>JAEEGF010194692.1_pt1 | contig 14612 bp, 10 predicted proteins | sample 9134171 | NCBI WGS metagenome assembly JAEEGF01 (sample SAMN16246542, study PRJNA631951) | gut metagenome | biome: gut microbiome; feature: rumen; material: AP-attached | host: Bos | place: Iran: Karaj | collected 2018-10
TCGCCTGCTCGGAAGCATCGTTGAAGAAATGCTTCATGGTAATTCACCGCTGGCTGTTGGTTATCGACAGTACATCGCTTCTCAGGAGAATGGAGAAGCCGAAGAGCATGGTTGGCACCCGAACACGCATCTGGGCGTGGATGTGAAGACGCTGCTGCGAAGCGACGTGCGTATGGTGGCCGGTAAGGAATATCAGGGCATATTCCGGCTCGACTCTGAGGGCATCACAGATGAGTTCCTCTCCCGCGATCCGCACCTTACGTTCATCGAGGCCATGCCTCAGAAGGGCGGCAGGCGCAATCCCCACCTCTTTAACGGCCGGTACATTTCGGTCACGAGACGTGGTGACGGAAGCCTCCGACTGAACTTCAAGGAGTTGCCGAAGATTGACGGGAACTTCAACCTGGAGCGATTTGCCCTCGGCGTGTATAACGAAATCTGTCTGGCTCTCGGTGGCTTGATAGAGGAAGCGGATTCGGAGTAGCAGGCAGTCAATAATCTCAAATCTCAATTATCTCAATAACAATTTTGCATTTACATCTCTTCTCTATAATTCTATAACTTATTAATAATCAAGTATTTATAATATATATAAGGGGTGTGATAACAGCAGGAAAAGTAATTGAGATAATTGAGATTTGAGACGGGAAGACATCAGACAGTATTAATTAATCATTTAAACAGTTAAAGGACAATGACATACGACATTTTTACCAAACAGCCGAAGGAGCCGAATACAGGCCGCGGCACCGAGTTTCTGAAATTTCTCACCTCAAAAGCCTCTGCGAAGATGCAACAGCCGCTGAAGCCAATGGCTTTCCCCGCCTTGTCGGCGCATGTTTCCTCAGAAGTGAAGATGAAGTTTAGTGACGGCAAAACATACGAGATAGGCCCCGGTCAGCTGGGACATCTTATAGGTGTGTCGGGTATAGGCAAGCGCGAACTGAGCCATCTGGTCGGCGCGATATGCCGCGACTTTGAAGCCCACGACACAGCAGAGTTCCAGCGCCTGGCCCTATGGTCCTCGCAGATGAAGTCGAGGGCAGCTAATAAGGCTAAGCCCGAGAGACCTTCTGACATCTATTTCCTCTATCCGCCCGAGGACATCACAAAGCCGGCCTTCGCTCAGAACTGTCAGGCCCTGGAGCAGAACGGCGGTCTTACTCAGTATCTCAATCTGAGTGAGTGCGAGGCTGCTACCCGTATTGCGGGGTCAAAGGTCCAGATGAGCATACTCATCAGGAATGCCTTCGACGTTGAGCGTGGCGGAGGTCAGCTTCGAGCCACAGAGAGCGGTATTTCGGCGAATCCCGTCATCAGGCTCTGCATGACTATGAGTTCGACACCTGAGGTGGCTCAGGCCTTCTACAAGCGTGATATGAGAAACGGTTTCTTCTCGCGCGTCAACATTGCCTACGTGCCTCGTGGCGAGCGCATAGGTAAGATTCCTAAGCAGAAAGACTATGATGAGTCGTACCTTGCTGAGATGGATCAGTATTTGCTGCGCTTGAAGAATGCGCGCGGCAGTTTCCACGTCAAGCAGCTTAACCGCGTGGCCGACCAGTTGGCCGAGGAGATGGTTGACCTGGCTAACCTGTGCGATTCGGACGACCTGTTCGAAATCTCACACAGAAGCATTTTCTCTGCGTGGAAAAAGGCCGCCGTACTATGGCTGCTGAACGACATGACCTATACACGCAGCATCGGCGAATGGATGGTCTATTTCTGCTATTACGACCTGTGGGCTCGTCTCCAGGTGTTCGACCAGATGATTTCTCCCGGCGAGGTTCAGCTGGAAGAGTCGCGCAAGCGTGGACAGGTGAACATGCTGGAGAGCCTGCCTAATCCCTTCTCGGAGCAGCAGTTGGAAAACCTGCGCATCAGCCTCGGCAGAAGCAAGGAAGGCACTAAGCACCAGATTTCCGTGTGGACTAACCGAAATTTTGTCACGTACTCGAACCAGACGGGACTGTACACCAAAACCGAAGAATACCTGAAACAGTAGACCCTCACCCAGCCCTCCTTAAAGGGAGGGGGAGGTTACCTCTCAAGCATCAACAAAAAAAGACAATGGACAATCAAAGTAGAATACCCCCAACAAACATTCTTATGGATAAATTCGAACTTCAAAAGCTTCGCGACCTCCCCATCGAGGGGGTCGCAGAGCGGCTCGGACTCCGGGTTACGCGACATAAATGCCTGTGCCCCTTTCACGACGACCACCACGCCTCGATGTCGTTCAAGGTGAGCAAGAACACGTTCCGTTGTTTTGTCTGCGGCGCCTCGGGCGGCGTGATAGACCTCGTGATGCGCTACCTCGGCAAGGACTTCGTCGAGGCCTGCCGCTGGCTGGGAGCCCCCTCCATCCTCCCCCAACTGGGGGAGGTTATTCCCGCGTCAGAAGCCTCCCCCAGTGGGGGGAGGTGGGAGGGGGCCCGATATGCCCGTTTCTTCGAGCATCCTTTCTTGAACGACGACGCCCGGCAGTTTCTCTACGATGAGCGCAGGCTCGATCCCAGGGTAGTCGCTTGGTGCCGGCTGACCTCATGGAAAGACCGCCAGGGCGTGCCGTGGCTGCAGATACCTTATTATAATAAGGAGGGCAAGCTCATAGGCGTGCAGAACCGCAACCTCATCAAGGGTGCCCTGCCCCGGTTCCGCTTCCCTCAAGGTTCCCAATGCAGCATCTACAACCTGCCCGTACTGAACCTGCTGAAGCCGGGCGACGAGCTCTACATCACCGAGGGCGCATCAGATTGCTGGAGCCTACTCTCCGCCGGCCACAAGGCCATCGCCATCCCCTCGGCCACGCTACTCACGAAAAAGGACGAGGAACTGCTCCAAACCCTTGACTCCTCCCCCAATGGGGGGAGGCTGGGAGGGGGCTTCTCCTTCCACATGTTCCCCGACCGCGACGAGCCCGGCGAGCGCCTGTTCCTGCAGTTGCAAAAAGTGCTGCCCACGCTGGTGCACCACCAGCTGCCGCCCGACTGCAAGGACTTCAGCGACTACTATTTGAAACTGAAGCGCGACTGAAACCTTGAAAGAAATCGGAATTTAAATTTTGAAAGAAATTAGAATAATTGGAATAATTATTTTCAGAAATGAGAATAAAATTTTGAAAGAAATCGGAATTTAAATTTTGAAAGAAATTAGAATAATTGGAATAATTAGGCTGCGCCGATTTGGGCTGCGCCTATTGGGCTGCGCTTATCGGGCTGCGCCATATTGCCTGTGTTATTTCTGAAAATAATTATTCTAATTATTCTAATTTCTTTTAAGTTCTTTCTGCCGATTTCTTTTAATACCTTTCTGCGAATTTCTTTTAATGCTAACTAGCCTATATAGCAATGCTAACTGGCCTACTTAGCTATGCTAAATAGGCCAGTTAGTGATATGATAACACTTAGTAGTTTGTGACTTAGATTCGGCTGTTTAGAGCCTTAGATTTTCAGTTCCCTGAGGATTTCGGACATGCGCTGCATGTTCTTGATCTGCATGGGCACGAGGGGCAGGCGGAGGCGGTTCTCGATGAATCCCATTTCGTGGAGCATGGCCTTGACGCCGGCGGGGTTGCCGTCGACGAAGAGCAGCGAGAAGAGGTCGATGAAGCGGTGGTGGATCTTGCGTGCAGGATCGTACTCGCCGCGCATCTGCAGACGGATCATCTTGGAGAACTCCTTGGGCAGAGCATTGCCGATGACGGAGATAACGCCTACGGCACCGCAGCTGACCATGGGGAAGGTCAGGGCATCGTCGCCGGAGATGACGTCGAAGTCGCGGGGCTTGTTCTTGATGATTTCGTCGACCTGTTCGAGGTTGCCGCTGGCTTCCTTGATGGCCACGATGTTCTTGCAGTCGCGGGCCAGTCGGACGGTGGTTTCAGCCTTCATATTGATGCCGGTACGGCCAGGCACGTTGTAGAGCACCACGGGCAGTTGGGTGGCGGCAGCAATGGCCTTAAAGTGTTGATAGAGACCTTCTTGCGAGGGTTTGTTATAGTAAGGGCACACGCTGAGAATGCCGTCGATACCCTTGAAGTCGCCCGTCTTGAGCTCCTCGACGACGGCGGCGGTGTTGTAGCCTCCGCAGCCTATGAGTATGGGTACGCGGGCCTGCACGATGTCGACCACAAGGTTCTTGATGTTGCTTTTCTCTTCAGCGGTCAGCGTGGGCGTCTCGCCCGTTGTGGCGAGAATACAAAAGAAGTCGGCACCGTTGTCCAACTGATACTGAACCAATCGCTTCAGCGAATCGTAGTCAACGGAGCCGTCTTCCTTGAACGGGGTGATGAGTGCAATACCCAACCCCTTGAATATGTTTTGTACCATGATGTTATCTTTTGCGCTAAAATCGCTGCAAAATTACACAAAAAGATTCGATTCTGCAACAATTTAGTCAAAAAACATCGGTTACTTCATCACTTTCTTACCATCAATGATGTAGAGTCCTTTCTTCGCGGCGGTTCTCTCGATGCCGTCGAGTCCAAAGACTTTCGGGGCTTTGGCCTTGTAGTCGGCAGGCTGGATGCCAGTCAGCTGGCCGCCGTCCATGATGGTCTTCACGTCGGCAGCGTCGAGGGCGTAGTTATAGATACGCACATCGTCGAGGTCGGCAGTCATCAGCGCATCGGAGGCCGACTGGCTGCGTCCCAGGTAGTTGAGCACGGGAGCAACGTCGCTGGGGCGGATGGTGATGCCGGTAGCAGAAGCCACTTCCTCGCCGTCGACGTAGAGGGCGGTCTTGCCGTTGCCGATGGTGACGGCCACGTGCTTCCACTGGTTGGCGGGCAGCTTGCTCTGGCTGGCCACGGTCTGCTCGTCGCCACCGTTCCTGATGGCGAAGCTCATGGCTCTCACGTTGTTGGGCGTGAGGTAGAGATAGTGGCTGTTGTCGTAGCCGAAGTCAAAGAGGTGGAGATTGCTGGCGGTAGAGCGCAAGTAGACCCACATGGCCACGGTAAGCTCGTCGCTACTGGCTATCTCGTAGGGCAGCTGCACATACTGAGACGAGAGGCGCAGCGCCTTCTGTCCCTGCTTGCCTACGCCGAAGTTGGGCGTGCCGCAAACGGCAGCATCCATCATATTGTCGGTAGCGTCGTAGACGTTGTCCTCCATCTGCCAGCAGCCTATCATGGCCCGTTCGCCAGTAGGTGCAGCCTCAATGGCCTCGGAGGCTTCCGACAGGTTCTGAGCCAGGTCGATGGCCTTCACCTTATATAAATAGGTAACACCCGGACGGCAGTTGTTGTCGGTAAAGGTGGTGGTGGTGAGCTTGCGGGCAATGGTGTTCCACTCGTCGGTACCCTTCTTTGCGCGTATCACCATGTAGCCTTCCAGGTCGGTGTCGGCATTGGCATTCCAGCTCAGCGTAACGGCAGCGGGATGGGCTTCGGCCACCAGTCCCGAGGGCTGTGCGGGAGCCACCGTCTCGTAGTCGACGTCGACGGGCAGGAATCGGAACAGCATGCGGTCGCGTGAACTCTCGCTGAGCATGGCCGTCTGGATCACCCTTGAGAAGGTGTTGCTTGCCGAAGCCATATAGAGGGCGCTCTCGCGGTTGCGCAGGTAGTAGTAGCCGTCGCCGGCATATTCCAGGTACCATTGCTCGTTGCTGGTGGGAGCCTTCTGTGGCCAGGCCAGCAGGTCGGCGGTGGTGGTGGAGTAGTCCTTCACATTGAGGCGGATATCGGAATTGTAGACCGACTCGATGTCGTAGAAGCTATAGTCGCCGCCCACACGACTGTCGCAGGGCTTCACCGTCCAGAGCTGCTTCTTGTTGTTGGCCAGGTAACGCTGGAGCATAATGTTTTCGCGGTCGTTGTCGAACGACACCAGGCCCTTGGTCTTCTTGTTGACCAGCTTGTAGACGCCGTTCACCACGCAGGGAGGCACATCCTCGCCCCAGGTGAGGTCGATGACGCGCTCGGCATTGGACTGTCCGTTCTGATAGCCCGTGCCGCCGGGAATCTCCATCATGAACTCGCGCACAGGGCCGTAGCCGTCGTAGTAGACATCGCGGTCGTACGACACAAACTGGTAGTTGGTGGTTGCTGCCTGACGCTCGCTGGAGCCGATGAAGGCCTTCACCCTGCCGTCGTCGTGGCGCCATACCGAGGCTGCCGTCCAGTTGTTGCGATGCTCGCCGTAGGCCAGTCGCTCGCCGTTGCGGCTAATCTGGCAGAACTCGCCGCGGGCACGGCTGTCGAAGCCCCACCAGATGCCGTAGGTCATGCCGTACTCCAGGCCTACCATTGCCTCGACCACGTTGTGCATCTCGTCGTCGAAGCCCACCTTCTTATCCTTGGCCAGCTGCTGGTAGAACTTGGCGAAGTTGGCAAACGAGCCCGCAAGCTGGTGGGTGTTGCCCCAATCGTAGTACTGCTTGCCGGCGTTATACCAGTTCAGGGCGTTGTCGTTGTTCAGCGTGTTGCCTCCCACCATGGAGATACCCTCCATCGAGGAATAGGTTTTCAGTTCACGTGCAATGTTGGCCTCATGATTCTGGTTGCCCTGGATTTCGCCTGCGAGGTTCTTTTCAAGGGCGTTGTCGGGCTCATTGAAAGGCGACACGCCGACGATGGGATGGTTCGTATTCTTTTTCATCCAGGCCACATGAGCCTCGATGACCTTCGCCCAATGGTCAATATTGGCCGCCTTGTTGGCGGTGTAATAGGTATTGATATACGGGCCTGTATAGCTGGAAGGCATATAGCCGTTGTCACAGTTGAAGACCAGCGGAAGGGTTGTGCCGACAATGGTGTTAAAGCCGTTGGAGCGCTCCCTAAGGCCATTTATCTGGTCGGTAGTCAGCGAGCCGTCGTCCTTCAGGGCATTCAGCACGCGGAACGACGTGCGGCCGATGCCCACGTTCTCCTTCAGCATGTGGTTGACACCCTTCTTCAGGTTCTGCTCGTTAATCCACGCCATATCGAGGCCCCACGTTGGTTCAAAGCGCTTGCCCTCGCCATTGATGCTGAACGACAAGGAAACGTCGGCCTTCTTGAAAGCGGGAAGGTAAAGGCTCGACGACGAACGCTCCCTTTGCGCAAAAGCCGTTGCCGCATATAGCGCGGCAACAGCCATGATACTTACTCTATGTCTACTCATCCTTAATCTGCTTTGAACAAATCTTTGATTCCACCTATGCTGCCCAGCAGGTTGGTAGCCTCGTAGGGCAGGTAAACGGTCTTGGTCTTGTCGCCCTCGGCCAGCTCCTGCATCATCTGGATATACTTCTGGGCCAGCAGGTAGTTGGCGGGGTTGGTCGACTTGCCTACAGCCTCGGTAATCAGCTCGATAGCCTTTGCCTCGGCCTCGGCAACGCGGATACGGGCCTGAGCCTCACCTTCTGCCTGGAGGATAGCCTCCTGCTTGGCAGCCTCGGCCTTGTTGACGATAGCGGTCTTCTCACCTTCGGAAGCCAGGATTTCGGCAGCCTTCTGACCCTCGGAGTTCAAGATCTGTGCGCGCTTGTTACGCTCGGCCTGCATCTGCTTCTCCATAGCTGTCAGCACGGAGTCGGGAGGAGTGATGTCTTGCAGCTCCACGCGGTTCACCTTGACGCCCCACTTGTCGGTAGCATCGTCGAGCACGGCAGAGAGCTTCTTGTTGATAGTGTCACGCGAGGTGAGCGTCTCGTCAAGCTCCAGTTCGCCGATGATGTTACGCAAGGTGGTCTGCGTCAGCTTCTCGATGGCGTTGGGCAGGTTGTTGATTTCGTAGGTAGCCTTGAACGGGTCTACAATCTGGAAGTAGAGCAGCGCGTTGATCTCGGTCTGCACGTTATCCTTGGTAATCACGTTCTGCTTGGGGAAGTCGTATACCTGTTCCCTCAGGTCGATGGTAGTAGAATACTGGTAACGCCCGTGGTTGAGCACCACAATCGACTTGGCGCGGTCGATAAACGGGATGATGATGTTGATACCGGGCTGCAACGTGGCATAGTAGCGGCCCAGGCGCTCAACGATCTTGGTTTCAGACTGAGGGATAATCACCAATGCCATCTTGGCAAAGATAATCACACAAACGATAAGGGCAATCAGAAAATAGCTCATAATTTCCATAATTTTTAATTGTTATTGTTATTAGGTTAATACTTACATTCTTACCACCGTAATGATGGTGCTCTCGCGTCCTACAACGCGAACGTTGGTGCCGGCAGGAATGTCCTCGGCCTCGTTGGTAACGGCCTTCCAGACGTCGCCGTCAATCTGTACGCGTCCGAACCCGTCGGCCTTGACCACCTCCACTACCCTGCCCTGGCGGCCCATCAGGGCATCGGCATTGCTCACGCGGCTGTCCTCGCCCTTATGCAGATAGCGACGGGCAAAGGGACGAACCCAGAAAAGGCAGATGAGCGTAAACACGGCAAAGGCCGACAACTGCAGGTAGATACCGCCACCCAGCGCCGCCACAATGGCAGCAAAGAAGGCTCCGATAGAGAAGCAGATGATGAAGAAATCGCCTGCCGTCAGCTCCAGGATGAGGCAAATCATAGCTACTACAGCCCATAATTGCCAAAGATGTTGTGCGAAGTAATCAATCATAATATAATGTTTAGTGTTTATTGTTTAGAGTTTAGAGAATATTGTTTAGAGTGATAATACAAAGTCGTCCCAGTCCTTCGACGAACCCTTGCGTGCGAACACCTTCTGGTATAGGCGGCTGCGGGTAGAGGCTACGCTCTCTTTCGAATGGGCGGTCAGCTGGGCTATGTCCTTGGGCTGCACCCTCACCTTGATGAGCAGGCTCACGTGATAGTCTTGTTCCGTCATACGATAGAGACCGTAGAGCTTCTCCGTGAAGCCTGAGTAGACGCTGTTCACCACTTCGGTCAGTTCCGTCCAGTCCTGATGCGACAGCGAGCGTCCTGTGTTCAGGCATTCCTGTATGCGGCGGTACACCCCTGATGCGAAGATGACGGTCTCGGCCTGCTGGCGCTTCTCGTTCTCGATGATGGCCACCTTATTATTATAGTCGAGCGTTGCCTTCTTCTCCTCCAGTTCCAGGCGCAGCAGGGAATTCTCGTCGCCAAGCTTCTGCAACAGGGTCTCGAGCTCGCGGATCTTCGCTTCGTTCTGGGCGATGCTCTGCCGGCTTTGTGCCTGCTGCGACTCCTGCAGGGTGCGTACCTTATCTATACGGTCCTGCAAGGCCAGCATCTTCCGCCTGCTGCTCTGTACTGTCACCACAAACAGTACGGCGTAAACCAGGATTCCTATGATGATTTCGTAATTCATGGTGCAAAGATAAAAAGAAAAAAACAAACTTCCAAGCTTTTTCGTTCGCAATAGTTTGCAATCATTTTCTCAGTTCGCAAAAATTCGCAAACGCGCCATAAAAAAGGGAGAGCCGTGATGACTCTCCCCTTTTCTTATGCATTATTTCAAGCTTAAACTCCTGCGTTGGCAATCCAGTCGTAGAGACAGGAAACAATACCGAAGAGGACGATGCCCGTAGTACACAGGGCAAGGGCCAGCTTGGTGTTCGAGTCGCTCTGGAAGGCTGGCAGCGGCGTGGTGGTCTTCTTGATGTACATAGCCTTGACGATGAGCAGGTAGTAGTACAAGCTCACAACTGTGTTGATCAAGGCGATGAAGACAACGAGGTAGACCCAGAAGGGAGCAGCCTCGTGACCTCCGACGGCAGCCATGAAGACGAAGAATTTCGAGAACATACCTGCAAACGGGGGAATACCAGCCAGCGAGAATAAGGCCAGCGTCATCAGGAAGCTGAGCTTGGGGTTGGTCTCGTAGAAGCCGTTGTAGGCAGCCATATCAGTACGTCCGCCGTTGTTGGCCTCGACCACGTTGATAACGGTGAAGACGGCCATGTTGGCTACCACATAGACGAGCACGTAGTAAGTCAGGGCCGTAGCACCCATCTGCGAGTTGCCCAGTACGGCGAGCATGATGTAACCGGCCTGCGAGATAGAGCTGAAGGCCATGAAGCGCTTAAGCTCCGACTGACGGATGGCGAAGAGGTTACCAACGGTAATGGTGAGCATGATAACGATGCCGAGCATCATTTCCCATTGCTCTACCAACGAACCAAACACCTTGGTCAGGATGATGAAGGCAGCCAAAGCGGCAGCACCCTTCGAGACGACGCTCAGATAACCGGTAACGGGAGTTGGAGCGCCCTCATAGGTGTCGGCAGTCCAGAAGTGGAAAGGCACCAGCGAGAGTTTGAAGCCCAGACCGCTGAAGAAGAACACCAGTCCGAGGATGGGCAGGTAAATCTGGTCGCTGAAGGGCGAGATGCCTGCCAGCACCTGTGCGATGTCGTCGAAATAGAGCGTTCCGGCAGCTCCGTAGATGAACGAGATGCCATAGAGCATGACACCGCTCGAGAACGTAGCCGTCAGAATGTACTTGGCAGCAGCTTCGGCGCTGATCTTCTTCAGCTTGTCGAGGGCCACAAGGCAGGCCATAGGCACGGATGCGGTCTCAAGGCCGAGGAAGAACATGAGGAAGTTGCCCGATGAAATCATCATGTACATACCGAGCAAGGTTGACACTATCAGCATGTAGAATTCGCCGGCAGTCTTGCGACCAGCATTCTCAATCCAAGGCTGCGCCATGATGATGACGATGAGCGTACCTGCCGTGAGGATGGTCTTCATGACGTTGGCCATCTGCGAGGTGACGTAGAGTCCGCCAAATGCTTCTGTAGGCTCAGCCAAAGCGCAGGGCACAATCTGGAGCAGCATCAGGACAGCGGTCAGGATATAGAGCGTGCGGCTCTTTTTCTCGCTGCGATAGAGTGCAAAGTCGGCGAAGAAAACGATAATCAGAATAGCAACGAGGCAAGCCTCGGGAATCATCTGTAGAAATTGTCCGTAATTCATTGTTTATCCTCCTATCGTTTACATGTTAATATTGTTGAGAATGGGAATGACGGCGTCGTTGATGACGTTGGAAGCCCAGAAGGGGAACGTACCGAGACCAGCCACACACACGAGCAGCACGCCAACGGCGATACGCTCGTCCCAAGTAGCATCAGTAAGCTGCAGGTAGTGGGGATCGCTCACCTCGCCATACAGGATCTTACCTACGAGACGCAGGATATAGACGGCGGTAACGACCACCGAGGTGCAGGCAATGATGGTGCATACGCGATGGAACATATCGGGATTCTCGAACGAACCGACGAAGATGGTCATCTCAGCCACGAAGCCCGAGAAGAGCGGCAGACCGAGGTTAGCCAAACCGGCGAGGACATAGCCCACAGCGAGGAAAGGCATAATCTTCATCAAACCACCCAACTTGCGGACGTCACGAGTGTGGGTACGACCGTAGATCATACCGATGAGGGCAAAGAAGAGGGCCGTCATCAGACCGTGTGACAACATCTGCAGGATAGCACCCGTGGCAGCGGTCTTGGTCATCATCAGCAGGGCAAAGAGCACGAGGCCGCAATGCGAAACCGATGAGTAGGCGTTGATGTACTTCAGGTCGGTCTGTACGCAGGCCGAAAGGGCACCGTAGACCACCGAGATGGTTGTCAGGATAAGGAATATCCACGACAGATCCTGGGCAGCCTCAGGCAGCAGGTACATAGCCACGCGGAAGCAGCCATAGCCTCCGAGCTTCATCAGCACACCAGCGTGCAGCATAGACACAGCCGTAGGCGCCGAAGCATGACCGTCGGGAGACCATGTATGGAACGGGAAGAGGGCACCCAGCACACCAAAGCCGATGAAGATGAAGGGGAAGAACACCTTCTGCATATCGACCGGAATATTGTGCAGGGCAGCAATCTCGTTGACGTTCATCGTCGAAGCTCCACTATAGAAATAGATGCCCAGCAAACCGATGATCAGCAGGGCGGAACCTCCCATCAGCATCAGCGTCAGCTTCATGGCAGCATACTCCTTGGCACCACTACCCCACACACCAATCAGCAGGTACATGGGAATAAGGGCAACCTCGTAGAACATGAACATGGTGAACATGTCGGTACAGATAAAGAAGCCGTAGACACCCGTCGAAAGGAGGGTGAACCACAGGAAATACTCCTTGGTGAGGGGCTTCAGCTGCCATGAGGCAAACGTACCAGTAAAGACAATGATGCTCGACAGCAGCAGCATGACTACAGAAATGCCGTCGACACCAACAGAATAGGCAATATTCAACGGTTTGAACCACGGGGTCGAAGCCGTCAGCAGCATCTCGGCGGTGTTGCCACCAGCACGCTGCTCAATGAAATAGAATGTCAGCCAGATAGAGAGGGCGAGCAAGGCCGAAGCACCTGCCACCATCACGCCACGAACCTGATTGAGCGACTTGGCGAGCCAGAGACCTGCCAGCATCAGGACGGGAATCAGAACGAATAAACTTAATATATTCATTGTCGATGTATTATTTAGAGCTTATAAGGCCTATAGGACCTATAAGGCTAATAAGATTAATGTTAATGCGACAGCGCCGGTAAGGAACCATACAGCATACTGACGGACATCGCCACTCTGCCATACGCGGATAGACTCTCCTGCCTCGTTGGTACCCCAGGCTGCGAAGTTGAACGTGCCGTCGATGACGTGACGGTCGAACCAGGCAATGGGGCGCGAAACGCAGCGGAAAATAATCCGATGAGTAACGAACTGCCAGATTTCGTCCTGATAGAAACGCTTATAGGCAGCCTGCCAGAGACCGGGCATCGTCTTCTTCAGACGGTCGGCAATGGGCTGCTGCTCACCCTTATAGATATAGGTAGCCAGGCAGATGCTGCAGATGGCTATCACGGTGCTGACGGCGGCTACGGTAGCATCGAAGTGGATGGTGTAGTCGTGACCGTCGGCCGATACAAACGAACCAAAGGAACCGCCCCAACCCAGGAATCCGGCCAGCGTGGTATAGATACCTACGCCAACGGTAATTACCGAAAGGACAATCAGGGGAACGGTCATTGAAAGCGGAGCCTCATGGGGCGTGTGGTGCTCGTGGGCCTCCACATTCTCTGTTCCCCAGAAGATGCCGTAGTACAGACGGAACATGTAGAAGGCAGTCATGGCGGCAATACCAGTCATGATCCAGCCAACTACAGGACTGTAGTTCATGCAGGCCGAGATAATCTCATCTTTCGAGCTGAAGCCCGAGAAGAAAGGTATACCGGCAATGGCGAGGCAGGAAATGAGGAACGTGATGTGGGTCACGGGCATGTACTTGCGCAGACCTCCCATCAAGGCCATCTCGTTGGAGTGGACGGCGTGGATAATGCAACCGGCACCCAAGAACAAGCAAGCCTTGAACATAGCGTGGGTAAAGAGGTGGAACATACCAGCCAGATAGCCTACGCTACCCGGATGCTCATGACCCGTAACGCTCTCCGTGCAAACGCCGAGGGCGACCATCATAAACGCAATCTGCGAGATGGTAGAGAAGGCAAGCACACGCTTGATGTCGGTCTGGGCACAGGCTACGGCAGCGGCGTAGAAAGCCGTGATGACACCCACCCAGACGATGATGCTCATGGCCTCGGGGGCATACTGAATCCACAAGGGGAACATACGAGCCACCTGATAGACACCAGCCACCACCATCGTTGCGGCATGGATAAGTGCAGATACAGGCGTGGGGCCTTCCATAGCATCGGGCAGCCAGATGTGCAGCGGGAACATGGCACTCTTACCGGCACCACCGATGAACATCAGCGTCAGCGCAGTAGGAAGGATGAAACCGCCAGCAGCCAAAGCCTTGGCAGCATTGCCGGCAATGAACGGAGTAGTCCCCTGCCCCATCACGATGTCGGCACCCTGGCCGGCAAACGAGAAGGAGAACGAATCAGTGTAGAAACCGAAGATGAGGATACCCACAAGGAAGAATCCATCGGCAAAACGCGTCACGATGAATGCCTTCTTGGAGGCTGCCACGGCGGCATGCAGAGGATAGTAGAAGCCGATGAGCAAATAAGAAGATACACCCACCAATTCCCAGAACATGTACATCTGGAAGATATTGGTGGCAAGTACCAGTCCGAGCATTGACATAGAGAAGAGGCTCAGGAACGCATAGTAGCGCTGGAAGCCCTTCTCGCCGTGCATGTAGCCGAACGAGTAGATGTGCACCATCAGCGAGACGGTAGAGATGACGATGAGCATCATTACCGAAATCGGGTCAAGCATGATACCCATGTCAAAGTGAAGGTTGCCCAATGGCAGCCACGTATAGTTGTAGGGCACGATAGTCTGGTAGATACCGTCCACACGGTCAGCACCAAAGTACTGGAAGGCGCAGAGGTAGCTCAGAATCGTGACCACACCGAGTGAACAGGTTCCGATAAGACCTGCCACCTTGTGCGACATCTTCATGCCGAGCAGTCCTAAGACAAGGAACGAGAACAGCGGCAGAAGGAGTATGAAAATTGTATATCCGTATTCCATCATATTAATTCTTCATTTCTGTAATACTGTCTACTGTGTCGCTCTTGTAGTTGCGGTACACATTGATGATAATCGCAATAGCCACAGCCGACTCTGCTGCAGAGACACCGATGGAGAAGAGCGTCATGAAGAAACCCTCGTTCAGACCAGGGAACAGCAAGCGGTTGAAGGCTGCAAAGTTGAGGTCAACGGCGTTGAGAACCAACTCAATGGAGATGAAGATGGCA
>JAEEGF012069493.1_pt1 | contig 14611 bp, 9 predicted proteins | sample 9134171 | NCBI WGS metagenome assembly JAEEGF01 (sample SAMN16246542, study PRJNA631951) | gut metagenome | biome: gut microbiome; feature: rumen; material: AP-attached | host: Bos | place: Iran: Karaj | collected 2018-10
CACCCGCCGAAGTGGCCGCAAAGATCAACGCCGACGTACAGCGCAGCATCGATGCGCAGCCGCATCATATCCCGCCGATTGAAAACGGCGAAGCGCTGCACGGCGCGCAGTGGGGCATGTGCACGAACTTTCCGCAGCCGATCGGGCTCGCGTCGTCGTTCGACCCCGCGCTTGTCGGCCGTGTGGCCGACGCCATCGGCAAAGAGTGCGCCGCGGTCGGCGTACGGCAGGTGTTCGCTCCTGTCATCAACCTCGCGCGCGACTGCCGTTGGGGACGCACGGTCGAAACCTTCGGCGAAGACGTGAAGCTCACCTGCGATATGGGCGCGGCCATGTGCCGCGGTCTGGAGCAAAACGGCGTGATTGCCACGCCCAAGCATTTTGCCGACAACTACAGCTTCGGCGGGCGGGATTCCAACTACAGCGAAACGAGCGAGCGCACTATGCGCGAGACGATTCTCCCGCCTTTCAAGACCTGCTTCAACGCGGGCGCGCAGTCTGTGATGGCGGCGTACAACGGCTGGGAAGGTGTGCCCTGCAGCGCGAACAAACGGCTGCTGACCGATATTCTGCGCAAAGACTGGGGCTTTTCCGGCTTTGTCGTTTCCGATTACTGGGGCGTTGAGGGCTTGCGCGAAGCACACAGTCTTGTTGATTCCAACGCAAAAGCTGCGGCGCTGGCGCTCAAAGCCGGACTCGATGTGATCTTGCCTTTTAACCGGTTCGAAGCGGTGAAGGAAGCGATCGAAAAAGGATTTCTGACCGAACAGGAGCTCGACCGAAACGTACTGCGTATATTGACGGCGAAGTTTCGCCTCGGCCTGTTTGACCACCCCTTTGCGGACGGCGAAGCGGCAAATAAGGTCGTTCGTTGCCGAACACATAAAGCGCTTGCGCTGGAGGCGGCGCGGGAATCTATCGTCCTTTTGAAAAACGAAGGCGTTCTGCCGCTGCAAAAAGAAAAAGTCCTGCGCATCGGCGTGTTCGGGCAAAACGCAAAGCTGATCCCGATCGGCACAAACTATTCCGGCCCCTACAAAGCCCCGTGGCAGGGTGAAGACGCGCCGACGCCGCTGGAAGCGCTGCGTGAATACTTCGGCGACAGCGCCGAGGTGCTTTTCGGCGAAAACAGCGAGATCGAACAGATCGCGCCGACGTGTGACGTCAATCTCTATTTTACAACGATCCTTGAGGGGGAAGGCAGCGACCGCAGCAATCTGCGTCTGCCCTCCGTAGCCGCAGTAAAAACGGAAGAAGAAACCGGCGGCCTGATCGTGGACAAGGCCGAACAGCGCGTATGCGAAGATCAGGAACAGTCGATTCTGCGCCTGTGCGCCGCAGACGGGAACGCCGTCGTCGTTTTGCTCAACGGCGCGCCGGTCGATATGACGGCGTGGATTGGTTCCGCAAAGGCTGTTGTGGAGGCATGGTATCCCGGCGAACAGGGCGCAAGGGCGCTGACCGAGATTCTGTTCGGCGTCACGAACCCCTCGGGCAAGCTGCCGATCACGATCCCGAAAACGGTCGGTCAGCTGCCGCTGTTCTACGCTCACAAGCCATCCGGCCGCGGCTACGCCTATTGCGATAACGACGGCAAGCCGCTCTATTCCTTCGGGTTTGGGCTGAGCTATACGACATTTGCGCTCACAGGCGCGTCGCTCAGTATATCAGAAGACGGCGCGAAAGTGTCTTTCGACATCATCAACACCGGCGGCCGCGATGGCGCCGAGGTGGTGCAGCTTTATCTTGCCTCTCATGACTGCGCTGTCGTGCGCCCTGTGAAAGAACTGAAAGCTTATACGCGCGTCTTTTTGAAAAAAGGAGAAACAACGCGCGCTGCGCTTTGCCTGCCCGTTGACGCGTTTTGCTATTATGACGCCGCGATGTGTTACGGCCTGCACGACGGCTGTCACACGCTGCTGATTGGCACATCGTCGGAAGATATCTGCGCGCGTTTTGAACTGCAGATCAAAGACACGCGGCTGATGCAGTAAAGCACGTGGATTTGAAGGAATCAAAACCTGTCGCTTTCGCGTTGAACAAACCGTCGTTTCATTCGTCGGCAAAACCGACTTTTGCAATTCGTGATTAAATCAGGAAAGAGGATGAAGAATGGATCGTTTGTCTGAAATACAAAAGGTAGAAGCGGATCTGCTTTTTGCAGAACCTGCGCTGCGGGACGTTCCGGCCTATGAAAAGCAGGGGTATTACCGCTGCTCCGTGGTATTCCCGAAAGATGGCGAAGACCATATCCGGATGGCAAAGTCCACTGCGCTCGAAGGGATCGACTGGGTGGCGTTTGACAGCGCGTACAATGTTGTTCTGTTCCGCAACGACTTCGTCTTTCCCGATGAAATCGAAAGCGTTTGCGCGGATATTCTGACCCACGGTTTTTTTGAAGTCTATCTCAACGGCACAAAGATTTCGGACGATTTGTACGTTCCCGCCTGGACGAACTATAACGCGCAGGATTTTTCAAAACTGAATTATCCGATCCGCGACACGTTCTGCCACCGCTCCTATTACCTGCGTTACGACCTGACCGCCGCGGCAAAAAGCGGCGTCAACGCTTTCGCGGTACAGATCGGCGACGGCTGGTACGGACAGCGGGAAAGCAAAAACGAGGGTGTTTTGCCCTACGGCGAAAAGAAGCTGTGCTTCAAAATCACGGTAAATACGAAAGACGGCGGCAACGCGGTGTTTACCTCCGGCGACGGCGGCGTGTTCCGTCCGAGCTTTATCACACGCTCGAGCATGTATTTCGGCGAAGACCAGGATTTTCGCCTTTTGACCGAAGACTATTTCACCTGTCCGCTTGACGCGCCCGCGTGTCTGCCGGTCAGGAAGGTGCCGCGCCCCTATACGCTTGTACAGCGGCAGCCCTGCCCGCCGGATCGCGTCTTGCGCCGTATCACGGACGCAAAGGTGCTCTCGGTTTTCGGAGACCGGACGATCTACGACCTCGGTGAAAACGTGGCGGGCTTTGCCGTGCTGCGTTTCAGCGAAAACGCAAGGTACGGGGAACGCGTCGCGGTGCGTTATGCCGAAAACCTGCATGCCGACGGTTCGCTGGATTTCCATTCCACCGGCGGCACGCACCGTCTGAGCGTGGACGTGTTCCGCGCGGGCGACGGCGCAACGCGTCAAAACGAGCTGCTCGCGCCGCGTTTTCTTTGGCATGCCGGCCGCTATGTGGAGGTCACGGGCAAAGCGGACTTTGTCTGCTTTTGCGTCGCGGCGTCCGACGTGTCGGTCACGGCGACGTTCCGCTGTTCCGACGAGGTACTGAACTGGCTGTTTGACGCCTATATCCGCACCCAGCAAAGCAACATCCACACCTGCGTGCCCTCCGACTGTCCGCACCGCGAACGGCTGGGTTACACCGGAGACGGTCAGCTGACCGCTGAAGCGGTGATGACCGCATTTGACGCAAAAGCGCTCTATCAAAAATGGATGCGCGATATTGCGGACTGTCAGGACATTTACGGCGGTCATGTACAGCATACCGCGCCGTTTTACGGCGGGGGCGGCGGTCCCGGCGGCTGGGGCTGTGCGATCGTTGCCGTACCGTATCAATACTGGAAGTTCTACGGCGACACGTCTGTGCTGCGGGAATACTATCCCCACATGAAAAAGTATCTCGACTATATGGAAGCGCACTGCGACGACCATCTTGTCGTGCGCGAGGAACCGCAGGGATGGTGTCTGGGCGACTGGTGCACGCCGCGGCAGGACAAACGCGGCGTTCCGATTCCGGAGCCGTTCGTCAACACCTATTTCTATATCCGCTCCCTGCGGCAGGTCATGGAGATCGCGCCGCTCGTCGGCAAAGCGGGCGATCTGCCTGCCTTGCGGCAGCGGGAGGAAGCCGCGGCCTGCGCCCTGACAAACCGCTATTTTGACCCGGCGACGGGCTCGTTCTGCGGCGAGGTCTGCGGCGCGGACGCCTTTGCGCTCGATCTCGGCCTCGGCGATGCGCGCACGCTGCAAAACCTCGTTATGCACTACCGCGAGATCAAAGTGTTCGATACCGGCATTTTCGGTACGCCCCTGGTCGTGAAGGCACTGTTTGAAAACGGCTTTGCAAACGACGCGGTACAGTTGCTCGCGAACCGCGGCGAAGTCTCGTTCTGTCACATGATGCAGTCCGGCGCAACGACGCTTTGGGAAGAGTGGTTCAACGAAGACTCCTCGAGCCATCCGATGTTCGGCGCCGTCGTGGAATACCTGTTCAAGTATATCCTCGGCATCCGGCAAAAAGAAAACAGCGTCGGTTTTTCCGATGTGACGATCGAACCGTGCCCCGCGTCAGTTCTCGACTGGGCCGAAGGCAGCGTCGTACTCGGCGGAAAGCGCATCTCTGTTCGTGTTGAAAACGGGAAAGCGGTTTTGCTAAACATCACACAGATTTGAGAACGAATAGCGTTTCAATCGGAGAATCAGTAAGATGAAGGATCAAATTCCGGGACTCAACCCGTTTCTGCCGTTCGATACCTATATCCCCGACGGCGAGCCGAAGGTGTTCGGCGACCGGCTGTATCTCTACGGCTCCTATGACCGGTTCGGCTGCGGCTATTGCAGCAAGGAATACCACGTTGTGTCCGCCCCGCTTGCCGACCTGACCGACTGGACGGATCACGGCGTCAGTTTTACAACGCAGGCGGTGCCTTGGTCGGACGCCGACCTGTACGCGCCGGACGCGCTGTATCATAACGGAAAATATTACCTGTTTTTCTGCCTGTCGGACGGCACCGAGGGCGTCGCCGAAAGCGCGTTCCCTGCGGGACCGTTCACAAACGCGCGGCAAATCACGCTGAACGGAGAAGCGATCACCGGCATCGACCCCTCCGTACTGGAGGACGACGGACACGTTTACTATACGTGGGGACAGTTCCATTTGAACATGGGCGAACTGAACGACGACCTCTGCACGCTGAAACCAGAAAGCGTACATACGGACGTGCTTTCCAACGCGCCGGGCAGAGAAGGCTTCCATGAGGGCTCGTCGCTGCGTAAACTCGGCGACCGCTTCTGTCTGATCTACGCCTCCGAATACACCGAAGCCGCACCCAACAGCGGCGCGCGCCCGACCAAGCTCGACTACACGCTCAGCGATGCGGTATTCGGTCCCTACGAGCGCCGCGGTACGGTGATCGACAACGAGGGCTGCGATCCTGCTTCTTGGAACAATCACGGCTCCGTCATTCACGCGGGCGAAGACTGGTACGTATTCTATCACGCATCCTCGAACAACAGCGCCTTCTCCCGCCGCGCGCGGGCGGAACGACTGGCCGTGGATGAAGCTGCCGGCGTGATCAAACAGGCAACCCCGACCACCAACGGCTTTGTCAAAACGCTGCGGCCGGCGCACATTGTCTCGCCGGTGAATGCCTGCCGGTTCTTCGGCGGCGCGTATGTGACACAGACAAAGACCGGCGCGTTCCCCTGCGTGGGGCTGCAGACCGGTGCGGGCTTCGCGTTCAGCCCGATCTGCTTTGAAAAAGGAACCTATGAGCTGACGCTGCGATACAAGGCGACAGCGCTGACGCGCGTCCGGCTCTATGTTGATACGGTTTGCGCCGCGGAGCAAACGCTGCCGGCGTGCGCTGAAATACAAAACAAGACGACAGGCTTTTCCGCGGACGCCGGTTTTGCGCCGCTGCGATTGGAGATTGCGGACGACGGCGGCGGAACGTGTGAAATTTATTCAACCAGACTGAAGAAGGAGGGCTGAACGGTATGGACCGCTTTACAACGCTGCGGCAGCGGCTGTACAGCATTCTGGCAACCCTCTCGATTCTGCTTGCGACCCATTACGGCGGATATGCGGCGAAGCCGGACTTTGTCCCCGGCGAAGCGTTGCTGCAGACGCCATTCTCCTGCGTCGCGGAAACGGACGAAAACGCCGATACCGCCGAAGACCTTGCGCTGGCGTTCAACGCGGTGTACCGCCTGTTCGGCGGCGTGGATACCGAGCACTGTCTCGTGTTCCGCCACGGCAACGAGCCGACCTGGTACGAATGGATGGCAATGAAGACCGCGTGGTGCCGCGACGAAGACTATATCCGCGCCGTGAAGGACAAGATCCGCGACTTTCCGCAGACCGACAACGGCTATCTCTGGTCGTGGGGGACGTCCCCTTATTGGCCGACGGGCGACGGCGCACTGCATTACGACGGGCTGTTTCGCTATGTGGCGGCGGTCGCTGAGTTTTTGCGCTGGTCGGGCGACACCGCTTTTCTCCAAGAAACCGACCAAACGACCCGCGGCACGGACAGGGTCGTCGACGCCTCCGAGGGGAGGACCGTCTATGAAAAATGCCGCAAGGCGATGCAATACGCGGAAAACGAACTGAACGGCAAAGACGGCATCATCACCATTACCGAAAAATCCGCCTTCCTCGCGGACGGCGTCACGCGCTTCGATATCAATGAAAACGGCGGCTATATCTTCTACCCCGTCTATTACGAGCTTGCCGCGCGGCATCCGCGCACTCGGCGTGGACGCGCTGCAGTACCGCGGCGTGCCGATCACGGTCCTGGTCGGTGCGGACGGCCTGACCCTGACCGCGCAGTCTCCCCTTGCCGGGACGCTGCGCTACCGCCCGCCGGAAGCGGGCACCCACGCCGTCACCGTGACGGCAGCAGACGGAAAGACTTTTACGACGACACGCGAACCCGGTCCGGACGGCATGATCGCCGTCGATCTGGGAGAGACCGATACCGTGTCTGTCGTGATTGCATAAACAGCTGCATGACATTTGAAAGGAAAACCACAACATGAAAGCAAAACGTTCTTTGAGTATCTTCCTGGTCTGTGTGCTGCTCTTTGCGGCGGCCATGCCCGTCTTTGCGGCGGGAAGCGGGGAACAACAGAACCTCTTTGTCCAATCGGCGAAGGACTTCGGCAACCGGTTCGTCGCATTCTTCCGGATGCTGTATCACCGCATCGTCGGTTTGCCGGCGTGGATCAAAGCCTATTACGCAGTCAAACAGGAGAAGGTGAAGTCAACGATGAACCAAAACGCGATCCATATGCTGCAATCGGTGGAGAATACGATCTGCGACAGCTTTATCATCACCACGGAGGACGGCAAGGTCATTGCCATCGATGGCGGACATACCGCGGAAACGGATTACTTTATCGAATATCTGAAAGCCGTCACCGGGCAGCGCGTGCCGCATATCGACGCGTGGTTTTTGTCGCATCCCCATAACGACCATGTGCAGGTCTTCAATGAGGTCGCGGAATACCGCACGACGCAGGTCACATTCGACAAGGTCATGCTCCACTATGTACCGTATGAGCTTTACGAAGCCCGCGGACAGCAAGAAGGCATGGAGATGGTCAGCGAATTCAACCGCATCAGCGAGGCCTTCCCGGAGAAGGTGCAGGTCCTCAACACCGGGGACATCTTTAACATCGGCGCCGCGAAGATCACCGTGCTCTATACCGCGGACACCTCTTTCATCGACGTCAACGAGCACTCTGTCATTTTCCGCATGGATCTGGGCGGCACGAGCATCATGTTCACCGGCGACGCGCAGGTAAACGCCGGCAACAAGACGATCGAACAGTGGGGAGACAGCGGTCTGCTCGACTGCGACATCTGCAAGATGGCGCACCACGGGCAGGACGGTGTGGACAAAAACTTCTATGAAGCCGTTTCGCCGGAGATCTGTCTCTGGCCGACGCCCAGCTGGGTCTATGAAAACACAAACGGCAATCTGAAAACGGACGAAACCCGCGCATGGGTCAAGGAACTCGGTGTGAAAAAGGAATACAAATCATTCGAGGGTTCGGCCACAATCGGCATGATCCCGCGCATCGTCACCACGACGGACGTGTTTGAAGAGGGATATCCTGCCGAGCAGGCCATCGACCGACTGGCCCGTATTGGCTTTGAGGGCATCGACATGGGCTTCGACTACTGGGTCTTTGACGGCTCGCCCTTCCTCTCTGACGATTATCTCGACTGGGCGAAGAGCCTCAAGGCGCGCGCCGACGAAACCGGCATCGTCTATACCCACGCGCACGCGCCGGGCAACGCGGGTTCCGAATATGTCGGCCGTTCCATTGAAGCGACTGCCGCAATCGGCGCAAGGTATCTTGTCGTACATCCGATTCATGAAGACAAGAACGGCAAAATCATTGATAGCAAGCTGCGCTTTCTGGACGTGAACGCCAAAGCGATCAAAAAGTGGCTACCGCTTGCGAAGGAATGCGGCGTGGTCCTTATTTCGGAAAACATCCTCTGGGGCGCGTCGAAGGACCCGCGCATCATCGCGCAGCTGGTCAAAAAGGTCGATTCCCCGTGGTTCGGCTGGTGCTTTGACACCGGGCACGCATACTTCTCTGGCTATCAGCCGTCCATACTCAAGGACTGCTGCGTTGTGCCGCTGTCCCTGCATATCCAGGACGGCGACGGCAGCGGGGATCAGCATCTGATTCCCGGCGACGGAACAATTGACTGGACGCTGTTCACCAGGACGCTGCAGGAGGTCGGCTATCTCGGCGACTGCGTCATGGAAGCGCACCACCAGTCGCTTGTCGCGCCCGATGAAGAGCGGGACGCAATCCTGACCCGCCTTCTGGACTGCGCAAAAGAACTGCGTGACCAAATGAGATAACAGATAATTAGGAAAAAGCTTTGAGGGAGGCGCCTTCATGTTTCGTAAAATGATTTCCGTGCTGCTCGCCGCAGTAGTCATACTGCTTCCGCTTTGTTTGACAGCAACAGCGAAAAGCGCTGCAGCGGGCACGCCCGCGCTTGTCACAGCAAACATCCCATCCCGCCAGTGGCAGCTCGACGTCACCTTTCCGGATTGGAAAGGAAGCATCAACACGTCGTTTGCCGTCAACAACCGGATCGGTTTTTACAGCTACGCCGGGCAGGGCGTGCTGTATCTGCAGCCGGATCGGAATTGCGGTTCGTTCGCGCTTTATGTCAACGGAACGCGTATTTCCACCAAAAACGCCGTTCCGGGCACTGCTTACAAACTGAACATCGCAAGTCTTACGGTCAACGGACTGAATTCGCTGCAGGTCAGCAATATCAAAACAGGAACGGTGCGCGTCTGCGTTTCCTATCCGACCGTCAAAAAAGGAAAGCCGGCGGACGTCGGCCTGTCGCAGTACGCGCTGGACACGATCGACCGCATCATCACCAGCGATATCAAAAACGGCTTTTCCAGCGCGCAGCTTGCCGTTGTGAAGGACGGGCGGCTCGTCTATGAAAACGCCTGGGGCAATGTGCAGACCTACAATAAAAAAGGCAAGCCGGTCAGCGCCGCGCCCGTGACGACGGACACGCTCTATGACCTTGCCTCGAACACCAAAATGTACAGCGTGAACTACGCGATTCAGTATCTGCTGACGCAGGGAAAAATCGACCTCGATACAAAGATCGTTGACATTCTCGGCAAGGCTTTCTCCGAAAAAACGATCGATATCCGCTATAACGGCTATGACCATGTCTCGCTCAAAACGAACAAGGCCTGGAAAGCGAAGCTGACGCTCCGGGATCTTTTGAAGCATCAGGGCGGCTTTCCGGCGGGACCGCAGTATTTCAACGACCGCTATGACTGCGCTGCACAGTATTTCGATTCCGATAACGGCAACGTTCTCTATGCCGGGACCGGCGCTGACGCCGCGACGCGGAAGAATACACTGCAGCAGGTTTTCCGCACGCCGCTGATGTATGAGCCCGGCACCAAAACGCTTTACAGCGACGTGGACTACATGGTGCTTTGCTTCTGCGTGGAAGCGGTCACGGGACAGTCGCTGAGCGCCTTCTTGAAAAAGACGTTTTGGAAGCCCATGGGCCTGACGCACATCACTTACAACCCACTGAAGAGCGGCTTTTCCAAAGACGACTGCGCCGCGACGGAGCTGATGGGCAACAGCCGCGACGGCAATCTGCACTATACAAACGTGCGCACCAATACGCTGCGGGGCGAGGTGCATGACCCGAACGCCTTCTTCTGCATGAACGGCGTTTCCGGTCACGCCGGTCTGTTTGCCAACGCCTCCGATCTCGCAAAGCTTGCGTCCGTTATGCTGACCGGCGGCTACGGAAAATACAAATTCTTCTCCCGCGACGTGATCGATATGTTCACCGCGCCGAAGCACGAGGACTATACCTACTACGGCCTCGGCTGGTGGCGCGAGGGAGAACACCAGTTTGACCGTTACTTCGGCTCCGCGTCACGCACGAACCTGTTCGGTCATCAGGGCTTCACCGGAACGCTGACGGTGATCGACCCCGAGGAGAATCTGGTAATCGTGCTGCTGACGAACAAGATCCACAGCCGTCTTGTGCCCGGCGATACGACCCTCAACCAGTACAGCGGCAATCTCTATACGACGGCGACGCTCGGTTTTGCAACGGAGATCATTGAAATGGGCCTGGAAAAAGGCGGCGATTCTAAAGAGATCTACGACAGTTTGTTGTTCGATATGGCGGCAGACGCCAAACGAAAACTCGCCAACGACGGTATTACCGACCCGACGCACCCGCAGTATAAGGCCTGCAAAGCGCTGCAGCAGGCAGCGAAAGCATCATAACGGGCAGACAATACATAGAATAGTTGTTTTGTATCAGGCGGAAAAAGGAGGCGCTGCTTGCATGAAACCCTACCAATGGAACTATGATTACAGTAAAACGCTGTGGATGAAAATGTACCTCGCGGAACCAGATTTTCCGCAGGGCCGCTCCGTCGTTTTCATCACGTTCGCGCAGGCGCTCGAGATCATCAAAGCCATGGATCATCTCACACAGGGTATTCCGAAGATCGTCTATCTTGTCGGTTGGCAGGGTCTCGGGCACGACGACTGCTACCCGGAAATGGAGATCGTCAACGAAGCGCTCAAACGGCCCGAAGACGAAACCGCGTGCGACAGCCTCTGGTGGCTCTTTGAAGAAGCCAAAAAGTACCACACTATCGTCAGTTTTCACGTCAACCAATCCGACGCCTACACCCAGACGCCGTGCTTTCCCGATCTGGTCAAAGGCAACGCCGTTGTAAAAGACGCCGCGGGCAAAGCGACGCCGATCGAAATCTTCAACGGCCGCGACGGCTACAAGGTTTCGTATAAAGGCTATTATGAAAGCGGCTTGTTCCAAAAGAACTGGGACCGCTTCTGCGCCGTGACGCCTGTGCGCGAAAGCGGCACCGTGCATCTCGACAATTTCTGCATCGCGCAGAGTCTGGGTCCACGCACGAGCGTGGAGGAAGAGGACGCGGCGCGCAACAACATGCTCGACTATATCCAGTCGCTTGGCATCGACGTGACCACGGAATACACCTACCGCGAGCTGCAGTGGCGCGCGGATTCGCCCGAGCATCCGATCCGCAGATTCTACGGGACGGCGATCTCTCCGCTGCCTGACGGCGACTGGCGCGACGCGCCCTTGCGTACGCTCGGCCGGATCCCCGCCTCGTGGTGGACGAGCAATATGACGATGGAAGACTGCATGGAGATCCCGCCCGCGATTTACGCCGGCCACCTGACCGACGCGGCGCAGATGAAGGTGTTCTACGGCACCATGCACGGTGAGGAAATCTGGCGGAAATACGGCAACTGCGCCGCCGACTGGGCGCCCGCGTTTTTGCGCGACTTCTGTACCTATCATGTGCCCTACGTGTACCTGAACCGCTATCAGCGCCTGCGCTATGAAGACAATCCGGCGCTGGAGAGCGGCCGCTACACCGTATGTTTCTCCGACGGCGTTGTCAGCCGCGGGGAAGACTTGTCCATCGCAAAGAACGGTATTCTGCTCAAACAGGGCGGCGACGTGCTGCTGCCGCTGGACGAAACGAACGAGGTCTTTATCGCCTATTCCGAAACCGGTAAATCGAGCGAATGGAACATCCCGGACGCCGCATTTTCGAGTGCGGACGTCTTTGAGATCACCCCGAACGGCAACGTGCCGCGCGGCAGTGCGGAGATCCGGGACGGCAAAGTACAGCTGACCGTTTTGCCCGGACAGGCGCTCGCACTGAAAGAGAAGAAATAACTGCAGAAGAGAGGAATCTCCATGAACCCCACGAACCTACTGATTGACGATCTGGTTTTGGACAAAGCGGGCGTGGATCAGGTCTCCGGCGTTTTGCAGGATTGGATGACGCAGGCGAAGGTCAACCGCAAAAACGTGCTGCGCTGCCGGCTTGCCGCGGAAAGTCTGCTCGAAGATATCTGCTTTCATTTTGAACGCAAACTGCACGTTTCAGTGGAGGCCCGCCGGCAGGGCGAAACAATCGCGGCGCGGCAGATGACGGTCATTTCCTCAAAGGAGATGTATCGGCGCAACCTGCGCGAGAGCCTGCTTTTCACCGGGGTCTGCCCACGGTGGAAGACTATGTAGAAGTCGGCGTGCCGCGATTCAGCCTCTATATCCCGCTCTTTACCGTCGTCGCCTTTTTTGTCGAGCTCAAAGACTTCTTCCAAAGGCTGTTCTCCTTCCCCCGCATCACGCGGTAACCAAACGATTCGGACACAAAGCAGCCCCGCCGGTGATTGGCGGGGCTGTTCTTTGCATTTCTGTCAAATTGTTTGGTTAAACCCGATAAACGTAGTCGGCTTTGCGCGGCTTCGGTTCGGCTTCGGGCTGCGCGGCATAGCCGAGAATCAGGTGGCCGATGCCCTCATAGTCGCCCTCGATGCCGAGCGATTTCAAAATGGCCTTGCCTTCGGCGCTCTCGAACTCTTCCTTTGCGCGATGGATCCAGCAGCTGGCAACGCCGAGATCGGCCGCAGCGTTCATCAGGTTGCCCATGACGAGGCTGCCGTCATAGAGATAGGTCGGCACGCTCTTGTCGGCCAGCACGATCAGCAGCTCCGGCGCGCCGTAAAAGGGGTCGCTCTGCGCACCCATCACGGCGGCGTTCATTTTTGAAAGCTTGTCGCGCAGCGCCCGGTCCGTCACCGCGATGATGATCGGCGACTGTCTGCCCATCCCGGTCGCGGCATAGGTGCCGGCTTCGATGATGGCGTTCAGCTTTTCTTCTTCGATCAGGTCTTCTTTGTAGGCGCGGCAGCTGCGCCGCGTTTTGAGGGTTGTCAGGGTTTCTGCCATGGTTGTTTCCTCCTTAATGCTCCAGTAATGCCATCACGGTATCGCCGTGCCGTTTTTCGTCGTCTTTCACGCTTTGCACCTCCGGAAAGCTTTTTGCAACCGGCGCATAGGTGTTGACCGCCGCGTATTCAAACTTGGCAATGATCGGATAAAGACGTTTTTTGCCGAGAAGCTGATACAGGATCGGCAAAAGAATCGCCAATGTCTTTTTCGGCTTTAACGTTTGATTTGTGAGTTTCTTGAATACGGATGCGTGGTGCCCTTCCTCCGCAGCAAGGCGGCGAAACGTTTCGGCGTCGTGTGGATCTTTGACCTTGTCGGCGAGCGCGTTGTACATCAGTACAGCATCCAACTCACCTTGTTGCGCTTTCAGCAGTGTTTTCAGATCGGACTGGTTCATCGATGATATCTCCTTCGTCTTGATAACTGTATTGTATCAAATGCAAAGGAAGCATTCAAGACAGAAGTCCAATCTTTCATGATTCTTAAAAATCACGCGACCATCCGTTTGCAGAGTTCGGCCAACAGCCTCAGCAGCTGCACAAACAGGTGCGCCGGCGCGGCGGACGACCGGTTCTCTTCGAAGGTCAGCGTCACGTTCAGATCCGCCGGCGTGCTGTAGTCGTCAACGAAGCCGCCGGCGAGGGTTTCGACCAGCGCCAGCGCCATCTTTTCCGCCAGCTGACGCGCCCAGACGGAGGTTCTCAGAGATGATACAGCCGCGGCAGCATCGGTTCTGGTCTCCATCGCGCGGGCAAGCAGGCGCAGCGACGCCTGGTCGGGGTCGCTTTGGATCGCGGTCAGAATCGCGCCCTCAAGACACGTGAGCAATAACGCCGCGTCTTCCTTGTTGCCCACGGCGTCCTCGTCTCCGTGGAAGAAGCCGTACATCAGTTTTGCGGCGACTTCATAGGGCTTTTGGTAATCGCTCTGCGGCACCTCGATGTGGTACGGCGCGAGCGCCGCCTCGATGCTCGCACCGGCGCCGGTGTCGTAGATATCCTGTCCGACTGCCGCACCAAGCCGCGCCATCAACCGCTCCGCCGCAGCGTAGGCTTTCGTGCCTTCCTTGAGTTTGAACCACCGTGCGAGCCGGTTGGGCGAGCCGATGTTGCGGTTCAGCCACTTGCAGACGCCGCTGATGTAGTATTCCTTCGCGTAGCCGGAGAAATCCTCCGTAAGCTTCGCTTTTTGTGCGTCGGTCAGATAGTCCGGCAGCAGCGCAGGGTCAATCTTTGTAATGAACCGGCTTTCGATCTGGACGCTGCCCTGCCCCATCGTCAGCACGCGGTAGGTGTTCGGGGAGGAGATCAGCGCGCCGGTCTGGATATCATAGAGCGTGTTGCCGCGGTCGGAGACCATGGAGGAAATATCGTTCGCGTGGATGTGCCCGGTCAGCACCGTACGAATGCCGTGATCCGCGAACCACCCGGCGAAATACCGCCAGTTGTCGATCATCGGCTGCAGCTCGTAGTGCGGCAGCAGGCTGTGGTGCATCATGGCAATCAGGGTTTTGCCGTCCTGTTCGGCCTG
>JAEEGF011422398.1_pt1 | contig 14609 bp, 6 predicted proteins | sample 9134171 | NCBI WGS metagenome assembly JAEEGF01 (sample SAMN16246542, study PRJNA631951) | gut metagenome | biome: gut microbiome; feature: rumen; material: AP-attached | host: Bos | place: Iran: Karaj | collected 2018-10
GATAAGCAGCGACGCCCAATAACGCCACAATCACCAACGCCCCGATATATTTCAACCTTGTGTTCATCAGCCACAAAAATACACAATAATCCCATCAGCCACCAAATCCGTTAAGACTAAATAAGTTTTTGGTTAAGACTTGGTAAGTCACGGGAGAGTGGCGGAGTGGGATGATGGGGGTAATTTTGCCGCCGAAATCAATCAATAATCAAGAAATGAACATGCCAAAAATTATCGTGATTGTGGTTGCTGTCATGATGACGGCCGCCAATGCGTTGGCTCAGGAAACCGCTGGGCAAGTCGAAGAAAAGCCAGATAGTATCACTTTAAGCGTCAACGATACCATAGCCCTTAAAGATGTGGAGGTGGTGACGATGCGCCAACTGGTCAAGACGCTGGATGACCGCGTGAGTTACAATGTGCAGGCTGACCCTGAGGCTCGCACGAGCACCGTGCTCGACATGCTGCGCAAGGTGCCCCTGGTGAGTGTTGACGGCCAAGACAATGTGCGCGTCAATGGCAGCGGGAGTTTCAAGATTTACAAGAACGGGCATCCGGATCCTGCCTTGTCGTCCAACCCCAGGGAAGTGCTGCGTGCCATGCCGGCTAGCGTAATCAAGCGCATTGAGGTCATCACCGAACCTGGCGCCCGTTACGATGCCGAGGGAGCGACGGCTATCCTGAACATCGTCACAGTCGAGGGCATGCGCATCGAGGGTGTGAACGGCACCGTATCGGCTTCGATTAACACCTTCGGCTCGCCCAATGCGAGTGCTTATGTCGGGGCACGAGTTGGCAAGTTCACACTGGGGACGACAGCATTTTACCAGAAACAGGCACATCGGCAGTTTGCAGGTGAGGACGAGACATGGACGACCTATAAGGACACGGGCACCACGATGTATAACCGTTACCGCAATGAGCAGCCCGCTTGGGTATATAACCTTAACCTGAACGCCAGCCTGGAAATCGATTCGCTGAACCTGATTACGGCATCTTTTGGTGGTTACCGCTACGGACTGAACATCTACGGCGACAGCCACATCGAGTATCATGACGCGGCAGGACAGTTGATTACGTCCTATGACAACCCGTTTAACCTGCCGCAGTATGGCTTCATGTCGTGGAACGGACGTGCCGATTGGGAGCACCGCACCCAGCGCAAAGACGAAGTCTTGACCGCCTCCTACATGTTCTCGACAACGGGCCAGCACGAGGAACAGTATGACTCGCTCATCAATCTGGTCAATCCGCCGTTTGACTACACAGCCTACAGCAAGTGGGGCAAGGAACGCTTTATCGAGCACACGTGGCAACTCGACTACCAACTGCCGCTATGGAGCCATCACCTACTGGAGATGGGCGGCAAGTACATCCTTCGCCTGAACAAGAGCCACAACCGCATGCAGTATAACAGCGAAGCTGAACTGGATACTGACACCCGCTTCAGGCACAATATGCACGTGGGTGCCGCCTATGCCTCTTGGCGATACACGGTGGGCGATTTTACCCTGCGTGGCGGCTTGCGTTACGAGTACAGCCACTTCCGCGCCAGTTACCCCAATGGCGACAAGGAAGCTTTCGGGCGCGACCTGCACGACGTGGTACCCTCGGCAAGCGTGCACTGGCAAATGACGCCGTTTAACAGCCTGCGCCTGTCATGGGCGACGAGCCTCAACCGCCCGGGCATTCAGTACCTCAATCCCGCCGTAAGGCGCTACACCACAACAATAGAATATGGCAATCCGCACCTTTCGAGTGCTCGCAACAACATGTTGAGCATCAACTTCCAGCACACGGGCAACCGCTTGACCTTCAATGTCAAGCCTACCGTGACCATCACCAATAACCTCATCGGTTCCTATCGCACCTCCCATGACGGCATCGTGTACACGACCTACAGCAATGACTGCCGTTACCTGATGGCTGGCGTGGGCGGTTTCCTGCAATGGATGATGACATCCAAAACCACATTCTACATAAACGGCGAGTTGTGCTATAAGCGTTATCGCAACCCGTCACAAGACTTGACCAACAGTGGCTGGGGAGGCAACCTGTATGCCCAACTCTCGCAGCAGTTGCCGTGGAAGTTGCGTGCTACGGCGACCTGCATGTGGTACGAAATCGGCCACGACCTGCGTCATGTGTATGGTTACAGCACCATACCCGAACCGACGATTATGCTGGGTCTGTCGCGTTCGTTCCTCAAGGATAACCGATTGACGGTGAAGTTGACTGCCAATTCCATCCTGCACAAGTATGAGGTGTCCAAGGGATATATCACGCAGGGCGACTATGTGAATCACGGCGTGGGCCACTTCAACCAGCGCAATGTACAACTGTCGGTGAGCTATGCCTTCGGCTCCAGCAACACGAGCGTCAAGAAAACCGAGACCACCGTCGAGAACGATGACCTGGTGGGCGGCCTGAGAAGCGGCAACTGACAGTCATTTACAGAAGTTCCGCTTGGACTCACTCCTGCTCTGACAGCTTTATGGGCTCAAAACAGATTTAATTCCAGGTGCCACCCTGCAGGTAATCAATCAGTGATGTTAGCGGTAGTTGTTGACGAAGTCGTCGAGGTTGTTGACGCCGAGTTTCTTGGCTATCTGGATTTTCTTGTTGGAGACGGTGCCCAGGCTGCTGTATTTCATGCAAATCATGATGACCGTGCGGGAGAAGCCGTAGCAGTACAGGGCCAGGAAGTTCATCTCGCTCTCGTTGAGCGTTCCACCGGCGATGCGCTGTGCCTCATCAAGCACGCCACTGTGTAGCTCATTGGTCAGGCTGTGCAGGTTGTTCCAGTAGGAGTCGGTGGGGATGGCACCCTCGACGGGCAGTGTCATTACTTCGTTGAACTTGCGGGTAAAATTCGTCTCGTTGGGCTGATAGGACAACTCCAGCAGCTGGCGAATCACCTGTATCTGGTTATCGACGATGGAACGCATCTCGTCACTCTTGCGTTGCTTGGCTTCCAGGGCCGCAAGTTCCTCGCCCATGCGCGTCTCGTTACCTCGCAACTCGTCCTGTGCGGCTTTCAGTTCCTGTTCCCGAGTGCTGATGGTCGCTCTCATCTGCTCCAGGCTTGCCAGCGACGCATCGAGGTCGGTTCGCAGCAATTCAAACTCGGTCTCCTTCTGCTTCAGGCGGCTGCGGTAGCGCCATGCCAGGAAGGTCACGCCCAGCGCCAATAGGGCCAGCAACGTGGCCAGCAGGATGGCACCCCTCGTGCGGGACTCGCTCTTCACCTTTTTGAGCTCCTCGAGTTGGATGTCATATTTCTTCTCAATGGCCAGGTAGTTCTTGTTGACGTTGGCCACCAGTATTGAGTCGGCCATCTCGTTGGCCCGATCATAGTAGGTGGTGTATTGATCCCAATCCTTGTTGGCTTTGGCAATTTCACTCATGAGCCGACAATACATGACCGTGTCACTGGTGTGGTTGCTCATCATGCCGCTGGCGGGCACATGGTTCAGATAGTAGAGGGCCGAGTCGGGCTTTCCCAGATTCAGATAGGTTTCGGCAGCAACATAGTGCGCGCGGGGATGGTCGATCTCATCCTTGCCGGCTGCAATGGCTTTCAGAATATCAACCCGTGCCTTGTCATATTCTTTGGTCAACAGGCAGTACATCTCGGCCCGTTGATACAGGTTCTGGAACAGAAACCAGTTCTCGTGCTCAGCCTCAGACAGCTGGATGGCTTGATTGATGTAATAGAGGGCGCTATCGCGATTATCGGGCAAGCTGCGGTAATAACCGCCCATGTCAGTCAGACACACAATCTGGTAGTGCTTGTCGCCCAGCTGGTTGTACAGGTCAAGTGCCTCCTTGTATTTCCTGATTTTCAGGTCGGCATAGTTTGAATTGTCGGCATAGAGGGTCGCCAATCGCAGCTTGGCAAAGGCTTTGTTTTCCAGGTCACCATCTTCGGCAGCGTTCTCGGCATCCTTATAGGACGCTATCGCCTTTTCGGCATCGCCCATCATCTGATAGACACAGCCCCGATAGAGCAGGGCGCGGGTGTATTTCTCGCGGTCGCTGTGGTGCTCATAGTAGTCCACCGCCACGTTGATCACGGCATCGGTCGTGTCGTCGATATAGTTCTTGTAGTGCGATTGGGTGAGCAGCAGCGAGTAGTAGGCCCGCTCGGCCTGGTTCATGCCATCGGAATGGAGAGAATCCAAACGTTGCTGCGCCAGTTCATACTGACGTGCCTTTGACAGCAACGAGTCGATGCCAGCCAATTCTCGCATAGTGGCAGTATCACCGCCCCCGTTGCAACAGGTCAACGCCAGAGCAAGAACAACTATAAATGCGGTAAAAGCGATATTTCTTGTATTCATAATCCAGTTAACATGGCGTCCAATTTGTAGCAATTGAAAGCGGATGCCAAATTAGTTCAATTCGCGAAATTCGTAGTTTCTACTCGCAAATTTACTTCATTTTTTGGCAACAATTTAGCCCTCATTGGGCCGAATTATGCCAGAATGAACTTTTTATTTTTATGACACCTGATAATCAATGGTTTATGACTGTCAAAATGAAGTCACAATGAAGCCAAATTTCACAAAAAATCCAATTATTTGCAGTAACTTTGCAGTGACTGGTTACCACGCTGTGACCCTCAATCAAGATATAGAGCATAAACACCCAAATGGGTATTGTGAGCCTCTAAACTAGAAAGTATTTTTGCGACGAACAACGAAATCTAAAATCGATATGAAACGGAGTCTTTTTCACAACGCCCTAGTAGCCTTGCTGCTGTTGATACCGACATCAGCCATGGCCTATGACTTTGAGGTTGACGGCATCTACTACAGCATCAATGATGACAGCACGACGGTGTCGGTCACCAATGCGACATCTTCTTATAGAGATTATAGCGGTGATGTGGTCATCCCAAGCCAGGTGGTCAATGCGGGCATTACTTATCCTGTCACCGCTGTTACCCCGTATGCGTTCAGGTATTGCACTACCATGCTGAGCATCGCTTTTCCCGAGTCAATTACCGAGATTGGTGATTTTTCTTTCGCTAACTGCGGTGCATTGACCGAAATCAATCTGCCTAACTCGCTCCGACATATCGGCGTTCAAGCGTTTGATTGGTGTTCTAAAGTTACCAGTTTAACGATACCCGACTCGGTCACCAGCATCGGCAACTTTGCCTTCTATGGTTGCTCCGCCTTGACTGAAATCACTGTCGGCAAATCTGTCACCAGTATTGGCTCTGGCGCATTATGCACAAGCCGTTTGAAAAAGATGAATTGGAATGCGAGAAATTGTTCAAGTGCAGGTTATTCTAATGCTTTCTCGGTAGAAAAAGTGATGGTCGGCGATGAGGTGGAGGTGATTCCTGAAAGTTTCATGAATGGCTCAAAAATCACCAGTATTGTCCTTCCCAGCACACTGACTACCATCAGTGATTACGCGTTTTGTGGCTGTAATGGACTTACCGAAGTCATACTGCCAGGTAGCGTCACCACCATCGGGACTATTGCCTTTAAAGGATGCTCAAATCTTACCAGCATGACTATTCCCGATGCAGTCACCAGCATCGGCAAAGAAGCATTTGCCGACTGCAGAAGCATGGAATATCTTGTTTTGGGTAATTCATTGAAGTACATTGGGTTCGGGGCATTTGAGAACTGCGTGGGTCTGACCAGCCTGACCATTCCCGAATCGGTTGAGCAGATTGAAGGCGAGGCATTTGAAGGCTGTACCGGGATTAAGGCGCTTACTTTTAACGCACGGAATTGTGCCGATTTCACTTATAACATGGTGTTTATCGATTCACCGCTTGAGTCAATCGTCTTTGGAGATGAAGTGCAGTACATTCCAGGCGGCTTAGCTTATGGCAAGGCAATGTTGCACAGCATCAACATCCCCAAATCTGTGAAGTCGATTGGTGAAGTGGCATTCATGGGCTGCAGCAACTTAACTGAGGTTACTCTCAGCGCGGGGCTCATCACCATCGGTGGAGGAGCGTTCCGCAACTGCACCAGTTTGTCTGGTCATCTGATTATTCCCAACACGGTCACTACCGTTGGCGGCAATGCGTTCACCAATTGCACCAAGATTGACAGCCTTGTCATTGGCAAGTCCGTCACATCTATTGGAGAATCGGCGTTCAACAACTGTTCTGGAATAAAAAGTGTGGTCGTGGGCAAGTCGGTCACCACCATCGGCCGATATGCATTCCAGGGTTGCAGCAGTCTGACCGACGTGGTTCTGCCCAACTCGCTGACCACCATTGGTGAATATGCGTTCTATAGATGCAGCCATCTTATCAGTATTACGTTTGGAAGTGGCATCACCAGCATTGATGACCGAATCTTTGATAACTGCCACCAGTTGACGAGTGTGACTTGTTTAGCAGCAACTCCTCCTGTCATAGGCAGTTATGGCTTGTTTGATGACTCTAGTATGTATTACCATGCCAAGCTGCATGTCCTGCCGGAGAGTGTCGATGCCTATGAGACAGCAAACTATTGGAAGGAATTCTTCCAAATCATTGGCGATGTGAAAATTCCGATTCCTGAGGATGTGAATGGAGATGGCGAGGTCAATATCTCCGATGCAAACAATGTGGTGGTCATCATCGTTAACGGAGAAAGTGGTGGCCATACCCGCCCCGACGGCGAGCCTATTAATGCCGATGTTAACGATGATGGTGAGGTCAACATCGCCGACATCAATTGCGTCATCGACATGATTCTCAGAGGCAATTAAGACTGAAATATAAATCATAACTTCGATAACATGATGAAACGATTGGTCATATTATTGAGCCTCCTATGGGTACTGACGGCCCAAACGGCTGCCGCTCAAAGCCACAACTCTGATGTCAACCATGACGGGGAGGTGAACATAGCCGATATCAATGCTGTCATTCATGCCATTATTAGTGATATTGAGGATTCAAGCCACGATGTGAACCGCGATGGCGAAGTTAACATCGGCGATATCAATACCCTGGTTGACAGGATAATGGGCAATGAGTACCAGGATAATTATCTTGTGTTCAATGTGGACAATGCGTCATTCAAGATGATAAGGGTCGATGGCGGCACCTTCTTGATGGGGAGCAACAGCGGATTAAGCAACGAGAAACCGGTTCATGAAGTAACACTATCTCCATACTATATCGGGGAGACTGAAGTCACCCAGCAACTGTGGAAAGCAGTCGGATGCATCAACCGCAGCCATTACAAGGGCAGCAAACTCCCGACAAATGACGTATTATGGTTTGAATGTCAAGAGTTTATCAAACGTCTGAACGTGCTGACAGGCTATCACTTCTCCCTGCCCACCGAAGCCCAATGGGAGTTTGCTGCTCGCGGGGGCAATGCGAGTGAAGGCTACCTGTATTCCGGTAGTGATGACATCGGGTCTGTCTGTTGGTATAAAGATAATAGCAACGTTGGGGGCATAAGGATACATGAGGTGGGCACCAAGCAGCCTAATGAACTGGGTATCTTTGATATGAGCGGAAACGTTGAGGAATTGTGCCAAGACAAGTATGGCGCATACAGCGGCGAAGTTCAAGTTGACCCCGAAAACCCAATTACTGAAGACGGCGATGATGATTGTGTCATCAGAGGGGGCAGCTGTTATGCCACGGACACAAAATGTAGGGTGACGGTGCGCAGCTTATACAGCAATTATGATAGAACCGATAACGGGCTGCGCTTGGCTTTACGGAATTCGCTGCCAGTGGCCCTTGGCGTGAGTGAGGATAACGTGGAGATGTTTGAAGGGCAGGTGGCAACAGTGTCGATTGTCAACGGCAAAGGAGCGTATCATGCAAAAAGCTCTGATGGAAATGTCGCCGCAGGTTATATCGAGGATTCCAAGTTGTACATCGTGGCTATGTGGTCGGGTACCGCTACATTCACCATTTGGGATGACCAGAGCGATTTGCAGGCGCAAGTGCTTGTGAGAGTGGGCAAAGAGTGCACCGTCAATGGGGTAACCTTCAAAATGATGCCTGTTGAGGGCGGCACCTTCATGATGGGCAACACCTGGGATCAAGGTGTAGGTGGCGCGAATGGTCGTCCCGAACCCGTCCATGAGGTGACGCTGTCGAGCTATAGCATCGGTCAGACCGAGGTGACGCAGGAACTGTGGACGGCTGTCATGGGCTATAATCCCAGCTATGTTGACCAATATGATAATTTCATCAACCCGCTGGGTCCCGTCGAGAAGATGTCGTGGGACGAATGCATGGAGTTCATCGATCGACTGAACGAGTTGACGGGTCTCACCTTCCGCCTCCCCACCGAAGCCGAATGGGAGTTTGCTGCCCGCGGCGGTAACCGCAGCAAGCATTACCGCTATCCCGGCAGCAGATACCTTAATGAGGTGGCATGGAATGAAGACAATGCCAACCACTGGCAAGGCGGAGGAGTGAATGGACCACAGACCGTTGCCTTGTTGTTACCCAACGAACTGGGTCTCTACGACATGGGCGGAAACGTCAGGGAATTGTGTCAGGACTGGTATGGCCCCTACAGCGCTGAGCCGCAGATCAATCCCACGGGGCCTGAAACAGGGGACCAACGTGTCACAAGAGGAGGCAGTTTTGCCGACGGTGGCGATGAGTGCAGCTGTGCTGGTCGTGGTCATACCTATGAGTGGCCATTTGAGGGCGGCAACCTCGTTGGCTTCAGGCTCGCGATGTAAAGATTAATAACAACAAAAAAATAAACGCTATGAGACGGAGATTTTTTCACATAGCCCTGGTGGCCTTGCTGCTGTTGTTACCGACGGCCGCATTGGGAGAAGTCTTTGAGGCCGATGGCATTTACTATTATTTGGTCGAAAATCATGCTGTCGTGAGCAATAACGGGCAGGGCAGCTGCTATAGTGGAAATGTCGTTATTCCCGAAACGGTGACTCATGATGGTGCGGTCTATCCCGTGACAGGCATTGGGCAGTCGGCATTCTACAATTGCAGCAACTTGACTCATGTGACCGTTCCTAAGTCGGTAACCACTATCGGAGTGTGGGCATTTGCCGGTTGCAGGAGATTGGCTCAAATGACTGTACCTGATGCGGTCACTGTCATCGATGAGAATGTGTTCAACGGTTGCACTGGTCTGACAAGCGTTACCCTTGGCAAATCGGTCACGACCATCCGTGACGACGCATTCACAAACTGTTCCGCTCTTTCCAGCATCACCATCCCCGAGTCTGTTTCTTCGATAGAAGATTATGCGTTCTATAACTGTACCGGCATCAAGACCTTGTTTTTCAATGCCGTCAATTGCAATGACCCGATGTGGTACAGCGCATTTCAGGATTGTCCATTGGACTCGATCACATTTGGTAATCATGTTCAACACATTCCGGCTTATCTAGCTTTTGGCCAGACACGGTTGAAAAGCATCATCATTCCCAAGTCGGTGTCCACAATCGGAGCCTACGCTTTTTGGGGTTGCAGGCAGCTCACTGATGTGATCTGCCTGGCTATCACACCTCCTGCAGTTCTGGGTGCTGGTTTATTTGACGACATGAACTATTATGCGCATTCGACATTGCATGTCTTGCCCGAATCAGTCCAGGCCTATCAATCGGCTGACTATTGGAAGGACTTCTCCCGAATCCGTGGAGATGTTGTCCTTTATACGCCCTGCGATGTGAACGGTGACGGCGAAGTGAACATCGCCGATGCCAACTCGGTGGTCGTCATCATCGTTAACGGCGGTGGCAGTGGCGGTCACACCCGTGTGCCTGACCCTGATGGTGACGGTTGGATCATCCTGGGTGACACCAACAGGGACGGTGAGGTTAATATCGCCGACATTAACGCTATTATCGACATCATTCTCAGAGGTGTTTAATCACCTGAAAACAGTCAGTAACATTAAATCACGATATAATTATGAGAAACCGACTACTCCACCCATTAAGCAGGGCAATACTCACAGCCGTGTTGCTGGTGGGTACCGCCTTGAGCGCCATGCCCTACGCCGTAGAGGTTGATGGCATCTACTACAACTGTATTGCCCCCAACACCTTGAGTGTCACCTACAAGGACAAGAGTTATAACTCCTATAGCGGAGATATTGTTATCCCTGCCAGCCTGAACATCAACGGCCACTACTACAGAGTGACAGCCATCGACAGTTGTGCCTTCAAGAGGTGCACTGGGCTGACCAGTGTCCAGCTTCCCGGCGACCTGACGACTGTCAACTATGAAGCCTTTGCGGGTTGTACCAGCCTCAGAGAGATTGATATCCCCTATGATGTGACCACCATTGGGGCACATGCCTTTGAAGGCTGCACAAAACTCACTGGTGTGTATTTTCCTGAGGGCCTCACCACCATCGGTATCTATGCTTTTTCTAAATGCTCATCACTTACTCGCGTTGATATCCCCGACAACGTGACAATGCTTGGCGGCTATGCCTTCAGCGAATGCAGTTCACTGACAACTGTCAAGCTATCCAAAAGATTGAATGCCATTAACGACCACACCTTCTACATCTGTCGCAAACTCACAAGCATCGTCATTCCTAACCAAGTGAGCAGCATTGGCTATGCCGCATTCCAGTCCTGCTCAAGCATGACGAGCGTTGTGCTGGGCTCTGGTGTGACTAAACTTGAAGACAAGGCCTTCCGCGGCTGCTATGCACTGCAGGACATCACCTGCTATCGGGATGGCCCCCCGACATGGGAAGGCTATGATTGCTTTGCCGATGTCAACTACACCGATGCGACACTTCATGTGCGCTTGGTCCGCATCGACCTGTATCGTGAAGCGACAGGTTGGAAAAAGTTCCAGCGCATCAATGAGATACCCTACGAGCACGTGGACAAAGGGGTGTATTTCATCCAGACCAAATTGACCGGATGGACCGAGTATAGCGTGTCGTTCAAGGACTACAACTACAACAGTTACAAGGGCGAGGTCAACATCCCAGAAGTAACCGGGAACAGCAGTCCTGCCCCCCAAGTGGTCATGATCCTGCATGATGCCTTCCGCAACTGTGACTCGCTGACGAGCGTGTCAATGGGTAGATATATCCACACGATAAAGGAGCGGGCCTTCCTGAACTGCCCGATGCTTAAGGAGGTGAATCTCTCTAACCAAATCACCACCATCAACGACTCGGCCTTTGCCGGCTGTAGTGCGCTGACGAGTTTCAGACTGCCGAACAGCATCAAGACCATCGGTCACGACGTGTTCTCCGGCTGCACTGCGGTGGAGACGCTGATCATTCCTGAGACCGTATCGAGCCTTACCGTCGATAACCTGGTAATGGCTGGGATGACATCGCTGCAGGCCATCAACTGCTACTCGATGATGCCACCTCTGGTAACGGGCGAATGTTTCACGCCCGAGCAGATGAGTAAGGTGACGCTATATGTGAGGCCGTCGTCGCTACTCGACTTCAAACTTGACCCCTACTGGGGACGGTTTGCCCATATTGAGACGTGGACCTTTGATTTCCAGGCCAATGGCATCTACTATATCATCACAAGTCCAACCGAGTGTGCTGTGAGCAATCACGCTCCCATTGGCGGCAGCTACACCTCCAGTTCTATCACCATCCCAGAAAAGGCCACCTATGCTGGAGATGACTACAAGGTAACCGCTATCGGCAAGGGAGCTTTCTTGAACTGTCCTAAAGTCAAAACGGTGACCATACCCCAAAGCGTCACTACCATCGAGGAACAGGCCTTCAAGAATTCAGGCTTGACCAGCATTGTTTTCCCGAGCAAGGTGACCACTATCGACAAGCAAGCTTTCATGGGTTGCACAGGGCTCACCAGCCTGACAATTCCCAACCACATATATGCAATCGAGGACAGCGCTTTCTGTGGCTGCTATGGCCTGACATCACTGGACTTGGGCAAGTCGGTCACATTTGTCAGCAACTATGCCTTTGCCGGTTGCTACAACTTGTCTAAAATCTTTATTCCCCGTTCGGTCGAAGCCCTTTGTGTCGGAGCGTTCCAAGACTGCACCAACCTAAAAGACGTGACCATCGACATGGATCACCAGGGATTCTCGGTCGATAGCGATGTTTTCCGTGATTGCTATTCTCTGGAGAAAATCACTTGTCTGGCAATGACTCCGCCTGAACTCGATAACCAGCGCGGCGGTTTGGATAGCGCCACATTCGCTCACGTGACACTGCAAGTGCCTCACTCACGAGTTAACACTTATCGTAACGCTGACGTGTGGGGCCATTTTTTCAATATTATGCCTCTACCCTATGATATTAATGAGCAGGGCATTTATTACCTTATTACGGGCGAAAACACAGTGAGTATTTCCAGCAACGGTTATAATAGCTACAGCGGCACAATAATCATTCCTAATTCGATTGACATCGAGAATGAAGAAAGAAAAGTCACCGCCATAGAACCCTATGCATTTGCTAATTGCACCGAGTTGCGTAAGGTAAGTATGTCCAACTCGGTGACAGAAATAGGTGAATACGCTTTTGCTGGATCAAACCTATATCAAATCAACCTATCCAAGAACATAACTGAAATCAAGAATTACACCTTCATGGGCTCTGGTTTGAGTAGCATTACTATACCTGACAAGGTGACCAAGATAGGCGATTGTGCCTTCTGGGCTTGTAGTTATCTTCATGATGCTGTCTTGCCTGAAGGGCTCGAATCTATCGGTCAAGCTGCTTTTATGTCTGCCGGATTTGATCCTGGATACTTCAACATCAATTTCCCCAGTTCGTTGCGCAAGATAGGCGATAGCGCATTCATGGGTTCTAACATTCACAACTTAACATTTCCTAGTTCCATAGACTCCATTCCGCCCGGAAGCTTCTCGATGTGCATGAAACTCCAAAACGTGACGATTCCAAATTCGGTGAAACACATTGGGTATCAAGCATTCTATTCCAACAACTCTCTAAGGAGTATAAACATTCCAAACTCGGTGAAAAGCATCGATTTTAGCGCCTTCATGTGGTGTCATAGCCTAGATACCGTCATCATTGGAAGCGGCATCGAACGCATTGAGGATTTAGCTTTTTGCAAATTCAACGAAGAGTATATCGATGCCATTATCGCAGAACTCGAGGAAGCGTTTGAATCAGTTGTCGTGCCTTTTGACATCAGCGGTTTTCTCGCGACATGGAAGGCACTTATAACCTCTTTTGAAGAAATGATGAATCAGCCGATATCAACCATTTTCTGCATGGCAACAACTCCACCGCAATTAGTTAGTGATGGCTTCGTAGGCAACTACAACAACTCAAGGCTTATCGTTCCTCAAGGCTGTGTAACCAAGTATAAGAACGCAGAGGGTTGGAAGAATTTTGTATATATCAATGCTATCAACTATAACGACGTGAATGGTGATGGCGAGGTGAATATTGCTGATGTGAACTGCGTCATTAATGCAATTTGCGAGGAGGGCACCGAGTCTCCAAGATTCGATTCTAACCACGATGGCGAAATCAATATAGCCGACATTAATGCCATCCTCGATCAAATACTGAAGGACTACCCCATACCACTTCAATAAATACTCACGACTATGAATACAAAAGCATTATACCACCGTATCGCTCTTATGGCACTCCTGATCTTGGGGGCCGCAGGCACAGCAAGAGCCTATGATTTCGTTGAAACATGGGGTGTACCGATTTATTATAACGTGGTTAACGGAGAGGCAGTAGTCACCAACAACGGCAAGATTGGCTGCTACAGTGGAAGCATCTCACTTCCTGAAAAGGTCACTCACGATGGTGTAACCTATCCCGTGACCGCCATCGGTGAAAAAGCCTTTATGAATAGTCTCAGCCTGTACGAGGTGTACCTGACACCTAACATCAAGAGCATCGGTTACGCAGCCTTCAGCAATTGTAACAAGATGACGGTCCTCGAGTATTTCCCCGACTCGCTGACTACCATTGGTGATTATGCCTTCAGCGGGTGTACGTCACTGCAAGCCATCAACCTCATCATGGGGCCGCCAGGAATCCGGCTGGGCAAAGGGGTGAAGAGCATTGGCAAGGGTGCATTCAGGAACTGCTCATCAATAAAGATAATAGTGATGGCCGACCAAGTGACAGAGATTGGTGACAGTGCATTCATAAACTGTACCAAACTCAACGATGTGACCATGGGCTATGCGACCGCATCGATTGGAACGGGAGCCTTTGCCCAATGCAACAACATCAAATCCTTTACCTGCAAGGCCGACAATCCGCCCACTGTGGGTGACGAGACATGCTTTGCCGCTTTCCAGGACCTGGCCACGCTCAAGGTGGGATATTTTGCCGCCCCCAAGTATCAGGCAGCCGAATACTGGGCAGCATTTAAGAGCATTGAGACTTTTAACGACGGCATCGACGGCATTTATTATAGCATCGACGGCAATCAGGCCACCGTCACCTACCGTGACAACAAGTACAGCAGTTACAGCGGCGACGTGGTCATACCCGAGAGTTTTGAGCATGATGGGGTAACCTATCAAGTCACGGGCATCGGTGACAATGCGTTCAAGGGCTGTGCGGGACTCACCTCGGTAATTCTTCCCAACACGGTCAGTTGGATAGGCAGCAATGCCTTCAAAGGATGCATGGGACTGTCAAGCATCAATTTGCCAGTGACGCTGACAGCATTGA
>JAEEGF011582307.1_pt1 | contig 14609 bp, 9 predicted proteins | sample 9134171 | NCBI WGS metagenome assembly JAEEGF01 (sample SAMN16246542, study PRJNA631951) | gut metagenome | biome: gut microbiome; feature: rumen; material: AP-attached | host: Bos | place: Iran: Karaj | collected 2018-10
TTCCGTCTCCGAACAATTCCTGATGCTCGGCATAGAGCCTGCTCAGCTTCCATCCGTCGAATTCTCCGCCGACTACGGTGTCGTCACCGTTTTCATGTGCCGAGATCGCCCAGCATTCGCCTGTATCTTCTCCGGGGATATCGTAGCCGTAGATATCCCTCATTCTGTTTCCTCCCCAGATCATTTCCTTAAAAACGGGAGAAATAAACAATAAGTCTGTCATTTTCTGCACCTTCCGGATTTATTTGTATAGAATGGATGCCGCCAGTTCATCCGTCACATTCGTGTCTGCGAAATACTCGATGATCGCAAGACCGAAATCTATGGCTGTCCCCATTCCTCTGGATGTAATGATGTTGCCGTCGGCAACTACCCTGTCGGTCAGGACCTCTGCCCCCAAGAGCTTTTCTTCAAAGCCGGGATAACAGGTGGCTTTTTTGCCTTCAAGCACTCCAAGGCCGCCCAGAACACTGGGTGCCGCACAGATTGCTGCCAAAAGCTTTCCGCTTGCGGCGAAATTCTTAACAGTGGTGCAAACTCCGGTATGAGTTGCCAGATTGTTGGTTCCCGGCATACCGCCGGGAAGGATGAGGGCATCGTAATCATCCATGTTCACATCGTTAAAACGCTTCTCAGCTCCAAAAACGATCCTGTGTGAACCGGTGACAGCCTTATTGTCGGAAATGGAGATAATGTCTGTGTCCATCCCCGCCCTTCTCAAAAGATCAACAACCGTCAAAGCTTCAATTTCCTCGCAGCCGTCAGCTGCAAAAACAGCAATTCTGATCATCATATACTCCTTTCAAAAACCTTGATCTGTTCAAGAGCTCCTTCAACTGCCTTTTTAACGCTTCCGTTCTTAAAGGGGCTTTCAAGGCCGGCGCCTTTGAGAAGATCCAGATATCCTCTGCTTCCGCCCATCTTGCAAAGGGTAAGATAGGAATTCCATCCCTCTTCTTTGTTCTTAAGAGCCTTGCCATAGATCTGAAAAGCACCGATCTGTGCAAGAGCGTAATCTATGTAATAGAACGGATACAGGAAGATGTGCTGCTTCTGCATCCAGAAACCGCCCTTTTCAAGGAATTCATTTCCGTCGTAGCTTCTCCAGGGAAGGAAAGTCTTTTCGATATCATGCCATACTGCGTATCTCTCATCCGCAGTCATGGTGGGGTTGTCGAATACCCTACACTGGAATTCGTCAACTGCACAGAGGTAAGGGATGACCTTTAAAGCCTCGGTGAGATGAGCATATCTGAACTTGCCCACCTTATCTCCGAAGAACTTGTCCATCCAGGGATAGGTAAGATGCTCCATGGTCATGGAATGGATCTCGTCGATGTCACTGGTGGACATTACAAGCTGTGAAAGAGGCTGTATCCTTGAAGAAACATAGCCTTCAAACGAATGGCCCGCCTCGTGGGTAAGGACTTCCACGTCTGCGGAGGTTCCGTTGAAGTTTGAGAAGATGAATGGAGCCTTGCTCTTGGGAAGCAATGTCATGTAGCCTCCAAGGTGCTTGTTGGGCTTTGTCTCAAGATCAAAGAGCTCATACTTCACCATGAAATCAAAGAATTCCTTTGTTTCGGGTGAAAGCTCGGAATACATCTCCTGTGCCCATTTAACCATCTGCTCTCTGTTTCCGATGGGCTTCGCATTTCCTTCGGGGAAAACAAGCTGCTCATCATAGTACTCAAGTTTCTCAAGTCCGAGTCTCTTTCTCTGCTCTTCGTAGAGCTTCGCAGCTTCGGGAACTATGATATCGATGACCTGTTTCTTGAAGTTTGCCAGATCTTCCTTGGTGTAATCGAAATGCTCACTCTCAAGGAGTGCAAATTCTCTGTAATTCTTAAATCCTACGATCTCAGCTTTCTTAACTCTGAGCGCCACCAGCTTGTCGTACACTTCATCAAGCTTCTTTGAAACACTCTCGTAAAGAGAAGCCCATGCTTCAAAAGCTTCTTTTCTTTCGGCTCTGTCAGTGGACTGCATATGACGGAGAAGTCCGTAGAAATTGCACTCTTCGCCTCTGAAATCCGTCTTGCACTTTGCTGCGATCTGGGAATACTCTTCAGTCAGTTTGTTCTCTTCGATCTGAAGAGGGATGAGTTTTTCATTCTTAAGAATGAGAAGCTTCTCTTCAGTCTTATTGATGATGTCTCCGAATTCAGCATCAAATTCCTTTCTGAACTTCGAATGTAAAAGGACTTCACTGTGCCGCTTGTTCAAAGGCATAAGTTTGGGAAGTTCTTCATCAAGGAATTCCTGCTCCTTTGAATAGAATTCATCTGCCTTGTTCATGGTGGATCTGATGTAGCAGACCTGGATCAGATCTCCCAGTTCCTTCTCTTTCTCCTCACCGTCCATGAGAGCCTTCTTAAACTCATCATAGCTTGTTGCCTTCTCTGCTCTGTCCAGACATTCATTTTCAAATGCCTCGAATTTCTTAAGATCAGGCCTTTCGTATTTGATCTCCGAAAATTTAACCATGTTTTTCCGTCGGAATCTGTCCGACACTCCTTTCCTAAAACTAATAACCTCTCTTAAATCATCTCTTTGTTTAAAAGAACTTCATAAGGTAATTTACAGCAAAAAACAGATTTTTACAAGGATTTTATCCTATTTGATCTGCGCAGCATACAACTCGTAGTAAGCACCCCTCTTCTCCATCAGTTCCTCGTGTCTGCCCTTTTCTACGATCCTTCCGTCGTTAACGACGATGATCTCATCCGCATGCTGAATGGTGGAAAGGCGGTGGGCGATGATGAAGCAGGTCTTGTTCTCCATGAGTTTTTCCATGGCGGCCTGGATCTTCTTTTCTGTTCTGGTGTCCACGTTGGATGTAGCTTCGTCCAGGATCAGCATGGACGCATCGTTCAGCATTGCTCTGGCAATGGTAAGGAGCTGCTTCTGCCCCTTCGATATGTTCACGCCGTCCTCCGTGAGAATGGTATCGTACCCCTGAGGCTGCCTCATGATGAAGGAATGGATGCGGGCAGTCTTGGCAGCGTTCACCACTTCCTCCATGGTTGCATTCTCTTTGCCGTATGCAATGTTTTCAAAGATAGTGCCTCCGAAGACCCAGGTGTCCTGAAGCACCATGGCAAAGCTTCCTCTTAAGGACTTTCTTGTAACGGTGTTGTTCTCATGTCCGTCGATCAGGATCTGACCGCTTAAGGGATCGTAGAATCTCATAAGGAGATTAATGAGAGTTGTCTTCCCTGCTCCCGTAGGTCCCACAACCGCGATGAGTTTTCCGTGACCTGCTTCCAGAGAGAAGTCCTTAAGGATTACCTTCTCCGGATCGTACCCGAAATCCACGTTCTCTATCTTCACGTCTCCCTTAACGTCGGTGAGCTCGAGTGCATCTTTCAGATCCGCGGGTTCATTGTCTTCCGAAAGGATCCTGTTCACTCTTTCCGCAGCAGCCAGTGCAGACTGAAGCTCTCCGAAGATGTTGGCCGCTTCGTTGATGGGTCCGGAAAACTTTCTGGAATAAAGCACGAAGGATGTAATATCTCCCAGTGTCATGAAACCGAAGAAGAAAAGTAAAGCGCCAAACACAGTCACAAGACACATGGAGAGGTTGTTTATGAAATTCACGGTGGGTCCGATGGTAGCATTCAGATAGTCTGCATTGTAGTATGCTTCCGTAGCTTCCACGTTGACATCGGAGAACCTGCCGGTGTAAACATCCTCACAGGCATATCCCTGAATGACTCTCTGACCTCCCACGGTTTCCTCCACATAGCCGTTCATCTTTCCGAGTTTCGCGGAACGCAATGAAAACCTGGGTCTTGTGAGTTTTGTCATATGAGCGGTATACAGCAGAGAAACGGGGATGGTAACACACATGACGATAACAAGAACAGGCGAAATGATCAGCATCATGACGAAAGATCCCACAACGGTCACTATGCTTGCAAGGATCTGTACCACATCGTTTGAAAGAGATGTATTGATCACGTCAATGTCATAGGAAACACGGCTTATGATGTCTCCCGCCATATGCTTGTCAAAGTAGGAAACGGGAAGCTTCATAAGCTTATCGAAGACATCCTTCCTCATTCTTTTAACGATCTTCTGGGAAATGCTTCTCATGAGGAGGGCCAGAGCATAGGAAAGGACTGCGGAGATCAGGTAAAAAGCAGCCATGATCCCTGCATATCGGAAGGCGATGTCAAAATCCACATCTCCTTTTCCTCTTAAAGCATCTATGGCGGTTCCGGAAAGTCTGGGGCCGATGAGGGCAAAGGAATTGGCTGCCAGAGTCAAAGCAAGCGCAGCAAACAGAAGGAACTTGAATTCCTTCAGATAACGCCAGAGAAACCTTGCCGCCGCTTTCGGGTCTCTCGCATGTTCAACTGCCTTACTGACTCCCGTCTGTTTGTCTTTTGCCATTACAATAAGCTTCCCAGCTGTGTAGCTGCTATCTCCTTATAGACTTCGTTGTTTTTTAAAAGCTCTTCGTGACTTCCGAGACCGATGATCTTTCCGTCATCGATCACGAGGATCTTACTCATCTTCATTACGGAGCTGATCCTCTGAGCCACGGAGATCAGCGTACAGTCACTGTAATCATTGTTTATGTTCTCTCTCAGATCAGCATCGGTCTTGTAGTCAAGGGCTGATGAGGAATCGTCCAGGATCAGTATGCCCGGGTGGGCTGCCAGAGCTCTGGAAATGAACAGCCTCTGTTTCTGGCCTCCTGAGAAATCCGCGCCTTTAATGGCTGCTTCGTGCTTAAAGCCTGCTTCCTTCCCCAGGATGAATTCATAGGCACAGGCTGCTTTTGCGGCTCTTTCCACATCTTCATCCGAGATCTCCCTTCCGAAACGGATGTTTTCATCTACTGCTTCCGCAAAAATGATATCGTTCTGGAAAGCGACACCGAACATACGCCTGAGTTCATTCAAGGGGTAGGTCTTAATGTCCCGTCCGTCGATCAGGATCTGTCCCTTTGTGGGATCGTAGAACCTCATGAGAAGGCTGATGATCGTAGTCTTTCCGGAACCTGTGGCTCCGATCACTCCCAGGGATTCTCCCTTTTCAAGAGTGAAATCTATATCATTTAAAACATATTTTTCTTCGTTGTCTTCCTTATTCTCGCTGAAACTGAAGAAAACATGCCTGAACTCGATCTTGGGGGCGTTTTTGGAAGCCGTTCCCGAATAAGGGATCACCTTAAGGTCATCCTCCGCATCCATAACTGCAAAGATGCGCCCGGCTGAAGCGGAAGCCTTGGAATAGTTAACAAAGATACGGTTGACTGCGATGATGGAATTGAGGATGGTGGTGAAATAGGTCAAAAACGCGATAATGGTTCCGCCCTTTATGGCGCCTGAATTCACACGATAGGCACCGACTATGATGACAAGGACAAGACCCATGTTCAGGAAAAGACTGATGACCGGCCCCGAGATCGCTGTTACTCCCGATGCCTTCAGTTCCTCGGAAACTGTTTCCGAATTGGCTCCCTCAAACCTTTCCCTCTCGTAATCCTCCTTCGAAAGAGCTTTGATGACACGTATGCCCGACACATCTTCTCTCATGATCCTGACCATCTTGTCCACGGCGTTCTGAACAGACGTGTAAAGAGGGATGCCCTTTTTGGAAATGAAGAAGACCACTCCGAAAACAAAAGGGAAAGTGGCAACAAGGGTAAGGGTAAGAACAGGGTCAAGAGTGGCGCACATTATGAGACCGCCGATGGTGATAAATGTGGCTCTTACACCCATACGCTGCATGATATTAAAAAAGGTGTGAATGTTATAGGAATCGGATGTAAGTCTTGATACAAGTGACGGAATACCGAATTCATCGGTCTTTTTTCCCGAAAGAGACAAGATCTTTTTGTAAAGATCGTAACGAAGATGTCTGATGGCAAGCATCGAATACTTAGCCGCTCTTCTGTTGGCGATCACATTAAAAGTCCTGTCAAACAAAGCACAGAAAAGCATGAAAAAACTGACGATGATAAACTTTGACCAGTCTCCCGTTTCCTTGATCACGGGAACAATATCATCGATCAGCGTCTTCATTATCCTGGGCACAAAAAGACCGACTACAGTTCCGGTGATCTTGAAAAAGTAGCCGATAATGATCGCTATTTTGTTTTCAAACAGGTATTTAAATGCACGCTTCATAATAAAACAGAGTGTCCGTCCCAAAACGAACACTCTGATTTTACATTATTTCAAATCCAAAAGCAATTTTTTTATTGTCAAATATTACCCTATTATTGTGCCTTGATCACACGAACAGCTCTTACGCCTTCAATAGCGCTGACCTTATCAACGATGTCATCCTTGATGTTGGCAACGTCAAGTACGGAATAAGCGGAATCTCCCTTGCTCTTGTTTACCATGTTCTCAATATTGATACCTTCTGCGGAGAAAGCACCTGTGAACTGAGTGAGCATATTGGGGATGTTCTTGTGAAGGATGCAGATCCTTGCTGCGGTTCTGCAAACTCCGGCATCAACTGAAGGATAGTTAACGGAATTGATGATATTACCGTTCTCAAGGTACTCGACCAGTTCCTTAACAGCCATGACAGCGCAGTTGTCTTCGGACTCTTCTGTGGAGGCTCCGAGGTGAGGAATGGCAATAGTTCCTGCCATCTTTGCGCTCTTTGCGTTGGGGAAGTCGGTAACGTACTTCTTTACCTTACCTGTAGCAAGAGCAGCTGCCATATCATCATCGTTTACAAGAAGATCTCTGGCAAAGTTAAGGATGATGACACCATTCTTCATGGTCTTAATGGTATCTGCATTGATCATGTTCTTTGTATCGTCAAGAAGAGGAACATGAACTGTGATATAATCGCACTTTTTGAAGATCTCTTCACGGGTCTTAACGGCCTTTACGGAACGGGAAAGCTTCCAGGCGTTCTCTACGGAGATGTAAGGATCGCAACCGTAAACTTCCATACCCAGACCTACTGCAGCATTGGCAACCAGAACACCGATGGCGCCGAGACCGATAACGCCCAGTTTCTTGCCCTGGATCTCTGTTCCTGCAAAGTTGGACTTGCCTTTTTCTACCATCTTTGCAATCTCGGGCTCATCCTTTATGGTCTGTACCCAATTGATACCGCCTGTTACATCACGGGCAGCAAGAAGCATGCCTGCGATAACAAGCTCCTTAACGCCGTTGGCATTTGCACCGGGAGTGTTGAATACTACTATGCCTTCCTCTGCACAACGGTCAAGAGGGATGTTGTTAACACCCGCACCTGCTCTGGCAATAGCCTTTACGTTCTTGCCGAAGGTCATGTCATGCATGGTGGCACTTCTTACAAGGATGGCATCAGCATCATTTATATCATCTGTAGCTGTATAATTTTCACCGAAATTCTGAGTTCCGACTTTGGATATCTTATTGAGGCAGTTATACTTAAACATCACGCATTTTCCTCCTCAAACTTCTTCATGAATTCAACCAGCTTCTTAACGCCTTCGATGGGCATAGCATTGTAGATGGATGCTCTCATACCGCCTACTGTTCTGTGTCCCTTAAGGTTTTCAAAGCCTGCAGCCTTTGCTTCCTTAACGAACTTGGCATCAAGCTCTTCGTTTCCGGTAACGAAAGGAACGTTCATGAGGGAACGGTCTTCCTTTCTTACAGTGCCCTTGAACATCTTGGACTGATCAAGGAAATCGTAAAGGATCTGAGCCTTTTCGATGTTCTTCTTCTGGATAGCCTCAAGTCCGCCCTGTTTTTTAAGCCACTTGAACACCTTACCGCAGATATAGATACCGTAAGCCGGAGGTGTGTTGTAAAGAGACTTGTTGTCTGCATGGATCTTGTACTTGAGCATGGTAGGTGTTCCGGGAAGTGTATCCTCTGTAATGAGGTCTTCGCGGATGATAACGATAACAACGCCCGCAGGTCCTACATTCTTCTGAACGCCGCCATAGATAACGCCATACTTGGTTACATCTACAGGCTCTGATAAGAAGCATGAGGAAACATCTGATACAAGGATGTGTCCCTTGGTGTTAGGAAGGGTCTTGAACTTGGTTCCGTAGATTGTATTGTTCTCGCAGATATATACATAGTCAGCATCCTCAGGAATATCAAGGTCTGAGCAATCAGGAATGTATGAGAATGTCTTGTCAGCACTGGAAGCAACCTCGATGGCCTCACCATACTTCTGTGCTTCCTGATAAGCCTTCTTAGCCCACTGTCCTGTGATGATATATGCTGCCTTCTTGTTCTTCATAAGGTTGAGGGGAACTGCAGCGAACTGCTGGCTTGCTCCGCCCTGTAAAAAGAGGACCTTGTAATTGTCAGGAATATTCATAAGGTCTCTGATATCCTGCTCTGCTGTCTGAATAACACTGTCAAAGGTCTTGGATCTGTGGCTCATCTCATTGATGGACATACCGCAGCCATTATAATCAAGCATTTCTGCTGCAGCCTGTTTCAAAACTTCTTCCGGAAGGACTGCCGGACCAGCTGAAAAATTATAAACTCGTGACAATTTACTACTCCTCCTAAAATAAATTTAATTGGCTTGTTGTAGAAATCGTTCTTCGAAATCTAAAAATCATGCTACCGGATCTCGCTCATAGCGCTGAGCACTGCGATGAACCCTGAGCAAAAAATCAAATGCAAGGGCATTTAATTTTTTAGGTTTCATCTCCGTAGCACTAAAATCGCTCAACCGATATCATGCATTTTTAACTTCCGAAGAGCGGTTTCTACAACTACGCCAGTTTACTTTGCTTTAACAAGTTGAACTATTAAATCAATAAACTAATACCATTGTAACCTCGTTACAGATTTTGTCAAGAACGTGATTGCATAATTGATGTTATTTAATATTTTATAATAGAGATTTGGTATTGTAAAATTAAAAGATTATTAAATAAATCAGGCTAAAGTCTTTGGTGATATACCACTTGACTTTAGCCTTGGAATCATTGTTATTTTCTGGGATTGTTCTACTTTTTGAATAATTATATTTCGGGGTTGGTGCTGAGGATATTTTAGTAAGCGATGAGGATAATTGTGGTGCGTGGAGGTAATATAATTGATTCTTTGGAAGAATATTTTTGTGGTTTTTTGGAGTCATTTTTTGATGAATTTGAATCAAATTTTATGAACCAATTCATGTTCTTTGGAATGATTGGTAGGGAGAAATTTACATTTTCCCAGTAGGAATTGACTAAAATGTAGATGAAGGTGTCCTTTTTGGTGTTAAATTTATTGTGATCTTCGGCGTAGAGGTAGGCGAAGGTCAGGTTGGGTGCGTTTTCGTCCAGGTTCCAGGGAGTTGGGCTATGGAAGGAAAGCTCCGGATAGCCGGTTCCGTTGGGACCGAAGTAATAATTGGGCGAACTAAGGACAGGGTGCTCATTTCTGAAAGAAATAAGATCACGGACATAGTTCCAGAGATCGCTGTTAGTTTCCAGGTCGTTCCAGTTAAGGTAGGATATGTCATTATCCTGGCAATAGGCATTGTTATTCCCCTTCTGGGAATTGGCAAACTCATCTCCAGAAAGGAGCATGGGTACTCCCCTGCTGGTAAGAAGAAGGGTCATGAAGTTCTTCATCTGTCTGAGCCTTAGGTTATTGATCTCATAATCCGTACAATCCCCTTCTATTCCGCAGTTCCAGCTGAAATTTTCATTGCTGCCGTCTCTGTTATTTTCGCCGTTGGCTTCATTGTGCTTCCCGTTATAAGAAACAAGATCATACAAAGTAAATCCATCGTGGCAGGTAACAAAGTTCACTGATAATACAGGACTTTCACTGCCATACAGATCCTCGGAGCCCCGGATTCTTCTGTACAGTTCAGGAGCCGCATCGGCGTCGCCCTTAATAAAGCGCCTGATTGCATCGCGGTATTTTCCGTTCCACTCCGCCCATCTGTTATAGGATGGAAAGCTTCCTACCTGGTACAGTCCGCCTGCATCCCAGGCTTCAGCTATAAGTATGCTGCGCCCCAGAACCGCATCATGAGCAAGGCTCTCCAAAAGAGGCGGATTCATCATTGGTGTTCCGTCTTCATCCCTGCTTAGTATCGAAGCAAGATCGAACCTGAAGCCATCGATGTGATATGATGCAACCCAGTATCTCAGGCAATCAAGGATAAAATTCCTAACCACAGGATTGTTGCAGTTCATAGTATTTCCGCAGCCGCTGAAGTTATAGTATCCGCCATCCGGACTAAGAAGATAATAATTTCTGTTATCTATACCCCTGAAAGAAATATAGGGACCATCTTCATTTCCCTCTGCGGTATGATTAAATACCACATCCAGCACCACCTCAATCCCATTTCTGTGGAGCTGTTTTACCATATTTTTAAACTCATCAGTCTCCATTCCAAAGGGCGCAGAGGCAGCGTATCCGGCTTTGGGAGCAAAAAAGCCCACAGTTGAATAGCCCCAGTAGTTAAGAAGTCTTCTACCATCCACTTCTCTGGAGTTTTCAAATTCATCAAATTCAAATATAGGCATAAGCTCAAGGCAGTTTACGCCCAGTTCCTTTAGATATGGGATTTTTTCCAGGATACCCGCATAGGTGCCCTTATACCTGACACCGCTGGAATGATGCCTTGTAAATGATCTTACATGCATCTCATAGATGACAAGATCCTGCTGGGGAAGTTCCAGGGGTTTATCCCCTTCCCAGGCAAAATCTTCTCGTATAAACTGGCCTCTGTGCTGGAAATCATCATCCTCGGGAACATGCCCCCACACAGAACGACCGGAAACAGACTTGGCATAAGGATCCAGAAGGGTCCTGGTCTTATCAAACCTAAGTCCCTTCTCCGGAGCATATTCTCCGTCAAACCTGTAGCCATACTCAGTAGTCTCGATATTAAAGCCAAATACCATCATGGTATAGACATCGCCTATTCGAAATTCCTCAGGAAAAGGTATTTCAACAAAAGGCTCTTTTGCGCCGTGATGAAACAAAAGCAACGTGCAGCTCTTTGCCTCGGTGGAATAGATACTGAAATTCACGCCGTTATCCAGCACTGTTGCCCCAAAGGGAAATACCCGGCCAATACAGTATTCAAGCCCTTTTATCTTGTTGGTAGGAAAAGTATCAACAAGTCTCATAGGAACGCCTCACAATAAATCATTCAAAAATTATCACCTATAGATTAATAATACAACACAACAGGCGTTCCTACATCAACAACTTCCCATAACTGACTGACCTGTGATTCCGGACAGTTTATACAGCCGTGAGAGCCGTCTCTTTTATAGATTTCTTCTCCGAATTTACTTCTCCAGTTGGCATCATGGATACCTACGCCCTTGTTGACGCCCAGCCAGTAATTAACATAAGAAACATAGTCAGCGCCGCGAAGGTATGTATGATAGCGCTTATTGTAGATATTATAAACACCGGCAGGTGTTCCTCTTCCTCTGTTAACATTGCCTGTCACAACAGGGATTTCCATATTAAGCTGGCCATCCACATAGTAATGAAGCTCCTGCTTGCCCATATCAACCTCAATATAGGTCTTACCAAGTTTTTCAGCGGCGTCAAAAGTTATGATTCCATTCACTAGAGACAACTCTCTGTTAACAGGCATGTTATTGGTTCCACCCATAAAGGCAGCCTTAAGATAATCAAACTCATCATCAATTTCAAAAAGATTGCCGTTGCCCTTGGAATTGTCCCTGAGTATTATCTCAGTGCCGGAGCCGTTTCTGTAATTCTCCATGCACCAGGAGGTATCATACTTATCAACCATACCCTTGAGGAACTCATACATTCTGCTCTCACTGAGAATAAGATTGCCGCTTTCATCAACCAAAAAGCCGTCCTCATTAAAGACGCCTGCCTCTGACAGATCTGTAATCTCACAATCTCCTGCAATGAAAAGTCCCATCCCCGGAGATTTTCTATCTATCTCTTCTTCCTCAGCAGCCTTTAAATCCTTATCTGTCAGTATCCATCCGGAAACCACCTTTTTATCAAGGGCAATCTCAGTTCCCATAACTGAATAGCTGATACCGCAGGTCTGGACCAGGTCAAGCTTTTCAAAAAGCTCAACGGTATGCTTGTCCTTATCGGAAAGAGGAAGATCCTCATAACAGCCCTCTTTTTCCGTAAGATCAACCGACTTCTTGCCACTGTCATAAGCAATATTCACCGCATCAAGGATATTCTCCTTATTGGGAACCTGATACAGCTCGTTCACCAGCTCATAGCCTTCACCGCTGACAATGGTAACACTTCTGATTTCCTTTTCCTCAAAAATATCCCAGGCAGCAACCTTATCCAGAAGCCTGGCCCTGTCATAGGTAATATCCGGTTCATATTGGATGATCAGATTCTTGAAAACATTGATTCCCCAGGCATAGGGATTGGACTCCTCCAGGAACTTATTAAGAGAGCCGGTAAAATCGACCTTAAGGTCAACATCAGCCGGTGAAATGACAAGTTTTTCGTCATCAGCGGCAATGATGGTAAAGTCCTGCAGCTCATATTGAGCCACAAGTTCCCTGTTTAGCTCCTCCACACTCTTACCGGTACAATAAATCCCGTTTATCCAGGTAAAGCATGGAAATCCGTCAGTATAGTAATACCCCAGCAAGACATACAATCCCGCCAGAATAAACAGACCTATTGCCAGGAATAATCCGAAAATTTTAAAACCTTTTTTCATACACTCCCCATAACGACAACATAGGATGCACCGCTGTAATCAGCTGTGCATCCATATTTGTCAGATACTTATTTATCAGCTTTTGTCTTCTGTGCCAGGTCCTTGGCATCGAAGGTCTCACTAAGGGATGCTCCCGGAGATACCATCGGGAATACCTTGTCATCCTCTTCAATAATGCAGTCAAGAAGCACAGGTCTCTTGGAGGCAATGGCCTTTTTGAGAGCCGGCTCAACCTCGGACTTCTTTGTGATGCGGATAGCTTCACAGCCAAGTCCTTCTGCAACCTTGCAATAATCCACCTTATCCTCAAATATTGTCTGAGAATAATGCTTAGAATAAAACAGTGTCTGCCACTGTCTAACCATACCAAGAACATTATTGTTAATAACAATCTCAATGATTGGCAGGTTGTAACGAGATGCAGTAGCCATCTCATTCATGTTCATTCTAAAGCAGCCGTCACCGGCGATGTTGACACAAAGCTTATCGGGATTACCAACCTGAGCACCTATGCAGGCACCAAGTCCGTAGCCCATGGTTCCCAAACCGCCGGAAGTAAGGAAGGTTCTGGGATTCTTAAACTTATAGTACTGAGCAGCCCACATCTGATGCTGACCTACATCTGTTGAGATGATGGCATCGCCCTTTGTAAGCTTATCAAGCTCCTCAATGATATAAGGGCAGGTAAGTTTATCTGTCTCATATGAAAGAGGATATTTTTTCTTATAGTCGTTGATCTTCTCAATCCAATCCTTATGATCAAGCTTCTCAAGCTTACTGTTAAGATCTGAAAGTACCTGCTTAAGATCTCCAACAATAGCGTAATTAACGCGAACATTTTTGTTGATCTCTGCAGCATCAATATCTACCTGTAATATCTTGGCCTTAGAAGCAAAAGTCTTGGCATTGCCTGTAACTCTGTCAGAGAATCTTGCTCCCAAAGTGATAAGAAGATCGCACTCTGATACACCAAAATTGGATGTCTTAGTGCCGTGCATTCCGATCATACCGGTATAGAGCTTATGAGTTCCGTCAAAAGCACCTTTTCCCATAAGTGTGTCGCAGACAGGAGCATCAATAAGTTCGGCGAATTTCTTGAGTTCCTTGGAAGCTCCGGAGATAACTGCGCCGCCGCCCACATAGATAAAAGGTCTCTTAGCAGCCTTGATCATCTTGACTGCATTGGCAATCTCATCTTCGGAATACTTCTTCTCAGGCTCCTCATCAGTGATCTGTACCTTGTGATAGTCACACTTAGCAGCTGTAACATCCTTGGTAATGTCCACAAGCACAGGGCCGGGACGACCGGTCTTAGCAATCTTGAATGCCTTTCTCAAAGTATCTGCAAGATCCTTAACATCTTTTACAATGTAACCATGCTTGGTTATAGGCATTGTAATACCTGCAATATCAACCTCCTGGAAGGTGTCCTTGCCAAGAAGAGGCAGATTAACGTTACAGGTTATGGCAACCATAGGAACTGAGTCCATGTAAGCAGAAGCAATTCCGGTAACAAGGTTGGTAGAACCGGGGCCGGAAGTTGCCATGCAGACGCCTACTTTACCGGTGGATCTGGCGTAACCGTCAGCGGCATGGGCAGCGCCCTGCTCATGGGAAGTTCTTATATGCAGAAAATCATCCTGCTGTTTGTAAAGTTCATCATAGATATTAAGGATTGTTCCGCCGGGATAACCAAAAACAGTATCAACACTCTGTTCCTTAAGGCACTCAAGAACAATCTGTGCTCCAGTAAGCTGCATTTTTTCACACTCCTCGTTTTAGCATTAATTATTTGGATGTACCGGGAATTTCAAGGATAGCTCCTCTGTTTCCGCTGGTAACAAGCTCTCTGTATCTTGCAAGATAGCCGGTTGTAACCTTGGGCTCTCTTGGCTGCCACTTAGCTCTTCTTGCGGCAAGCTCTTCATCTGATACCTTTACATTAAGCGCCTTGTTAGGAATATCAATGC
>JAEEGF010681545.1_pt1 | contig 14606 bp, 16 predicted proteins | sample 9134171 | NCBI WGS metagenome assembly JAEEGF01 (sample SAMN16246542, study PRJNA631951) | gut metagenome | biome: gut microbiome; feature: rumen; material: AP-attached | host: Bos | place: Iran: Karaj | collected 2018-10
AGTTTCCAGACAGTGTTGAGACAGCCTGCCGGAGCGGGCGGTGCGTGCGCTGGGGAAGGGTGCCGGCGGCGCCGCGGCCTGCTCCTGTCGGCGCGTTCCGTTGAGCTGGCCCTAGTCGAGCGTGCGTCTGAAGCTTGCCACGGCAAGGACCAGGACGATGCCGGCGAAGAGGGCGATGGGCCAGAGCTCGGGCCAGAGTTCGGGCCAGCCAGATCCCTTGAGCAGCACGCCCCGCACGATGCGGTTGAAGTGCGTGAGCGGCAGGACGCAGCCTATGGCCTGGGCCCAGTCCGGCATGCCGGCAAAGGGGAACATGAAGCCCGAGAGCATCAGGTTGGGCAGGAAGTAGAAGATGGTCATCTGCAGGGCCTGAAGCTGGTTTCTGGCGATGGAGGAGACGGTGACGCCGACGGTGAGGTTGGCCGCCATGAAGACGGCGGAGGACGCATAGAAGACGAGGGGATCGCCGGCAAAGGGGATGCGGAAGAGGAAGAGGGCGGCCGCGAGGACGATGCCCATTTGGATGTGTCCTATGGCGACGTAGGGCAGAATTTTGCCTGCCATGATCTCCAGCGGCGTCAGGGGCGAGGCCAGGAGGTTCTCCATGGTGCCGCGCTCGCGCTCCCGGGTGACGGCAAGCGCCGTCATCATGACAGTCATGAGCGTCAGGATGAGCCCCATGAGGCCGGGGACGATGTTGTAGCGGGTGAGGCCTTCGGGGTTGTACCGGCGGTGGACGGCAAAGCTGTACGGCGCAGGCCTTGGCGCAAGATGCGCCAGCGGGCCCTGGAAGTCTCTGGCTTGGGCTCTGGCCGCTATCCCGGCGAGGGCGGCCAGGGCGCCTGAGGCTGCCGTCGGGTCGGTTCCGTCCGCCTCCACGAGGACCTCCGGCCTCTCCCCCCGCAGGACGCGCCTGCCGAAGTCGCTCGGAATGCTGACGGAGAAGAGTATCCTGCCCTCCTTGAAGGCGCGCGCGGCCTCGGCCTCGCTCATGCGGCCGGCGACGTCGAAGTAGCCGGAATTGATGAGGCTGGCCTCGAGGGAGCGCGCCAGGGGGGATCCGTCGCTGCAGACGACAGCCGTCGGCAGGTGCTTGGGGTCGTTGTTGATGGCGTAGCCGAAGAGCATGGTCTGCACGAGCGGGATGGCCACGATCATGGCAAAGGTCATGCGGTCGCGCCTCAGCTGCATGAATTCCTTGACGACGACGGCCCAGAAGCGCCGGAAGGAGAAGAGGGCGCCGTTCATGGCCTGACTCCGAAGCTGTCCCGGCTTGCGTTCATCATGAAGATGAAGACATCCTCGAGCCCCGTCTGCGCGGGCGTACAGGTCTGTCCGGAGGAGAGCGCTCCGCGGACGGCCTCGCCGAGGGCCTTGGCGTCTCTGGCGCTTGCGTGCAGCGAGGAGCCGAACATGACGGCCTGTTCGACGCGGGCGTCCCTGAGGAGCCGCGCATGGAGCTCCTGCAGGCCGCTTCCTTGCACTGCCATGGTGGCAAGGCCCTGGCCTTCGACGATCTCCCTGGCCGTGCCCGAGGCCAGGAGCTTCCCGTAGGCGATGTAGGCGAGCTTGTGGCAGCGCTCAGCCTCGTCCATGTAGTGGGTGGAGACGAGCACGGAGATGCCTTTGGCCGCCAGCCTGTGCAGCTCCTCCCAGAAGTCGCGCCTGGCTGCGGGATCCACGCCTGCAGTGGGCTCGTCGAGCAGCAGGAGCTCCGGCTTGTGGAGCATGCAGGCGGCCAGCGCGAGGCGCTGCTTCCAGCCGCCGGAGAGGGAGCCCGCGAGCTGGCCGGCCCGGGTCTGGAGCCCGAGCCCCTCGATGGCCTCCTCCACGGCCTGGCGCCGGCGGGGCAGGCCGAAGACGCGCGCCGTGAAGTCGAGGTTCTCCCGTACGGTGAGATCCTCCCAGAAGGAGAATTTCTGGGTCATGTAGCCGACCCTGCGCTTGATCTCGGCACTCTCCTTCATGATGTCGAAACCGAGGCAGGTCCCCCGGCCAGAGTCCGGCGTGAGCAGGCCGCACATGAGCCGGATGGACGTCGTCTTGCCGCTGCCGTTGGGCCCGAGAAAGCCGTAGATCTCGCCCCGCCGCACGGCGAGGGAGACGCCGTCCACGACCGTTCTCCTGCCGAAGCGCTTCGTGAGCCCGTGGACGTCGATGACGTGGGCGCAGGCGTCCATGTCAGCGCACCCTCCTGACGGCAAGGGGCTGGCCAGGATGGAGTCTGGCCGCGTCTTCCGCCGAGGGCTTCGCCTCGGCCATGAAGCACAGCTTGGCGCGGGTCTCGTTGGAGTAGATGACCGGCGGCGTGTACTCGGCGTCCTGGGCTAGGTACACGACCCTGGCCCTGACGGGAGTCGTCATGCCGTCGGCCAGGGCCTCGACCTCGGCGCCGATCGCCAGCGCGGCGAGCTGCTCCTCGGGCACGAAGAAGCGGAGCTTGACGTTGCCTGGAGGGAGCAGCTGGACGACGGGGCTGCCTTGGGGAACCCACTCGCCCTCGCGGAAGAGCGTATCGCAGACAAGGCCTGCCGCCGGCGCTTCGATGCGCTTCTGCGCGAGGTCCCAGCGGGCCTGGGAGACCATGGCCCGGGCCGTTCTGACGGCCGCCTCCTGGGCTTCGATGCGCTTTGTCCTCTCCGGGAGGTTCCACACGTCGACCTGCCGCTCGAGCTCCGCCACCCGCGCCTGGGAGGCCTTGGCGTCGGACCGGCTCTGGTCGAGCGCCTTCCTGGAGAGGGCGCTGCTGGCGTAGAGGCCTTCGTTGCGGGCAAGCTGCCGCTGGAAGTTCTCCGCCTCGGCCCTGGCGCGCTTCAGCTGCGCCTCGGCCATGGCCATCTCCTCGGGACGCCGGCCTGTCTGCATGTCGGCGAGGATGGCCTCTGCCTGGGCGAGACTCTCCTCTGCCGCCGCCAGCGCCTGGCGCTCGCGCTCGGACTCGAGCTCAGCCAGGAGCTCTCCTCTGGCGCAGGTTTCCCCCTTTCCGGCGGCAAGCCGGTCAAGCCGGCCTGCGCGGGCGGATGCGAGGTAGACGTAGTCGCCCTCCACATAGCCCTGGAAGGATCCGTTCCCTTCTCCCCGGCAGGCGGCAAGGAGGAAGAGGCAGGCAAGGCAGAGGGACAGGGCGAAAATTTGCGGGCGTGCGTGCATGGCGGCCTCCGGTCACTGTCTGGATGCCAGGCCTGCGAGCAGGAAGGCCCTGACGTGCCTGGCAAGAGTTTGCCGGTCGATGCGCCTGACGGTCGGCACCTTCTCCAGCAGCCCCTGGGCGGCCAGCGGGCACATGACCATGGCGATGACGGTCGGCATGAGGAGCACGGGGTCGATGCCTGGATTCATGCGGCCTTCCTGCTGGGCTCTGGCCACGGCCTCGATGAGCCGGCGGTGGCTTTCGACGGGCACCATGGCAGGCACGACCCGGTCCCTCAGCGCTCCGCTGCCGGCCAGAAATTCACGGGCCCACAGCCGGGGCAGCTCGGGGAGCCGCTGTGTAGCCTCCAGAATGCGTCCCGCCCAGGCGCAGACGGCCTCGACGGGGTCGCCGAGCTCGGCATCGACGCTCCCCCAGACGCTTTTGGCAAGGGGCAGTATGCACTCTTGGGCAACGGCGTCGAGCAGGCCTGCGCGACTTTTGAAATAGTAGTGGACCATGGCGGGCGTGACGCCCGCGGTCTCGGAAATCTGGGCTATGGTTGTTGCGGCCTCGCCCTGCTCGGCGAAAAGGCGCACCGCGCAGAGGAGAATGCTCTCCCTGCGGTCTGCGGACCGGGATGCCGGCGGGCGCCCCTTGGGGGCATGTAGATGGCTGGCGTCGTTCATGGAAACGCTATTAATTAAAAAGTTAATTAATTACAAGCGGGCAAGCCAGCAAGGCGACAAGGCGTCGCTGGACGGCTGCCCGGCAGGGGCTTGCGGGATTGTGATGTCGCGTTTCCCCTGCAGGACGGGAAAGGCCGGCCCGCTTGTGCGGATTCCGGCCTGAAGTGTCAGTCAGCTTGCATCGAGAAAGGGGCGGAAAAGGCGCTAGGCAAGAACCTTGATCTTTTTCGCGTTACGTCCGCTCAGGGTGATGGTGCTCCCCAGAACGCGGACAGCCATGCTGAGCCCGAAGAGCGTGCGGCCCGTCAGCGTGACGGGCATGCCGGGCAGGAAGCCCATGCTGCGCAGGCGCCGGACGAGTTCGCCGTCTGCGCAGAGATCGGCGATGCGGGCGCTTTGTCCAACGTGCAGATCGAAAAGGCTGTGCTGTTGCATGGTACCGCTCCTTGCCGGAAGGGCTCGGGGTGGGGCAGGGGAAAAGTGCGTGGCCACCTTCGACTTATGAATTGAATACCTTTTTCAGAAATTCTTGGCAAGGGCTCTGGCAAAGATTTTGGAAAGCTTTGCCGCGGCTTGTCTGTGGCTGCTGACCGCCTCTCCCCTTGTCGTGGCCTTGGTTCTGCGGCAACTCTGCAGGCCCCAAACGAAAAGCCCCTGCAGAGTATCTGCAGGGGCCTTGCTTTCGTGGAGCCATTGTCCAGGATTGAACTGGAGACCTCGTCCTTACCAAGGACGCGCTCTACCGACTGAGCTACAATGGCATTGTGGGGTGCACCAGCTTGGTGCGAAAAGCACCCTACGCCGGCAGGGGACATGCGTCAAGGAAAAAATGAAAAAAAGTGAAAAAAGGACGCTCCGGCTAGCAGTCCCAGGGCTTGCAGACAATTTCGCGTACCCGGGTGGCGAGGATGTCGGCGGTGTAGGCCGGGCGGATGATGCAGGCCGTGTCCGCGCCCCTGCCGGTGCCTGCGACGGCGAGCAGGTCTTCGCCGTAGGGCACGAGGCCGGCGTCGAGGGCCATGGCGGCAATTTCCACGCAGACCTTCGTCCCCTGGCCGAAGAGGTAGAGGGTGCTGGCCATGATCTCCACAGGGCCCCGTCCGCCGAACTGCTTGCTGATGCCGCGCTCGGCGCCGCTGAGGACGTGGGCTGCGTGGATCAGCGCTATGCCGGTCTCGGCAAGGGCCTGGCGCGCTTCGGGCTTCATCTCGTTCTGGCCGGGGCCGGCAAAGCCGAAGGCGTGGCCCACGCAGACGACGCGGAAGCCTGCCTTGGCCATGTCGGCAAAAAGCAGGGCGGTTTCGCCGCTGTTGCTGGCAACGACGATGTTCCTGACGCCGTGCCTGGCTGCGGCCTCCTTGACGAGGCGGACGGTTTCCTGGGTGCCGGCTGGCCCCTTGGCTGTCGATGGCATGATCTGCTCCTTAGGCTTTTGTGGGGATGACAAGCCGCTGCAGGCTGGCTGTCAGGGCCTTGGCATCGAGCCCCGTGCCGATGAAGACAAGGCTGGTGCCGGCAGGGCCTGCCGGCGGCTCGCTCCAGGAAGGCTCGCCGTCCACGACGTCGAGCCAGGCCGGGCCTTCGGGAAAGAGCACCTGTCCCTTGGCGCGCAGGACATCTTTTGGCAGGCGCCGCAAAAAGGCCTCGAAGCCCTCGCGGCTGAGCGGGAAGGGCGAGGCGAAGACGGCCTCGGCAAAGGCGGGGCCGTCATGATGATGGTGGTCGTGCCCCTTGCCGTGTCCATGCCCCTGTCCGTGTCCCTGCTCCTGCAGTCCGGCACGGGGCGCTTCCCGGGTCCAGAAGAGGGCGGGATCGACAGCGCCTCGCACGGCCGGCACGATGCGCCTGCCGGGGAACCTGGTCTCCAGCAGGGAGAGGGCTTCGGGGATTTTCCTGGCAGGGACGAGATCGGTCTTGTTGAGGACAACGAGATCGGCAGCTTCGATCTGGCTGAGAAAGAGCTCGCCGAGGGAACGCTGCCGAAGCCACATGCGGGCGTCGACGACGGCGGCCGTGCGTACCGGGGCGAGGGCAAGCCCCATGCCGGCGATGCTTCTCACGATGCCGGCCGGCTCCGCAACGCCGCTGGCTTCGATGAGAATGCGCTCCGGCCTGCGCTCCTTGAGGGCGCGGCGCAGGGTGTCCTCAAGCTCGTCGGCCAGCGAGCAGCAGATGCAGCCGCTGTTCAGCTCGTAGAGGGCGAGGCCTTCGCGGGCTATGAGCCTGCCGTCCAGGCCGAGCTTGCCGAACTCGTTGACGAAGACGACGGTGCCGGGGCCGGGGCCTGCCTCGAGCAGGTGCCGGAGCAGGCTCGTCTTGCCGGCGCCGAGAAAGCCGCTGAGCAGATCTATCTGCGTCATGGCGCTTGCTGTCCGAGCTGGGGCAGGCCTCAGCGGCCCTGCCAGGCGCGGGCGAAGTCGAGCACTTCGGGGCGGTACTCGAAGTGCATGATGTCGTACTCGTGCCACTTGCCGCCCCAGACGAAGCCATGGCGCTCGAAGGCCTCGACGATTTCGCGGGGGTATTTGTCCTGCTGGCTGTGGCGCTGGTTCGGATTCTTCTGCCAGCGCCAGTAGGTGGCGTACTTGGTGTTGAGGTCGATGGCCGTGGCAAAGCTGTGGGGGCTCAGCATGTTTTCCCCGCTCACCTTGCGCCACATGAAGGTGCCGGCAGTCTTGCACTTTTCCCTGAGATTGAGTTCGGGATGGGCCCTGTCTTGCGCCTCGAGATCCCGGGAGACGGCCTCGAGGGCTTCAGCTGCGCCGTAGCGGCCGAAGAAGGAGACGCTTTGACCCATGAAGCGCACGGTCTTGAGCTGGCGGGCCACCTCCTCCTTGCTGTTGCCGTAGAGGGCGTGCATGAAGGGGAAGCAGCGCACGCGCCCCGGGCGCACGCCGTCGGGCGTGGCGGGACGGCTTGGGTCGAAGGGATAGATGCCGCCCCAGTAGAGCGTGTGGGCAATGTCGCTGGAGACGATGTCGCGTTCCACGGAACCGCCGGTCAGCGGCACGGCCACGCCGTTGACCTCGACCTGCCAGCCCTTGTCCTGCGAGCCGGAAAGCCGGCCTATGGCGCTGCCGTAGTGCTTCTGCAGGCTCTGGTAGACGGCCTTGACCTCAGCCTGGGTGAGGTCCCTGCGGGGCGTGGCCACGCTGGCCTGGGCGGAAGCCAGTGGGCCTTCCCTGGGGACAGTCTGGGGGGCAGTCTGGGGACGTGCCTTGGACGCAGGCTGGGAGGCTCCCTGGGCTTCGACCTGGGGCGCGGAGGTGGCTGCAGAACCGCAGCCTGAGAGCAGAAGAACGAGGGCGCAGACGAGCGCTTTGGCGGGAAAGGCCGGCATGGCAGGACTCCTTGAGGAGATGGAAGGTGAAGGTGCAGGGAAGGTGCAGGAGGGGACAGGGATGGGCGTGAGGCCGCAGGGCCTTTCGCCAGAAGCGGACTAGCACCGGCCAAGGGGGAGCGTCAATTGGCTCCGTCCCGGAAAGGCTCGGACCGGAGCCCGCAGAGCGAAGTCCAGTCTCGGCTCGTCCGGCCATGCCTTGACGGAGCCGCGCCATGTCAGGACGGCCTGGGCGAGCTGCACGCCGGAAGCATGCCTTGCATCCGTCCAGTCCCGCTCCAGGACGCCCATGCCGGCGACTGGCTCCGAACCCTTGCCAAAGCGTTCCGCAAGGCCGCTGGCGATGAACGTCCCGAAGAAGGCGTCCGGCTCTTCCCCCATGACAAGCACGGCATAGGCCAGCGCTCCGCCGAGGCAGTCCATGCTGGCATCGAGGAGATCCCGGCGGTATGCCCGCGCTGGGCCTATGCTCTGCAACGCAGACTGCAGCCGCTTCGGTACAGGGATAGGCGCCTCGCCAAGCTGTCGCACGGCTTCGGCAAAGAGTTCGGCGCTCAGCAGCGCTTCCGGCACCCAGCGCAGGGCTTCGCCGTCCTGCGTCGCGGCAGCCAGGCACATCGGGGCCGTCTTCAGGGCTTCCGGCACATGGAGCAGGGCCCTGCCATAGCTTGCCACGGCTGCCCAGCACACCTCTTCAGTTTTGCTGCTCTCCGGGACGTATTGCAGCATGCCGCCGAAGCGGCGGCATGCGCACAGCGAGAGCTCTATCGTTCTGCGCGGCTTGGGGATGCACTTGAGTGCAAGCGCGTCGTTCTGCACGGCGAGCAGGCAGAGAGCGCTGCTCTTCATGTCCTTAGGCACGAACTTGAGTGCCGTGCCCAGGCTCTTGACAGCTTCAAGGCACACCTCGGGCGGCTTGAGGCGTTCTGGCACAAACTGCAGCATCGGCCCCCAGCCGCGCACGGCTTCCAAGGCTTCGGCTTCGGATGTGATCTCAGGGAGATCGAACAGGTCCAGTATGGCGTCTCCTGTGGCGGCAAGGCCGTTGTGGCCGCAAGTACCTTTCCTGCCCCTCGCCGGCGCGAAAGGCAAGGGGGAAAGGGCTGCCCTGCGAAGAACTGGCTGGGATCAGCGCTTCCTGCGCACCTTGGCCCGCAGCTTTTTTGCCCGCATGTGGCCGGAATGGCAAGTTCCGCCTGGTCCGGATCCGGCCCGCTCCGGCCTTCGGCCTTGCCGAAAGCGGCAGGAGCCCTATAATCTGGCCGCAGAGGAGGTTTCCATGGCCAATGATCAGAACATGCTGCGCATCGACATGTCGAAGGAGCAGACCCTCTCCGAGGGGGCGGCCGCCTACGTGGCTCGGAGCGAAGAGGATCTCACGGCGATGATAGCCCAGGCCGAGGCCTGCATCGAGGCGCTCGCGTCCTTGGCGGCAAATCCCGCCGTCTTCGAGCCGGAGCGCCGGATCTGCCTTGATCCCCAGGCCCTGCCAGAGGCTCTGCCCGGCCTCTTCGGCACGTCGGCAGAGGCGCTTCGGGACATCCCGCTGGACTATTTTGAAAGCCAGCTCGCCCATATTCTGCGCATGAGCCGCAAGGCCCGCGACATCGTGCGCATCCGCCGCGACAGGCCGGTCACCCAGGCCGTGCTGGACGCGCTCTATCCCATGCCGGCCAGACCGTCCAAACCAGCCGGATCCGGCGGCAGGAACGGCGGCAAGGGACGCAGGCGCTCCGTTCTGGTCGGCCTCTTCAACCGCAGAAAGGGCGGCAGGCTTGCCTAGGGCCCCTGAGGAGGAACAGCCAGTCATGGAGGCCAAAAGAGATGCTTCCTGCGTCGTCGTGCTTTCCGGCGGACAGGACTCCACCACCTGCCTTTTCTGGGCCAGGGAGCGCTACGCAAAGGTCCACGCCGTGACCTTCAACTACGGCCAGTCGCACTCCATCGAGATCGAGAGCGCGCGCAAGGTAGCGGCCCTTGCCGGCATAGCCGGCCACGAGGTGGTCGACGTGGGACGCCTCCTGCGCAGCACCTCCCCTCTGCTCGACGAGAGCGCGCCCCTTGCGCAGTACGACGACTTCGAGAGCATGGACCGCGCCATAGGCAAGCGCATCGAGGCGACCTTCGTGCCCATGCGCAACGCCTTCTTCCTGACCCTGGCTGCCAACATCGCCGTGTCGCTCGGCTGCCGCACCCTCGTGACCGGCGTCGACGAGGAGGACAACGCCAACTATCCCGACTGCCGGGAGTCCTTCATCCGCGCCCAGGAGCTGACCATCAACGAGGCCATGGGCGTGAGGGACTTCCGCATCGAGACGCCCCTCATCCACTTTTCCAAGGCCGACACCGTGCGCCTGGCCCAGTCGCTTCCCGGCTGCATGGAGGCCATGGCCTGGTCGCATACCTGCTATGCCGGCAGCTTCCCGCCCTGCGGGCGCTGCCACGCCTGCGTCCTGCGCAGGCACGGCTTCGACGAGGCCGGCGTGCCCGATCCTCTGGAGCTCAGAGCAGCCGGCAAACCTTTTTCCCACGCGAGGTGAACACCATGAGCAGCGTGCTCGTTGCCTACTTCTCCGCATCCGGCGTCACCCGAGCCCTGGCCGAAAGGCTGGCTGGCCTGGCCGGCGCCGACAGCTACGAAATCGTCCCCGCCAAGCCCTACAGCCCCCAGGATCTGGACTGGACCGACAAGCTCAGTCGCAGCTCCCAGGAAAACGACGACGCCTCCGCGCGTCCCGCCATGGCGGGCGCCATGCCCGACCTCACGGGCTACGGCACGGTGCTGCTGGGCTTCCCCATCTGGTGGTACAAGGCGCCGCGCATCATCCAGACCTTCCTTGAGGCCGGCGACTTCGCCGGCAAGCGCATCGCCGTTTTCTGCACCTCCGGCTCGAGCCCGCTCGGCAAGGTGCAGGAGCTGCTCGAGCCCGAGGCTCCGCAGGCCCAGTGGCTTCCCGGCATGCGCTTCGAGCCCCGTCCTGCCCAGGCCGAGCTGGAGGCCTGGGTCAAGTCCGTCTGCCCGTAGCGGCCGGAATCTGCCGGCGCAATGCCAGAGCGGCCGCCCGGACATGCCGGACGGCCGCTCTTTCATTCATGCGTCAAAGGGAAGGTCAGCTTCGGGAAGCCTGCGCGCTAGTAGCGGCGAGGACCTCTGCCAGGTCCGCTGTAGCCGGGCTTGGGACCTCTCGGCGGTCCGCCGTAGCTGGGCTTGGAACCTCTCGGCGGTCCGCTGTAGCCGGGCTTGGGACCTCTCGGAGGTCCGCCGTAGCCGGGCTTGGGACCTCTCGGAGGCGGAGGCGGCCTGTGGTAGTCGCGCGGAGGGGGAGGCGGGCGGTGGTAGCCGCGGTGCGGATACGGCCCGTCGTAGTAGTCGTCGCCGTAGTAGCCGCCGCTGTGGTGGCAGCCGAAGGCCAAAAGCGACATGGCGAGGCAGCAAAGGAGAAGCAGTCTGCGCATGTGTTCCGTCCTTGCTAGATGTTAGCCCGAAAGATGCCGGCGAGACAGCAGTGCCCGACAGCTTCTGTCTAGGCCATTGCGGAAAAAAAGCAAGCCTTTTAGCCCCGTCTGCGCTCCGCCTCCGCCCCGCCCGCCTGCCTGCCTGCGGCGGGGAAGGCGGAAGAGGGCCGGAACGGGGCCGGCGGCCGGCAAATCCGTCTACTTGGCGCCTGCTGCCTTGCGCACGTTCCTGACCCTGGCCACGAGCTCGTTGCCCTCCACGGCAAAGTCGCAGTCGAAGAGCTCGGCACCGTGCACTATGCCCTCCTGGGAGGCCTGAAGGCTGCCGCCGGCGAGATCGATGCCGCCTTCGGCGCGGACGAGCACGAAGCGCTCGGGCAAGGGCGTGGCGGGATCGACGTCAAGGATGGCTATCTGGGTAGTCCGGCCCTTTTCGCCAAGGACGGCCTTGCCGGCAAGCTGAAGGCAGGCTTCGGCGGCCGGCGGCCTGTCGAAGCGCCAGCGCTCGAAGGCCCGGGCCGAGCCCGCCTTGACCTGCCCCTCCACCTCAAGCGCGTTGCCCTCGAAGGCCTCCTTGCCGACGCCGCCCTGGAGGACGCAGGCCTCGCCAAAGGACGCCTTGGATCCCAGCTCGACGGTATTGCCCGTGGCAACGCCTTTTTCGCTGATGCCGCCCGTGACGCTGCCAAGGACGCGGCCGCCGGTGACGGCAACCGTGTTGCCGCAGGCTCTGGCAGGGCCCTTGTGCTCCGTCTCCTGCGCACCCGGAGAACCTGGCGCTCTGGACTTGTCCTTTTTCTTCGGCTTTGGCTGGCGTGGCGCAGCCTTGGCAGAGCTTGTCGCGCCGGGCTCGGGATGCGCCTCGCGCAGTTTGCGCTCGCGGGCCTCCTCCCGGGCTCGTGCCGCCTTCTCTTCGGGGGCTGCCTTGTCCTGGGCGACGCTGGCGGCCTTGTCCACGCCGAGCATGCGCGCGACATCGCCTGGCGCTTCGACGTCGTCGGCAATGCGGCCGCCCACGGCATCGGCCACGTCGCCGCCGTCAATGGCCACGCTGTTGTCGCTGGCCTGGTGCAGGGAAACGCCGCCCGCCACTTCGCCGGCCACGGCGCCTCCGCGCACGGCTGCCTTGTTGCCAGAGGCGAAGCTGGCGCCTGCGCCCCCGCGGAGGTTTCCGGCCACGAAGCCGCGGTGCATGATGACGGCGTTGTGCTCGGCAGGGCCTTCGCCGCTTTGGCCGCCGGTGACGAAGCCATGGCAGTCGGGCGGATCCGCCTTGACGGGAGAGCCCAGCACGACGATGTTGCGCGAGGCCAGAAGGTCTTCGGCAATGCCGCCTGCCACGTGCCCTCCCACCGTGCCGGCATGGAAGGCGACCTCGTTGCCCACGGCCGTGCCGCTGTCCGAATGGCCGCCTGCCACGCCTCCCTCGACGGCGCCGCCCCAGAGGAAGACGGCGTTGCGCACGGCGCCGCCCGAGCCCTCGCCGCCCGTGGCCTCGAGGACGACGGCCTCGCCGCCTATGCTCACGCGGTTCTGGAAGGCCATGCCGGTCCGGGAGACGCCACCGCAGGCGTTGGTTTTGACCGTGCCGGCGTTGATGGTCACCATGTTGCCGGTGACCGGAGCGTAGGACAGCCCGCCCGCCAGCAGGCCCGTCAGGGTGCCGCCGGAGACGACGATGCCGTTGCGCTGGGCAAAGCCGTTGGCCCAGCCGCCCACGGCACCGGAAATGGTGCCTGAGAGCAGGATGACGGTGTTGGCCTGGGCCGTGCCGAGCCCCTCGGCGTCCTCGAGCTTTTCCTTGGGCAGGGCCGGATTCTCCGAGGGGGAGTTGAAGCCGCCGAAGACGCCCCGGGTCGCCGAGCCGCTCTGGACGATGACCGTGTTGCCCGAGACCGTGCCTTCGCCCTTGGCGCTGCCGCCGTAGACGCGACCGGGGATGGCGCCCTCCCTGACGATGACCGTGTTGGAGGAGGGGGCGTCCGGGATGAGCGAGGAGAAGATGCCGTCGAAGGAACGCTTGAGGGGACTGCCGGGAAATTCCAGCGTCTCGGCCTGGCAGGGGGCTGCCATGCAGAGCGCGCAGGCTGCAAGGCCCTGCGCCAGAAGGGCGGAAAGCTGGGTCATGCGGCGGGACATGGAACCTCCTTGGGAACGGCGTCGGGGCAGGCCCTGGGCAGATGCAGCAAGGCCAGACGCGCCCGCGTCTTTCAGAATAGGACGAAAGCGGCGCCTCTGGCAATTGTCGCTCAGCGAGCCTGGCTGTCTTCAGTCCTGCCGGCAAGGCGCCCTGCGGCCCTGCCGGCAAAGGCGCCGGCCCTGGCTGCGGGCACCTTGGTCGCCTGCCCTGGGTTCGTGGCAGTACCGTCCTTGCGCGTGCCCTCCGCGGCAGTTCCATCCGCGGCAGTGTCGGCAGCAGGGGGCGCGGGTGCAGGGCCTTCCATGCTAATCCAGAAGACGGGCTTCGGCTGGCGCAGGATATCTTCCTCGACAAGCTTGGCAAAGCCCAGGACCAGCGTCGCGTTCACGGCGAGGGCCAGGGCAAGGGCCCTGAAGGAAATGCGGGGGAGGAGGGTTTCGCCAAGCCGCGCGACAAGGCCCGGCCTGTCTGCGGGCGGGAGGGCCGGCGAAAGATCTTCTTCGTCCCAGCCCTGAAGGCTGTCCTGGCTGTCTTGGTAGCCTGGGCGGTCTGGCGCTGCGGCGGAGAGGCTGCCAGCGAGGCCAGGTGAAGCAAGGGGGGCGCCGGAAGTCCGGCCGTCCGGCTGATCTGTCCGGCTGAAGTCCGCGCCGCGCGGGTCGTCGGCCAGAATGCCGGCGCTTGCGCGGGAGGCGTATCCCCTGAAGGTGCGCATGGACTGGGGCGGAGGCTGGAGGATGGTCCCGGCTAGAGGCGGACGACCTTGTCGGCCTCTTCGGCACTGGAGGCTATCTCGCCCATGCCGGAAGAGCGTCCTGCCTGCAGGGCGTGCGCCAGCCCGAAGTGGGCGAGGCTGGCATCGTGGACGAGGAGCCCTATGCCCTGATCCGCGAGCTTCTGCAGCATGCCGAGGGCGGGACCGGGTTCGGTGGCCAGCTTGACGGCGCCGTTGAGCAGGGCCAGGCGCCAGAGTCCGCGACGGCCGGGCAGGGTGGCAAGGAAGCTTTCCAGAATGCCGCGCCCGAGACCGCCGTTCTCCTCGCCCAGCATTTCGCTGGTCAGGATCAGGAAGGTGCGGGGGCGCTGGCCGAGGTCTTCGGGCTGTCCGGCCGGTATGGCGGCGTCGCCGTCGGCCTGCTTGAAGCCGGGCCGTCCTGCGCGGATATGGTAGACCTGCTCGCCGTCCAGCACGCTCTGGGCGGCGTAGCCCTGCGCGGCGAAGAAGCGGGCTATTTCCTTCACTGCTTCAGGGCTGTCCACCAGCACTTCCAGCTTGTCTGGCTGCTCGGCGACGGCCTTGCGGGCGAGTTCGAGCGGCTGGGGGTGCGGCAGGCCTCTGCAGTCGACGGTCTTCATGATGTGCTCCTCAAGATGTGGTCCCGCTGTTCGGGTGATGTGGCGCAAGCCGAAGCAGCAGGGGCGGCTTCGGCTTGCGGGTGTCCGAAGGTATGGGTGCGGCTTACCTGGACGGACCGGACGAGCCGCGCTCCGCCGAGCCCAGGGCGAAGATGGCGCCGTTGGGAGCGCCGGGGAAGACGCGGGTGCCGTAGGCGATGGCGCAGCGCTCCACCGTCATGGCCGGCCAGGGGCCGAAGCTGGCGCCAAGGCCCTTGAGCAGGGCCGCGCCCGTGGGCGTGACGGTCTCCCCCTCGCCTTGGAAGGGCGCCACGGGAATGCCTGCCAGCAGGCGCAGCACGGCTGGCGCGGGACTCGGCAGCACGCCGTGGGCGCAGACGATGGCGCCGTCGGCCACAGGCAGGGGGCTTGCGGTGAAGACGTCCGGCTTCAGCTCGTCGAACAGCATGCAGTTGAGCACCGTGTCGAGTATGCTGTCAAGAGCGCCGACCTCGTGGA
>JAEEGF010777387.1_pt1 | contig 14605 bp, 12 predicted proteins | sample 9134171 | NCBI WGS metagenome assembly JAEEGF01 (sample SAMN16246542, study PRJNA631951) | gut metagenome | biome: gut microbiome; feature: rumen; material: AP-attached | host: Bos | place: Iran: Karaj | collected 2018-10
GCTGCTGTGCATCCTTCATGCCAAAGAAAGCCTTATCAGGAGTTGCTATATTAAATAGCTTAGATACTACTGTACATACTCCTCTAAAGTGTATAGGACGAGTCTGACCGCACAGGCGCTTTGGCATATCATTAAGTATCTCTACATAAGTAGCTGCATCTTCGCCATACATCTCTTCTACTGAAGGGTGAAATACAAGACTTGCGCCGTGCTCTTCAAGGAGCTTGCAATCTCTTTCAAAATCCCTTGGATATGTAGAAAGATCTTCTGTCGGGCCAAACTGTGTAGGATTGACAAAGTCAGATACGATGACTCTGTCGCACTGTGATACTGCCTTATCTACAAGACTTGCATGTCCTTCATGAAGATATCCCATTGTAGGAACAAGTCCTATTGTGAGACCTTCTTTTCTCCAGGCTCTGACCTGGTCTCTTACTTCTTTGATTGTTTCTGCTTTGATCATACTTCCTCCAATTACATGTATATCCTCATAGTTTAGTATTAGATTATGAAATCCTCTTTATATAGCCTTCTTCACTGTACTTGGCATCAAGGCTCTGCAAGAACTCATCTGAGCAGTCGCTCTTGGCATATGTCTGTTCAGGAGTAGGGAATGAGCCGTCCTGAACTGCTGCCTTGTAGTCAGCAAAGGCTTCCTTCATCTGCTGGCCGATCTCTGCAAAGTGCTTCACGAACTTAGGTGATACTCCGCTTGCCATGCCCAGCATATCCTGATATACAAGAACCTGAGCATCACAGCAGCTACTTGCACCGATGCCGATTGTGATGATATCAAGCTTCTTGCTGATAAGTGCTGCAAGCTTAGGTGGTACACACTCAAGAGTTACTGCAAAAGCACCTGCTTCCTGAACTGCAAGAGCATCCTGAAGTACACGCTCTGCATTAACCTCGCCCTTGCCCTGAACCTTGAATCCGCCAAAAGCATTAACTGACTGAGGTGTCATTCCTATATGAGCTACAACAGGGATACCTGCATCTGTTATAGCCTTGATCTGAGGAGCCATAAGAGCGCCGCCTTCAAGCTTAACAGCTCCTGCGCCGGGAGCTTCTTTCATGATCCTGCCTGCAGACTCAAGTGCCTGTGCAGGAGATATCTGATAACTCATAAAAGGCATATCTATAACTACGAATGTATTCTGACAAGCTCTGGCAACGCTTCTTCCATACACGATCATCTCATCAAGTGTTACAGGGAGAGTATCGTTATATCCCTGCATTGTCATACCGAGGCTGTCTCCAACAAGTATCATGTCGATACCTGCTTCGTCCATAAGCCTTGCTGTCGTGTAATCGTAGCATGTAAGCTGTGCGATCTTCTTTCCTTCTTCCTTCATCTTACGAAGTGTAGCTACTGTCTGTTTCATTTCCTTTTCCCCTTTCGTCAGTCCATTGATATTACAATATGAAACCTTCTGTCATTTCATATCCTCTAACAGCTGACATATGTGTGTGTATTGGTTTTCGGGATGTTTCTCTTTAGCAAGATCTGTAAGAACAAGAGATAGATTCGTGTAAACATTTCTTTCGATCTGATCTGTCAAAAGACTCAAATGCTTTTTGACAGTACTGCTGTCACCTCTCTCGACAGGACCTGAAAGTGCTGTTGCAGGGCCTTTTTGCAATATATTCTCAAGATTAGCCCTTGCAAGTGGCCCTATTGCAGCCATAGCTTCTGCATCACTAAAGCCGGCCTCGTTCAGATGTCTCTTGGACATCTCATAAAGTCCGCATACAAGATTTGAAGCGGCCGCGCATGCAAGATGATAGCCTGCCTTCATGCTTTCATCCAAAAGCTTTGTCTTTAGTCCGATGTTCTCAAGAAAGTCTACCCACTCGTCTACACCTTCTCTTTTCTCAAGACAAAAAAATACACCCGTAAGTTCCTTATAAGCACTGTATTTGCTACTAAAAGGAAATAACGGATGTATTGCAAATCCTGCTGCGCCGCGGCTCTTAATCCCGGGGAATGCCTCCCCTACAGTCATGGCTCCGCTGCAATGTATTATCTGTTTACCCGATATAGAAAAAGAACTGATCTCTTCATATACAGAAGAAATCTCACCGTCCGGAACAGTTAAGAATATCGCGTCACTCTCTGCTATAAGCTCACCTTGAGTGTCGTAACATTTTGTATTTGTAAATTCTGCTGCTTCAATGGCTGATTCTTGATGCCTACTATAATAGCCGGTCACCTGAACGCCGTGCTCTGAGAAGTATTTTCCCAGATTAAAACCAACTTTACCTGCTCCTATAAATCCAATCTTCATCGCATATCTCCTTATCTAAAAACGGAGGACGCGACTTCATTCCGGACTTTCATTCTCTTGTCGGTACAGTTCCCACTAATGTGGAATACCATCCGCTGGTGCGTGTGCACCATATAGAAATGTAACACTGAAGCCTGCAAAAGTAAATAGGGATGGGCGGAAATGGAAGCCGGGAGGCTGGGAATGCGGATGGTATTATCATAGGCCTCATGTGAAAATAACCTTCGGTTTTCTAATGTCCTGCTACGCTTCCGTGGACATGCTATACTGCAGCTTCGCACGACATAAGAAAACCGAAGAACATTTTCAAAATCGGCCTATGATAATACCATCCGCATTCCCTCATCGCAGCGTTTCAAATGAGCTTAGAAATGAGGGCAATGGCTAATATGTAACTAATGTCACATATTAGCATTGCTCTAAAGTTCGCATAGAAAAAAATAAAAATTTCAAAATAAAAGTCTTAGAAGTATTTGTATAAGCATTCTTTTTCATTATCAATAAAAGCACAAAAGAAAAATCATAAAACAAATCATAAAAACCATTTTTGATTAGATTTTGCATTCTTTTTACAAAAGTAATTATTTTTATGATTATTTGTGTGATTTGCAATTATTTATTTCGTGGTAATATTGCCTTCGTTGTAAATAAAAAAACGAATTAAAGAACACTTTCGTTTTAAGAAGCTTGGTTTTTAAAAGGTAATCACACAAAAAATGGTAATAGTATTAGTAAATCTCATTGTACTTTTAACTTTATATCTTTCTCTTTGCTTTGTATTTGCAAGGTCTATGGGCATCGTAAAGTGTATAGATCCTGCTAAGGCTTATGAGAAGGAGAACCGCAGGCACTTTCTTGATGGATATAAGAACTGGAATTGTGAAGAGTATGTTATAAGATCATTTGACGGTTATGAACTTCATACTACTTATGTTCCAGCCGCTATTCCTTCCAAGAAGTTTGTGATACTGATCCATTCATCAACATATTGCAGGATAGGCGGTATCAAGTACTTCAATATCTTCAGAAAGCTTGGATATAACGGCATCCTCTTCGATCTTAGAGGTCATGGAGATAATAAGAAGTCTGCTTCTACCTGGGGAAGAAAAGAAAGTAAGGACCTTCTTAGTGTTATCGATGACACTGTAAGAAGATTTGGTGATGATATCACTATAGGTGTTCATGGAGAGTGCCTTGGCGGTGTTACAGCGCTTACTGCTCTTAAGTATCATCCCAACATTTCATTTGTAATCGCTGACAGCTGCTACAATTCACTTTATTCTCTTCTATGTAAGCTTGCTCAGCAGATTGCTCATGTATCACCGAAGCTTTTTGATCCTGCTGTTGTCTTCTTCAGACTTATGTTTGGATATTCTTATAAGAAGATATTTACTAAGGACAGTCTTAAAGGCAATACAGTTCCGATCTGTTTCATTCAGGGAGACAGCGACTGCGTAGTTCCTGTAGAAGATACCATGGAGCTTGAAGGTTCTACTAACGGTTATACAGAGATGCATATCTTTGAAGGAGCTGACCATACAAGAAATATACTTGCAGATTCCAGACGTTATGAAGAGATCGTGGAAGGTTTCCTATATAGGGTTAACTGCCTTGAGCTTGCAGCAACAGCTTAATAGCCTATTGCTTCCAGTATTTGCCAAGGCAGCAAAACAAGAAATCCCGTTCTCGTCATAATCTGTCATTTTCTCATATTAGTATATCTTTTACTTGCAGGACTTTTATAGTGTGTTTTTGGTGCTATAAAAGTCCTGTATTGCATTTTTTATAGGACTTTTATGTTTTGGTAATGGAAACTACCGCCTGGTATTATGTGTATATAAGATATGGAACCCACATTTATGATAAAATCATTAGTAATAGCGATCAAAAACATCACAAATCCAATGCTTAAATGCATTCATTTTCAAGCCTTGAATTGATGCTTTTTTGCCAATACTAAAACAATACTTAAAATATACTCGGTGTATGAGGTTAACTATGAGAGACGGAAGCGCTACTGAAGAGAAGATCTTAAAACTTGCCAAGAAGATGATCATAAAGGACGGCATTGCCAACCTTGATATGAAAGTCCTTGCAGAGAAAATAGGCTGCAGCAGAAGTACCCTTTACAGGCACTTCTCAAGTAAGGGCGATATCATGATAAAGCTTGTGGAAGAGTCTCTTCAGATCATAAGCAGCTCTTCACAAAACCTTCCAAAAGATATACATTTTGATAACGGATTCGAAGAGTTCTCATGGTATGTTAATGAAAGAGCCAAGGCCCTTATCAAAGAAGTAGATTCTGTAACTTTTATAAGAGATTATGACTGCCTATATACCAATGCTTATCCTCAAAGCAGTCACTTAGAAGGGTTCAAGGATTTCATCAAGGGCGATTACCTATCTGATCCATGGTTTATTGCTTTTAAAAAGGGAATGGAAGATGGAAGCATCAGACATTTCGATGATCCTAAGCTTCAGGTCCTGACTATATCCAACGGCCTTTTAGGAATAGCAGAAAGAGTAATCCCAAGAGTCCCATTCTACCTCCAGGAGCAGGGATACGGCGAAGAATTCGTTCTCAACCAGGCCAAGCTCTATCTTAATAGTATCAAGAATCGATAATTAAACTTTAACTGAGAAAATATCCTCCAAGTTTCTGACAGGGCCTTGCACGATCAAAGCCCCAAATTAGAGTTAATAATAATCCTCCCGGCACAATCTAATAATTATTATTGTAATTGTGTTATAATGTTATCGTATCTATAGTTTTTATAGTAAAACTACTAAAACTTCTAACTTACATCAAGAGGAGGAGAATCCATGCTTAAAAAGTGTATCGCCGAATGTCTTGGAACCTGTGTACTTGTTGTCTTTGGATGCGGAACTGCTGCCGCCATTGGATGCGACGTATCGGGAGGATATGTTGCAACCGCTCTTACTTTTGGTCTTGTTATTGTAGCTATGGCATATTCAATCGGTAACATATCAGGATGCCATATCAATCCCGCTGTATCTCTTGCTATGCTTATATCAGGCAAGCTTAGCGTATCAGACTTTATCTACTACATCGTATCCCAGTTTGCCGGTGGTATAATCGGTGCCCTTATCCTTAAGATATTTGCATCATCCGGTGCAATCGATGCAGGACTAGGCTCCAATGGCCTTTATAACGGCAATGTAGGATTATCCATCCTCATCGAGATCATCCTTACATTCGTATTCGTACTTGCAATCCTCGGCGTAACATCAAGAGATGCATTTTCAAATGTAGCAGGACTTGTAATAGGACTTACACTAACCCTGGTACACCTTCTTGGAATCTACTTCACAGGCACAAGCGTTAACCCTGCAAGAAGCCTTGGACCAGCAATCTTTGCCGGCGGTGATGCTCTCTCATCCGTATGGGTATTTATAGTAGCTCCCCTCATCGGCGCCGCCCTCGCTGCCCTCTGCTACAAATTCCTAGACACCGACAAGTAATCCCCATCAAGCTTTAACTATACGCACAATCAACGCGCCATCTTCCCATTACATCATTTCACAAGGACACCAATATCCTATCTTTGATGAATGATAAATGGAAAGGTGGCGCTTTATAATTAATCGGCGATAGTCCCACTTGGAAGGCGAAGTATCCGCTAAAGGCTATGCGAAGGTAAGTGGCCCTCGGACGGATAGTATATAAATAATTGGCGCGCTTTTAATTGTTTTACAAAATTTATGAGCGTGATAGATGGAGATTTTTATTCTGCATGGGGTCCGCATGTCTGAGCGTCAGCGAGTTTCGGACCCCAGAATAAAAATTTCCAGATATCATGCCATGAATTGTAAAACAATTAACAGCGCGCCAATTATTTATATACTATCCGTCCGAGGGCTACGTACCTTCGCATAGCCTTTAGCGGATACTTCGCCTCCCGAGTGGGACGTTTCCCCCACTCACCTATACAGGAAATCGTTCACGTTGTCCAAAGTGATCTTGGTGTGGGGGAGCCTTATGTAGTGGCCATCTTCTATGCCAAGGCCATCCAGACTACTACCCGTTGCAAGCGCCATTGCAAGATCATACATCGCATGCGCCTGCCCTTCCTTGTCATTGTAGACAGTACCATGCATATATCCTGTCTTAACAGCTTCAAGCCCGCCTATAGTACCATCTATACCATATATAGCCGGAATCTTACTCTTAGCATCCTCTCCATACATATTAAGATAGGCATCTATAGCTCCAAGCGCCATATCATCGTTATTGGCCAGGATCAGCTCTATCTCGGTATTGGACGATATCAACTGCTCTATCTTGCTCTGAGCCTGCGTCCTGTTGAAATTGGCAATAGCAAGACCCTGCCTGTCAAGCTGCACTCCCTTATTTATAAGAGTCTCTACGCAGTATTCACTTCTGACTATCGCATCCTGATGCCCTGCTTCGCCCTGGAGCATTACGTATTGTATAGTTCCATCATTATTAGTATCTATTGCAGAGCCCTGTCCCAGTATCTCATCCGCTGCAAGCTCTCCCTGCATGATCCCTGATTCTACCGCATCTGACCCTACGTAATAGAAATTACTGGATCTTTGAAGATCCTCTTTGGTAAGCTCTCTGTTAAAGAAGATAACAGGTACGTCATACTTAAGTGCCAGGTCTATGATATGTTCAGGTTCCGTCCTGTCTACCAGATTGATACAGATAACATCACAACCTGTATCTATCATCTCCTGCATCTGATTGTTCTGCTCTTTTATACTCTGACCGGCGTTATAAGTCACAATAGTAACATCGGTATCTGCATAACTGTTGAACTCATCCATAAGCTGAGTTATGAACGTATCATGAATATCATATACAGATACTCCTATACGTATTGTTTTGTTATCCATACTTTTAATATTGCCGCATCCTGTCAATGCTGCTGCCATAAGCGCAAGTATCATATATACAGATAACAGCTTTGTTCCAATTCCGTTTTTTATTCTATTTTTTATTTTGTTTCTGATTCCTATTCTAATCTCCGATTGGGAAAAGAATCTGCTGATTCCCTTCATCATACATTGTTTCCCCCGTAACATATGCATATCCTACTGTATAGTCGCTAACCCTAAGATGCTCATCTTTTAGGACATCCGAAAGATTACTTATCACCATATATCCCATCTCATATTCATTGATGACAACCATCCCTTTTATAATTCCCTGATCAAGGTCATTTAAGTTATCGGGAGAGCACCCTACTCCGTACAATTTCAGGTTCCCCAGCTCATTGGTAGGATAGGCATTATAATTATCTACCATCTTGACATAATCAGCTGCCGTCTCTGTGACATCATTATCAAGTGCCACAAGGATATCAGCTTTGTTACTTTTTACAAGCTCTCCAATCTCTCTTTCAGATATCTGCGTTGCTTCCACGCTGAACACTATCTGTGCTCCGGCCTCATTAGCCTTTTCCTTAAAAGAGTCCACGCGTTCCTGTACAGATACAAGTTTAAGATTCCCTGCAAGTATACCTATCCTGACACCTTTTAGCTCCCCGTACTCTTCTATGATCCTTGTGGCAAGTTCTGTTCCAACTTCCACACTGTCAGCTCCTGTATAGCCCAACTTACTGCTTGCAATCTCATCTTTGTCTACATTGTTGTCAATCAGTTCTATGTAGACATTCTGAGGTATATCCGTCAGTATGTCTGATGCACTGCTGCCCGAACACAGCTGCACTATCACTGCATCGGCCCCGTTTTCTATCTCCTGATCTATAAGATTTTTCTCTTTTACAGGGCTACCTTCAAAGTCAGTGGTAACATAGTTGAGCCTTATTCCATTTTCTCTTGCCGCCTGCCTTAGTCCTGTCTGAAAGCTGTCCCATCTTGCGCTGTTACTTTCATCTACTATTACAGATATCTGATACTTCTCAGAAGGCCCGTCTACTTTGATAACATCTACAGCACAGACCACAATACCTATGACTATGACAGTTATGATAGCAAAGAGCCATTTACTTTCATTAAATATATTCCGCGGATTCAACATCTCTGGCGTTTTCCTCCGAATATTCTATATAAGGCATATGAATAGTAACCTTAGTACCCTCATCGGCCTCTGTATCTATAATAAGTCCGTAGTCTCTGCCAAATCTTAGCTGGAGTCTTCTATGTACATTGATAAGACCTACTCCTGAGCCTCTTGCCCTTGTCCTTCCTTCTTCAGTGAGAAGCCCCTTGGCCTGTTCAGGACTCATACCATATCCGTTGTCTTCAACTTCTATATAGACATTGTCACCTTTCCTATATCCCCTAACCCAGATACTACCAGGATCTTCCATACCCTTAACTCCATAATAGATGGCATTTTCCAAAAGAGGCTGCACTACAAGCTTAACAATACAGCAGTTCATTATATCCTGGTCAATTTCATATTTTACGGAAAAAGAGTCTTTGAATCTTACCTTCTGAATATTGGTATAGTTCTCTGCATGCTTGATCTCTTCACTTACTCTTATGATATTCCTTCCGTTTGAGAGGCTTATTCTGAAAAGTGATGACAGCTGGGTTATCATATAAACAGCTTCCTTGTTCCTGCCATCTTCTACCATCCATACGATAGAATCCAAAGTATTGTAGAGAAAGTGAGGATTGACCTGAGACTGAAGAGCATCCAGCTCACTTTTTCTTTTTTCCTCCTGCTCCTTGATGATGTCCGCCATAAGAAGTGATATCTGGTTAAGGAGTTTTTGAAGCGTAGTTCCAAGGTAGCGGACTTCATTGGAGCCGCCTATATATACAAGAGGGACACTCCTTTCTGTAACTTCAATATTGTGGATAGATGCCGTAAGCTTCCTGATAGGACTTGAAATCCTTGCAGATATGAGCCTGTTAAGAAGTAGTACCGCCAGCATTACCAGCAGTACTATCAGCACCATAAAAGATCTGGTACTTCTAAGTCCTACCGAAAGGTTCTTAGTAGGTATGACGCTTACAAGTTTCCAGCCGGTATAGCTTATGGTATTGACTATCTCGATCCTTTTTTCACCGTTGAATTTCTCCTCATAGACGCCATCAGAGTATGTTGCCACAACCTGATTGTTTTCATCATAAAGTCCTGAAACTATCTGCATGTTCTGAGGATGATATATGATCCTTCCCTCTTTGTCGCACAGGTATATATAACCCTGTGAAAGGGAGTTGTTAAGAATATCGAACATCTGATACACAGTCGTGTAATCCATATCTACAAGGAGTACGCCCTGCTTGGGAATTCCTCCTCTTGTATACATTACAGACCTGCTAAGAGATATGACCCAGTAGTACCTTCCTGCCGAATCGCTAAAAAGGTTCTGAACATGCGGCGTTGAAAAGTGCATGTTCTCAACCTGCGTTGTGGCTTCTACGAACCACTCCTGACTTGTAACATCAATATTATCTTTTTGAATCGCAGATGGCGCTGCACCAAGCTGTCTTCCATTGGATTCAAAAAGTGCCATTGATACTACATTATCTTTATTGGACTCATAAAGAAGGTTCATCTGACTTCCGATCTTGTCTACATGGATATCAGATGTCTGAATAGATGTATAATAAAAGGCATCAGAAAGCTGCCTCATCTGCCGCAGGTAATCTTCAAGCTTCTCACCTGTCTGAGAGAGGATTGTCCTTGCATTGTCTGTTGCAACCCTTCTGGATATAGATGCAAAACTGCTATATAGAACTGCCCCCAAAAGGCTCATGGACAATATTGAAACTATCGTATATGAGGTCAGAAGCGTTATCTGGATATTGCGAGATTCCAGCTTTTTTCTAAGTTCATGATGACCTTTTTGTTTACCCCCATCTTTGCGCTTGAATAATCCCATTAAAAGTCCTTACATTTTGTGACTTAAAATTAATCCCTGTATTTCCGGACATTCCTTTTTACATCCTGCATTTCTGTAAATAAGATCATGTATATTGTCACAATACAAAATATTCTTTTAAGAAATCTCGCCTCTGGTTCTGAATTTGGAAGGTGTTATCCCGTATTGGCGTTTAAATACATAGCTGAAATAATTAGGATCGGTAAAACCAACTTCCGCCGCGATGACATATGTCTTTTTGTCGGAAGTCATAAGAATCTCTTTTGCCTTGTCCATACGATAATCCGTAAGATATGTGACAAAAGTCTTACCGGTCTCTTTCTTAAAAACTGTTGAGAAATATGCAGAACTTACCCCTAAGTTCTTGCAGATCTTTTCTATAGTAATCCCCTCTTCGTTATAATGAGCAGCAACATATTCCTGTGCCTTAAGTACAAAAGACTTCTGGCCCTTGCTTCTCACATCCCCTATCATCTGCTGCATCCTTGACAGGATATCTGTCAGCATGATCTTAAATTCAAGTACATCCGGAAGCGCCTTGCCTATAGTATTGTCTGCAAATACATCTTCTATGGCAAGATGGTTCTCCTGAGCAAATCTATAGAGCCTACTCATGGTATCTGTAATAAAAAACTCATACAACTTCATAGTACCCAAATCCTGGCTGTAACTGTCTACAAATCTGCCCGCTTCCAAAGGTATATCAATTGTATCTTCTACCCTGATCCTTCTAAGGATCTCTGAAAGCGTCTTACCGCTTTCATCCATAATTGTCTCACTATCGTGCTCAGGCTCTATCTCCATGATATTGATAGCTTTGCCCGTTCCGTATATAGCCCTTGATGATACAGCCTGCGATGCTCCCTCAAGTGAGTGAACCGTATCCATCGCATCGGTACATACCATCCCAAGACCTACTGTAACTACTGCTTTGCAGGCAATCTTGGCAAGCCTGCAGAAGCTGTCACAATCATCCGTAAGTTCTATAACCTGCCTTGAATCATCCATCTGAGCTATCATCACGGTATCTCCCTGATAGGAGAAGAACTTACCGCGCCACTTCTCTTCAAGCCTTTCCTGCGCAAGTCTTCTTACTGATATACCCAGAAGCACCGGATTAAGGCCTTCCGGCGCCAATGTCGAAGACGTGTGTATAAGGACCACCTCATATACAGGCCCCTTTAAGTCTATCTGATAATTAAGAAGATATTCCGCAAGATGCTCCTGGGGTATCCTCCCTGATACAAGTTCTGAATAGAAAGTCTCCTGAAGAAGCGGAAGGCTCTGGGCATAGTATCTTGAAAGCTTTCTGATACTCTGACGTTCTTCTGCCTCCTTATCAAGGGATTCTCTTATCCTTGTAAAAAGACTGCTAAGCTCATCAGAATTGACAGGTTTTAATATATACTCTTCTGCCTCAAGCTTGATAGCTTCCTTGGCATATTCAAATTCGTCATATCCTGAGAAAATAATGATCTTGACACCAGGACACAGCTTTCGAAGCTGTCTAGAAAACTCAAGACCATCCATATACGGCATCTGGATATCCGTCATGACAACGTCAGGAGTATCACCCTCTGCCATCTCCAAAGCTTCAAGTCCGTTATGAGCATAGGTAGGGACCTCATACCCAAGTCCCTCCCAGTCTATTTTTCGAACGATGGCATTTATAACCTCTTCTTCATCATCAACAAGCAGACATTTGTAACCCAATATACCGCCTCCATTAGATACTCTCTATTCATTATACTACACAGATGCAGTATTCCCCTAGTGTCTCATTATCATGTTACAAGAATAAAATGACAGCACTAATATACTAAAAAAATATTTTTCCAGAAAAAAGGCGTAGCCAGATCAAAGGCCACGCCTTAAAACAGTCAGTCAATTACTTTTTCTTGGCAGCCATTCTTGCTGAGAAGATATCAAATGCAACTGCAGCAAGCAAAACGACACCCTTGATAACTTTCTGATAGTTAGGATCTATAGTCATAAGGCTCATTCCAAGGTTGATAACACCTATAAGTGTAGCGCCAATAACTACTCCAAATACTGATCCCTTACCACCGTATGCAGATACACCACCTACTACGCAGGCTGAGATAGCATCCATCTCAAAGTTTGTTCCTGCTGTTGAGTTAGCAGCCTGGAATCTTGCTACTACGGTCCATGCACTGATTACAGTAAGAACTGCCATGTTAAGGTATGCAAGGAAAAGTATCTTTTTGGTATCAATACCAGAAAGTCTTGTAGCCTCTCTGTTACCACCAATTGTGTAGAAGTAACGTCCGATAGTAGTCTTCTCTGTAATAAAAGCATAGATAAGAACTATTGCAAGAGCCCATACAAGAGCTGTAGGTATACCACCTGCATATGCAAGCTTATAAGCAAAAAGCATGATGAATGCGCCAAATACTACGATCTTAGCAATCATAGCAGTCAATGAATCATGTGCATATCCCTTAGAGATCTTAACGCTTCTGCTTCTGATCTCAAGAACAGCTATGATGATAACACTGACTATTCCAAATACCATACAAGGAATATTCATTGTCTTGGCGGTTGTCTCAAAAAGCTTACCTGAGAAAATCTTAAGGTATGCAGGCGGGATAGGAGCAATTGAACCTGTTGTGCTGTTAGCCGAAAGGATTGATGTTCCTATTCCTCTGAATGCAAGGTATCCAACAAGTGTTGCGATCCACGGCGGGATATTAACATAAGCAATAAGTGCTCCGAGTATGCATCCATAGATGATACCTATCAGCAGCATTGCAACGATAGATAGTCCGACATTCCATTTCATTACTACCATCATCACACCGCCAACAGATCCAAGGAAACATATAAATGATCCGCAGGACAGATCGATGTTACCACCTGTCAGCATACACATGAGCATACCGCATCCAAGGATATATACATATGCATTCTGAACTATCAGAGCACTAAAGTTAAGTGGTGAGAAAATACCACCATTAGTAGTAATACAAAAGAAAAGATATACGGCGACAAGAATTAGAAGTCTTGTATTTGATTTTAAAATTTTCTTAACGTTTTCCATTTATTCTCGTCCCCCCTTACTGCTTCTCTCTCTTGGACATGATATCAAACATAACTGCCAGAAGGAGTACTATACCCTTTACTACTCTCTGATAGTTAGAGTCTACACCCATGATACTCATGCCCTGGTTGATTACGCCAAGAAGAGCCGCACCTATGAATACTCCGGATATCTTACCTGTTCCGCCATAAGCAGATGCACCACCTATGAAGCAGGCAGCAATAGCATCCATCTCATATCCCTGACCATATGTAGGCTGAGCTGATGAAGCTCTTGCTACTGTAAGGATACCGGCAAGACCTGCTAAAAATCCCATGTTCGCATATGCAATAAAGTATACGAGCTTGGTATTAACACCGGAAAGTGCAGTAGCCTTCTCATTACCACCTACTGCATACAGATAACGACCTATAGCAGTGTTGTTAAGTATATAGTTGTATATAAGCATTACTGCAGCTATCCAGACAAGGCCTGAAGGAATGCCCTTATAGCTTGCAAGGATATATGCAAATACCATAATGATAATGCAGATGACAACTGCCTTTACAAGCTTGATCGCAGGGTTCTCTGAAGCGATACTAAGTTTCTTTTCCTTGATAACAGCGCTTATTGTTGTAGCCAGATAGATAAGTGCTACAATAGCACCTGCTATAAGACAGGTCACATTAAGTGATACGCTCTCTACCTTGAAAAAATCAGGAACATAGCAATCAGCACCACCGCCGAATACATCAAGGAAAACCTTATCATTGATAGCAACTGCATATCCGTTAAGTACTACATTGGAAAGACCTCTGAAAGCGTACATTCCTGCAAGTGTTGCTATAAACGGAGGTACACTGATCCAGGCAATCCAAAATCCCTGGAAGTATCCGATAAGAAGGCCTATAACAAGCATTGCAAGTACTGCGATCCATACATTAAGGCCGCTCTTAAGCATTACCGCGCCTACGCCGCCCGCAAAGCAGACTACAGATCCAACAGCAAGATCGATATTACCACCTGTAAGGATACACATGAGCATACCCGTCGCAAGAACGAATACATATGCATTCTGTGATATAAGGTTATTGATATTCTGTGCATACAGAATCTTGCCGTCTGTTGTAAATGCAAAGAATATAACTACTACAATGAGCGCAAGGATCATTGTATATTTCTGGAAAAAGGAAGAAACGACACCTGTTTTCATGCTGTTGCCTCCTTCCCTGACCTAAGAATTGCAGCCATTATGTTCTCCTGTGTAGCCTCAGCTGCCGGCATCTCTCCGACAATCTTTGCTTCATTCATAATATATATTCTGTCACTCATACCCAGCACTTCAGGAAGCTCTGAAGAAATCATAATGACAGTCTTACCTTCTCTTACCATATCGTTGATGATGCAGTAGATCTCATACTTGGCACCAA
>JAEEGF011602773.1_pt1 | contig 14605 bp, 12 predicted proteins | sample 9134171 | NCBI WGS metagenome assembly JAEEGF01 (sample SAMN16246542, study PRJNA631951) | gut metagenome | biome: gut microbiome; feature: rumen; material: AP-attached | host: Bos | place: Iran: Karaj | collected 2018-10
TCGCTGGTTCATACCGCGCATGGCAAAGGGCGGGTACCTCCTGCTGCACGACTGGAACCACCCAGGCCTCCCCGGCGTGCGTGCGGCGGTGGAAAGATATGAAGCCGAGACCGGACAGCGCCTGCGCGGCGTGCCGCTCTGCGACATCACGGGCTCACTGATCATCCCGTTCTGACAACGGACTGACTGACAGATTAGGAACACATTTCCTTGGTTTTGTTGGATATATCTAAAAAGCAATTCGGTTTTTCTCCGAATTGCTTTTTATTGTAAGTTGATACAAATCGATGAAAGCGATTAAAATATATGATAGAAGCAGTATCAGCAAAGGAGGTCTGCCAATGGAGGACAAGGAGCTGTTTGAAATCACGGCGCGGAGCGTCGTCGTGGAGGTCACGGACGAGAAAACCGGCGAGGTCTTCCGCCGGGAGCTGCCGATCGACTTCTATGAAAACGCGAACCTGCTGCGCCTGAGCGGAGAGAATCTGGACGGGAGCACATCCCAGCTCGTCTTCTACTCCGCGCGGGGGCTCGAGCGCATCCGCGATCTCACCGGCAAGGGCTTTGACCACGACCCCTGCGGCGGACACACGAAGTAAAAAAAGGAAGAACCAACCCCAACATAAAAGGAGGACATGCTATGATTCGTAAAACACTGATCATCAACGGCGTGGAGCGCAAGCTCGTCATGGAGCAGGACGAAACCCTCGCCACCGTGCTGCGCGAGCACCTGCTGCTCACCGGCTGCAAAATCGGCTGCGGCGAGGGCCACTGCGGCGCGTGCAACGTGATCATGAACGGCAAGGTCACGAAGAGCTGCATCTATAAGATGAGCCGCGTGCCGGACGGCGCCGAGATCACCACGATTGAGGGCGTCGGCACCCTGAGCGACATGCACCCCCTGCAGGTGGCATGGATGGCGCACGGCTGCGCGCAGTGCGGCTTCTGCACCCCGGGCTTCATCATCAGCGCGAAGGTGCTGCTTGAGCAGAACCCGAGCCCGACGAGAGAAGAGGTCCGCGACTGGTTCAACAAGACCCGCAACCTCTGCCGCTGCACCGGCTACAAGCCGCTGATCGACGCCGTCATGGATGCCGCCGCCGTGCTGCGCGGCGAGATGACGAAGGAAGACCTCGTCTTCAAGCCGACGGGCGACAGCATCAAGGGCACGAAGTACATCCGTCCCTCCGCCGCCCAGAAGGTCACCGGCACCTGGGACTTCGGCGCGGACGACGCGCTGAAGATGCCGGAGAACACCCTCCGCCTCGCGCTCACGCAGGCGAAGGTCTCCCACGCGAACATCAAGTGCATCGACACCAGCGAGGCCGAGAAGATGCCCGGCGTCTTCAAGGTCATCACCTACAAGGACATCCTCGCCGCCGGCGGCACGAACCAGATCAACGGTCTCGTCATGCTGCCGAAGCACAACAAGACCGACGGCTTTGAGCGCCCGGTCCTCTGCTCGGACAAGATCTTCCAGTTCGGCGACGCGATCGCCATCGTGGCGGCCGACACCGAGGCGCACGCCCGCGCCGCGGCCGACGCCGTGAAGGTCGAGATCGAGGAGCTGCCGGCCTACATGAGCGCGCCCGACGCCATGGCGCCCGACGCGATCGAGATCCACCCCGGCACCCCGAACGTCTTCTATGAGACCAACTGCATCAAGGGCGACGACTTTGACTGGGACAGCATCCCCGACGCCCAGCAGGTCGAGATCGAGAGCTACTGCTCCCGTCAGCCCCACCTGCATCTGGAGCCCGACTGCGGCTATGCCTACATCGACGAGGACGGCATGGTCACCGTGCACTCCAAGTCCATCGGCATCCACCTGCACATGCCCATGATCGCGGGCGGCATCGGCGTTCCGATGGAGAAGCTGCGCCTCGTGCAGAACCACGCGGGCGGCACCTTCGGCTACAAGTTCTCGCCCACGAACGAGGCGCTCCTCGGCGCGGCGGCGAAGATCTGCGAGCGCCCGGTGTCCCTCGTGTTCAACCAGTTCCAGAACATCACCTACACCGGCAAGCGCTCCCCCGCCTTCATGCACATCAAGCTCGCGGCGGACGAGAAGGGCAAGCTGCTGGCCCTCTGGGGCGACAACTACGTCGACCACGGCCCGTACTCCGAGTTCGGCGACCTGCTGACCATGCGTCTGAGCCAGTTCACCGGCGCGGGCTACGGCATCCCCTCGATCCGCAACAAGAGCCAGACCGTCTTCACGAACCACGCCTGGGGCTCCGCCTTCCGCGCCTACGGCTCGCCGCAGTCCTTCATGGGCTCCGAGATCGCCATCGACTGCCTCGCCGCCAAGATGGGCATCGATCCCTTCGAGATGCGCGCGATGAACTGCTACAAGGCGTCCGAGAACACCACGATCCCGACCGGCTACGCGCCCGACGTGTACTGCGAAGAGGCCCTGTTTGAGAAGGCCCGCCCGCTGTATCAGGCCGGCAAGAAGCGCTGCGAGGAGAAGAACGCCGCCTCCGACGGCCGCTATAAGTACGGCATCGGCGTCTCCCTCGGCGTCTACGGCTGCGGCCTTGACGGCGTGGACTCCTCCTCCGCCTTCGCGGAGCTGAATCCCGACGGCACGGTCACGATCTACGTCTCCTGGGAGGATCACGGTCAGGGCGCCGACATGGGCGCGCTCGTCTCCGCGCATGAGACGCTGCGTCAGGCCGGCATCAAGCCCGAGCAGATCCGCCTCGTGATGAACGACACGAAGATCACGCCGAACTCCGGCCCCGCCGGCGGCTCCCGCTCGCAGGTCATGAGCGGCAACGCCTGCCGTCTCGCCGCCGAAGCGCTGCTCGCCGAGATGAAGAAGGACGACGGAACCTGGCGCACCTACGACGAGATGGTCGCAGACGGCAAGAAGCTGAAGGTCGAGGGCAACTGGGTCACCACCTACTGCGCCGATCATCCCGTGGATCAGGATACCGCGCAGGGCGAGCCCTTCGCGACCTACATGTACACGATCTTCCTGCCCGAGGTCTGCGTCGACACCCAGACCGGCAAGGTCAAGGTGGAGAAGTTCACCTGCGTCGCCGACGTCGGCACGATCATGAACAAGCTCCTCGTCGACGGCAACTTCTACGGCGGTCTGGCGCAGGGCATCGGCCTTGCGCTGACGGAGGACTTCGAGGATCTCTCGAAGCACACCAGCCTGCTGAAGTGCGGTATCCCGTACATTAAGGATATCCCCGATGACATCGAGCTGGTCTTCAATGAGACCTATCGTCCGAATGGACCTTACGGTGCTGCCGGCTGCGGCGAGGCCCCGCTGGATGCTCCTCACCCGGCTGTCCTCAACGCCATCTTCAATGCCACCGGCGCCCGTGTCACCCGCATCCCGGCCACCCCGGACAAGGTGCTCGCCGCGCTGAAAGAGCTCGAGTAAGATCTTATTCCGACAGAGCCTTTCAAAAACACCATAGCAATGTTATAATAGAGAGGCCCTTGTGGCCTCTCTATTTCAAATTCCAAACCTATCACTTCCTTACGGAGGGATGACCATGGCACAGATCACAGAACGCGGATCGACACATGTATACAGAGTCAACAAGATCTCAAAAGAAGAGATGGACAGTATGGTGGAGCGCTGCGTTTACGAGGAGCCTCCATTTTGCAATGCAGCTTGCCCGCTGAAGCTGGACACGCGTGCGATGCTGAAAGCAGTTGCTGCGGGAGATATGAAAAAAGCGCTGCAGATCTATGAAAAGGCGACCCCGTTTCCGTTTATCCTGTCCGCAGGGTGCGAGGCGCCGTGCGAGAGCCGGTGCCGTCTCTGTGAACGGGGCGACGGTCTGGCTGTCCGCGATATAGAGGCTGCAATCACGCGCTATGGAAAGCAGAGCGGGATCGGCAGCGTATTCCGTACGAAAAAGAGAAAAACAACGGCGATCGCCGGTTCCGGCCTGTTTACCCTGTTTCTGGCTGGTGAACTGGAAAAGAAGATGTATCCTGTCACCGTGTTCTGCGAGGAAAGCAGCCTGGAAGAGTATCTCCACAGGGATACACCGTTCCTCGATGAGGACGCCTTTGAACTGGAACTGAAACGACTGCGGAAAAAGGATATCCAGTTTGCATTTGGCTGTGAGTGGACGGCAGAATTCCTGGAGGAAAAGCGCGGGTCCTGTGATGTGTTCTGCCTTTCCAAGGAGCTGCTGGACCGGTTTTATCCGGACGCGGATCTGATCCCGGAACTCATGTTCTCGGAGGCGACGCGTCTGGTCACCGGCCCCGGAAACACTGTGATGGAAGCTGCTGTCAACGCGAAGAAAGCGGCCTTGACGGTTGACCGTCTTGCCCAGAATCTGGATCCCCGCAACAACCGCGGCACAGAAGGAGCTGTTGAAAGCAGACTTTATACGGATCTGGACGAGATCACGGAAATCCACCGCGTTCAGAAAACAGGTTCTGTTTATTCGGAAGCAGAAGCGGCAGAAGAGGCAAAGCGCTGCATTCAGTGCCATTGCGAGGAATGCATGAAGAGCTGCGCCTATCTGCGGCACTACAAGAAATATCCGGGGCTCCTGTCCCGCGAGATCTACAACAACACCCAGATCATCATGGGCGACCACCAGCTGAACAAGCCGATGAATGCCTGCACCCTCTGCGGTCAGTGCACGGTCGTCTGTCCGAATGGGTTCGATATGGCCCGGGTGTGCAGCGCGGCCAGACGGAACATGGTCTCCACGGACAAAATGCCGCTGGCGCCGCATGAGTTTGCCCTGATCGATATGCTGTTTTCCAACGAAGAGGCGTTCCTGAGCCGCCCACAGCCGGGATTTGATTCATGCCGCTATGTATTTTTCCCGGGATGCCAGGCGTCGGCGATCGCGCCGGAAACGGTGAAAGCTGCGTATTTTGACCTCTGTGACCGGCTGGAAGGCGGCGTTGCGCTGATGCTAGGCTGCTGTGGTGCGATCTGCGACTGGGCCGGACGCTATGAGATGCAGGAGAATACCAGAAACTTCCTTCTGAAAGAACTGGCAAAACTTGGCGATCCGATCATCATTGCCGGATGTCCCACTTGCCGCAAAGAACTGTCCGAATCTGTCGGCGGAGAGATCCTGGGCATCTGGGAGATCCTCGATCAGATCGGACTGCCGGATGGGATCCGCCGCTTTGACCGCCCTGCTGCGCTGCACGATTCCTGCGGCGCACGCGGAGACGCGGAAACACAGGCTAAGATCCGGAAACTGGCAGAGAAGCTCGGCGTGGAACTGGTCGATACACCGTACAGCGGCGACCGGTCTCCCTGCTGCGGTTACGGAGGCCTGACAGCTTATTCCAACCGTGAAGTCGCCGGCGAGATCACGGAACAGTGCCTGGAACGGAGCGATGAGCCTTATATCTCTTACTGCATGGCCTGCCGCGACCGTTTCGCCAGACAGGGAAGAGAATCGAAGCACATCCTGGAGCTGGTGTACGGTACCGATGCCGGAGCGCCGCCGGATATCAGCGAAAAGCGATATAACCGGCTGACATTGAAAAATGAACTGCTGCGCGAGTGCTGGATGGAGGATCCGCCGGAGATGAAACTGGATTATCAACTGAAATATACGGAAGAGGCCCGCCGCCTGATGGACGATCGCATGATCCTGACCGATGATGTGATCACCGTACTGAACGATTTCCGCGAGACGAACGAAGCGGTCCTCGATGACGACACCGGGTATATGGTTGCCCGCAAGCGTATCGGGAACGCTACCTTCTGGGTTCAGTTTACAAAGGACGGTGAGGATTCGTTTCTGGTGCATGGCGCGTACAGCCACAGAATGAAAGTTGTGAAAGGGCAGGGCTGATATGGCGATCGAAAGAAATTACTACACCATCGACCCGCAGGGAAAACTCACCTGTGTGAAATGCGGTGTGAAACTGGAGAAGGGGAAAGCCAAGTTTATGTATTTGGACAACGGCTTCCCGGTGGAACTGCCCGTGTGCCCGATCTGCGGCTTCGTTTACGTGCCGGAGGAACTGGCGCTCGGCAAAGTCGCTTCGGTGGAACGGGCGCTGGAGGATAAATGAATCGGCATCCCGGCGGGGCGGAGCACACCCGCCGCATGCTTTCGCTCGCGGCGCTTCCTGCCGGCAGCCGTATCCTCGATCTGGGAGCCGGTGCCGGCGAAGCGGTGGAGCTGATGGCTGAATGCGGCTATCGGGCGGAGGGAATCGATCGGGAACCGCGGTCAGAGCTGGTGCGCAGGGGAGATCTGCTGCACACGGATTATCCGGACGGGACCTTTGACGCCGTGCTGAGCCAGTGCGCATTTTTCGTGTCCGGAGATGTGAGAGGCGCGCTGCGGGAGAGCGCGCGTATTCTGTGCCCGAAGGGGATGCTTCTGCTCTCCGACGTGTTTTTCGAAGACCCGGAAGCGCTTTTGCGGGAAGCCGGCTTTACGATTCTCAAAGCCGAAAACATGACGCCGCAATGGCGGGAATACTATCTCGAAGCGCTCTGGCATGATGACTGCGACTGCAGCCCTTTGCCGAAAGAAAAGAGCGAATACTGGATGCTGATCGGAAAGAAGGAGGAAAAAGATGGATCTGATTGATCGGATCATGGAACTGAGCAGATATGGCTATTTCTGCAGCCAGATCCTTGCGATTCTGATGCTGGAAGTGACCGGAGAGGACGATCCCGGCCTTGTGAAAGCCATGGGCGGACTTGATGGCGGCGTCGGCTATTCCGGCGGCTGCTGCGGCTGCATGACAGGCGGCGCCTGTATCCTTTCCTATATCACCGGGAAAGGGGAAGACACCGGCTACGAAAGCCCGCATCATAAACCAGCCCTGGGACAGTTTACCCGCTGGTTCGAGGAAGAGATGACGGCGGAGTACGGCGGGATCGACTGCCGGGATATCACCGGAAACAATCCTGCCAAGCGTGTGGAATACTGCCCGCAGATCATCGCTGCCACATTTGGCAAAGTTATGGAGATCCTGCAGGAGAAAGAACTGCTGTAAGCGGAATCGTCAGAAAGACAGGATGCCAATGGACATGAAACGAAGCCGGATCGACGATTTGATCCGGCGGCAGGAAAACCTGCCGGAAGTGACAAGAGCCGAAATAGAAGCGGTTCAGCTGGATAAGCTGAACCGCCTTTTGGCGCGGGAAAAGGAACGCGGCGGATTCTACCGCGGACTGCCTGCGCATCTGGATTCTCTTTCACAATTGTCCGGACTTCCTTTTACTACGGATGAAGACCTGGCGCATCACGCGCCTGGTCTGCTTCTGACGTCACAGGGAGATATTCAGCGTGTGCTGTCGGATGCTACATCCGGTACTACCGGCGCAGCCAAGCGCGTTTTTTACACGGAAAGAGACTGTGAAAATACCGTTCAGCTGTTTGCAGCGGGGTTGGGAGAACTGATCTTCCCCGGAAGCGTTACACTGCTGTGCTTTCCGTTTTCCGGACCTTACGGTCTGGGGGAATTGATCAGCGAAGCCATCGAACGCCTTGGCGCCCGACCGCTGAAAACAGGTCCGTTCCTGTCATACGGTGAATATGCTGAGATCCTTGAGCGGGAGAAGCCCGATACCTATGTGGGGATGCCCGTTCCGCTGCTCTCGCTTCTGCGCGTCTGCGGAAGAGGGAGCCTGCGCCGTGCTCTGGTCAGCGGTGACGCCTGCCCCGACACGGTGCTGAACGCCTGCGAAGAGCTTCTGGGATCACGCCTTTTTCCGCATTACGGCTCCCGCGAAATGGGCCTGGGCGGCGCAATCACATGCTCCGCACACGCCGGCATGCATCTGCGGGAAAACCACGTGATCGCCGAGATCATCGACGGAGCAGGCAATATTTTGCCTGACGGCGAAGTCGGGGAGTTGGTGATCACAACGATCGGTATGGAAGCCATGCCGCTCATCCGTTACCGCACCGGCGACTATACACGTATCCTGTCTGATCCCTGTCCCTGCGGGAGCAAAGTGATTCGGCTGGACAGACTGCAGCGCAGGGAGACACAGACCATCGCGGATCTGGATGAAACTCTGTTTTCATTGGAAGGACTGGTCGACTATCGGGCTGTACAGAAGGGAAATGTGCTCTCTCTGGAGGCACTGACGACTGGGAACTTCCTGGCTGAAACGATTCGGCAGAAAGTCGTGGCCTGTTTCCCGGATCGGATCATCACGATAACATGCCGCTCGGTCAGCCCCGGAGACACGACCCTCTGCCGGGGAAAGCGCAGTATCGTCATTGCAGAATAAAAAACCCGTTCTGCCTCTCTTTGGGGCAGGAACGGGTTTTCTGCTGTATGACGAAAGATCAGTCGTAGACGATCAGGGCGATGAACTCCACAACGTCGTCGCTGTTGTTGGCGATGCCGTGGCCGGTGCCGTTGGGGCAGAACGTCACATCGCCGGCTGACACAGTGCACATCACACCATTGTCGTTATAGTCGGCTTCTCCTTTCAGCATATAGTAAAGCTCGGTGTCGCCTTCATGGACATGGTATCCGATGCTGCAGCCCGGGTTCAGTGTGATCCGGCTGAAGAGCCGGCCTTTATTGTTCAGTTCCTCTTTTGATGCGAAATTGATGATATGAACGGTTCCATTGCCTTCGCGCATATGATCGCGATGCTCGACCTTGCATTCATCTGCTTTTCTGACCATAATGTTTGACCTCCATGAATATTTTGAATACGGTAATATCACTATATCATCCGCTGAAGACAAGTGCAAGAATTTTGCGATTAATCGTGAAATCCGAAGCGGAATATGATATGATGAAGAAAAATGAAACCAGGAGGAAGGATCATGCAGCTGACTTCGTTTATGCCTGTAAAACTTATCACCGGCCCCGGCTGTGTACGTGGTGCTGCAAAGGAACTCGGAAAACTCGGAACAAAAGCCCTGATTGTGACGGGGAAGAACGCCGCCAAAGCGTGCGGTGCCCTGCAGGATGTGGCCGACGCGCTGGAAGAGAGCAGATTGGGATGGATCCTTTTTGACCGGATCGGGCAGAATCCCGCTCTGACCGACTGTATGGATGCTGCGAAGGAGGCCAATACCGCTGGGGCGGACTTTGTGATCGGCATCGGCGGCGGCTCTGCGCTGGATGCAGCTAAATGCATCGCCGTTCTTGCCGCGAATCCCGGCATGACCCAGCAGCAGCTCTACGCATTCGACTGGCCGAACGCGCCGCTGAATATCGCCGTAGTCGGGACAACTGCCGGTACCGGCAGCGAAGTGACGAAAGTATCTGTGATCACCACACCGGAAGGGCGGAAAAAGAGCTTCCATCACGAGGCGATCTTCCCGCGGCTTGCCCTCGGAGATCCTACCTATACCATGACGCTTCCACCCACTGTTACAGCGTCCACGATGGTCGATGTGTTTGCCCATTGCACGGAGAGCTTTTTCAGCCGCGCGGGCAACCACCTGTCGCAGAGCTATGCTGTGGAGGGAATCCGGCTTCTGCTTCCGGTTTTCCGGATGCTTGAAGAAAATGGGTTTCAGGATCTCAGCTATGATGTGAGAGAAACGCTGTACTGTGCCTCACTGTATGGTGGGCTCGCCATCAATGTCACCGGCACCTGCTTCCCGCACACGGTCGGCTATCTGCTGACCGAACAGTTCCGTATCCCGCATGGAACGGCATGTGCTGTCTTTCAGGAAGACTTCCTCGCCTATAACCGCGCAGCGGTGCCGGAGCTGATGAAGGAGTACGAGGAACGGATCGGCTGCGGGGAAGAGGAAGTCGTCCGCCTTCTGAAAAATCTGACGCCGGCCTGCCCGGTAACGATGACGGAAGAGCAGGTCACTGCTGCACATGGACGCTGGATCGGTAACGGCAGCATCGCAAAGTGTCAGGGTACCGTTACGGCGGAGTGGATCGACGAGATCCTGCGCAGAAAGTTTGTGACAGGCTGATCTCGTAGAGAAAACAGGTGATAGTTCAAAGACGGGCAGAGATACCTGCCCGTCTTTGATTCAGAAAACCAGGAAATATTGAACTCGCATTTTTGGAGAAAACGTAGAAAACGATCTTGGAATCCCTCAGCAGATGGTTAAGAAAGCAGAATTTGCCCTGAGTAACAGAAAAATAGTTGCAAAAACAGGAAAAAAGATTTATGCTTACAGTAATCTAACACCAAGGAAGCTGCAGGAATCGTTCATGAGACCGGCAGCGGAGGAACTCTGGAGAATCCCGATCAACGGGTGCCGAAGGGGCAAGGCGAAGGCCGAATCTCTCAGGCAAAAGGACAGAGCGGAACCGTCAGGCAGGCATTTGTGCCTTTCTGATTATTGATCCGGAGTTGCTCATTTTGTGAGCAGCTCTTTTCTTTTTCCGGGTTGGATAATTCTTCAAAAGAATGGAGAAAGAGAAATGGAAGGATTTGTAGCAAAAATCGAAGCGATCAACGGCGCAGTCAACAATTTTGCGTGGGGACCTCTGATGCTCCTGTTGCTGGTGGGCACCGGCGTCTATCTTACGGTAAAGGTGAAGTGGCTTCAGGTCACACACTTCGGCAGGATCCTGAAAAACACAGTCGGCTCGCTGTTCCGGAAGAAAGAGGCGAAAGATCACGGCGCCAACATTTCCCCGTTTGAGGCTGTCACTACGGCTCTGGCAGGCACGGTCGGAACCGGCAACATCGCCGGCGTTACGGGCGCCATCTTCACCGGCGGTGCCGGCGCGGTGTTCTGGATGTGGGTAGCCGCCTTTTTCGGTATGGTTACGAAATATGCCGAGATCGTGCTCGCCATGAAGTACCGCGTGAAAGACGAAAACGGTGTCTACCACGGCGGCCCGATGTACTACATTGAAAACGGCATCGGAAAAGGCTGGAAATGGCTCTCTGTCATCTTCTGTTTGCTCGGCGGTCTTGCCTCCTTTGGCATCGGTAACATTGCCCAGAGCAGCGAGATCTCCGGCGCACTGAGCGACCTGTTCCGCATTCCGCCCCTTGCCTCCGGCATCGTGATCGCCGTGATCGTTGCGCTGGTCACACTTGGCGGCATCAAGCGCATCGGCAAGGTAACATCTCTGCTGGTCCCGTTCATGTCGGTGTTTTATATCATTGCTGGTATCGTTGTGATCATCATGCGGATTGGGCAGATTCCCGCAGTTTTCGGCCAGATCTTTGCCGGTGCGTTTTCGTTCAAGAGCGTCGGCGGCGGACTCTTCGGCTACACGATCATGATGGCCATGCGGCAGGGCTTTGCCCGCGGCGTGTTCTCCAACGAAGCGGGCCTCGGCTCTGCGCCTATCGCGCATGCTGCCTCCTCTACAGAAGAACCGTGCGAGCAGGCGATCTGGGGTGTCTTTGAAGTGTTCATCGATACCATCGTGATCTGCTCCATCACGGCGTTTGCCGTGCTCCTTTCCGGTATCCTGGACGTAAACGGCGGCCTTTCCAACTTTACCTCCAAAGGCGCTGCGGCAGCGGCGGCGTTCAACTCCATCCTGCCCGGCACGCTGGGCGGCAAGATCATCGAGCTGAGCCTCCTGTTCTTTGCTCTTTCCACCATCCTCTCCTGGGCCTACTACGGAGAAAACTGCTGGGGCTATATCACGAAGAACAGCAAGACGGTGATCTTCCTCTACAAAGTGCTCTTCGCGCTTGTCTGCATTGTCGGCGCTGTCGGTTCCGGAACACTGATGTGGGACATCGCCGACACGCTCAATGGCCTGATGGCGATCCCGAACCTGCTTGCGCTGCTGGTACTTTCCGGCGTGGTCGCAAAGCTGACGAAGGAGTATTTCTCCAAACATATGCTGAAGTAAAAAACAAAAGATCAGACAATGCCCGGAGAGGACGAATGTCCTCTCCGGATTATTTTTTCAGAGAGGTTTGACCGTAATAGAGAATGCTGATACAATAAGACCAGAATGTCAAGGGAGGTCATTTTTATGATCGATCAGCATCTTGTGGAGCAGCTCTCAGTACTTACCGATGAAGAGCGTGCGATCCTCGCCGGCGAGACAAAGATCAACCGTGACCTGTATATGGACGGCAGCCGTGATGTCATCACCGGCGCTAAGCTGCTGGAGTCCGGGAAAAACATCACCATCCGGCCGCATACACGTTTTATTGCGTTTCCCGAGCACAGCCATGATTATGTGGAAATGGTATATATGTGCCGGGGCTCGACCACCCATATCATCAATGATACCCGCCTGGTCCTGCAGGAAGGGGAGTTGCTGATCCTCGGCCAGAACGCCCGCCAGAAGATCGAAGCGGCAGGAAAGAACGATCTCGCTGTCAACTTTATCGTGCGACCGGTGTTTTTCTCCAGTATTCTCCCATACCTTGGTGAAAGCGAGACCCCGCTTCACCAGTTTATTCTCGGCTGCCTCTACGGCGAAAATGAGTCCGGTTATCTGCATTTTCGTGTAGCGGAGATCCTTCCGATCCAGAATCTGATCGAGAATATGCTGTATACACTGCAGGAGGAGATCCCCAACCGGCGCGGCATCCTGCAGATGACGATGGGCTTGCTGTTCCTGCAGCTCCTGAACCATACCGACACCATCGCCATGGCCAATTCCGAACAGACAACGCTTCTGCATGCGCTCCGCTACATCGAAGCACACTACCGGGACGGCAGCCTGTCGGAGCTTTCGGAGGAGATTCCCTATGAACTTACGGCGCTCTCCCGACTGATCCGGCAGAAAACGGGGAAGACTTATACTGAGCTTGTACAGGAACGGCGCATGAGCCAGGCATCGTGGCTGCTGAAGAACACCGACAGAAAAGTAGACGAGATCGCGCGCAGTGTCGGATACGAAAACCTCACCTATTTTCACCGGCTTTTTGCGGAGACTTTCGGAACAACGGCAAAGAAATACCGGGACAAAGCCTGATTTGCAAATAAGGATACTTTTTCAGCCAAATACGGATATTGCCTGACAGTGATTTTTAAGATAATATATTGACAAAGCAAAAAACTGACAAAGAAACAAAGGGGGACTGCAGCATGAAAGTGTATCTCGCAGTTGATATCGGTGCCTCTTCCGGACGACACATTGTCGGCTGGACAGAGAATGGAGAAATCAAAACTGAAGAACTCTATCGTTTCCCCAACGGCGTGACCGAACTTGACGGGCATCTGACCTGGGACATTGACGCGCTGCTCAGCCATGTAAAGCAGGGCATCGCGATCGCAAAGGAAAAGTACCCGGTGATCGAGAGCCTCTCGGTCGACACCTGGGGTGTTGATTATGTGCTCCTGAAAGGCGACGAGGAAGTGTATCCCTGCTACGCCTACCGCGACAGCCGCACCGAAGCGGTAATCCCCGCGGTTCATGAAAAGATCTCCTTCTCAGAGCTTTATCGACGCACGGGCATCCAGTTCCAGCCCTTCAACACGGTCTATCAGCTGTATACCGACAAGCTGGCCGGGCGCCTGGAAGGCGTGACGGATTTCCTGATGATCCCGGAATACCTGATGTACAAGCTCTGTGGCGTCAAGTCCCATGAGTACACCAACGCCACCACCGGCGGCATGGTTTGCGCTGAGACAGGGGAGTTCGATCCCGCGATCATCGAAGCGCTGGGACTGCCAAAGCACCTCTTCTGCAGCTTGCAGCAGCCGGGCACCGTGATTGGCGGGTACGAGGGCATCAAGGTCGTTCTCTGTGCCACGCACGACACCGGTTCCGCCGTTGAAGGCATCCCCATGGACGAGGACGCGCCTTACATCTCCTCCGGCACCTGGAGCCTGCTGGGCGTCAAGACGCCAAAGCCCATCACCAGCGAGGCCTCAGAACTCGCCAACTGGTCCAACGAGGGCGGCGTCGGCTACAACCGCTACCAGAAGAACATCATGGGTATGTGGCTGATCAACCGTCTGCGCAGCGAGTTATGCCCGGACAAACCCTTCGGCGAGATCGTTGCGGAGGCCGAAGCGAGCAGCTTTGAGGAGACCGTGGACGCCAACGCCCAATGCTTCCTCGCTCCCGAGAGCATGAAAGAAGCTTTCGACAAAGCGCTGAGCATGAAGCCCCAGACAGTGGGCGATTACTTCCGCTGCGCTTATCGCAGTCTGGCGCTGAGCTATATGAACGCCATCCAGGAGCTGCAGCACAACACCGGCAGCCACTACGACAGCATCTATATCGTAGGCGGCGGCGCAAAAAACGCTTTCCTCAATGCCCTTACCGAGAAAGCCAGCGGAAAAAAGGTCGTTGCGCTCCCCATTGAGGCAACAGCCATCGGCAATCTGAAGATCCAAATGAATGTATAAATAAAACAGGAGGAACCACCATGTTAGTCAACACCAAAGCGCGCATCGGCGTGTTTTCCATCGCTCTGGGCGCGTATCTCCCACAGTTCCCGTCCCTGGTGCCTGAGTTCGAGGCACAGTACGAAGACTTCAAAAAGCGCCTGCCCGACTCGGTCGAACTGATCGACGGCGGCATCGTCACCACCAAGGAAAAGGCCATGGCCGCGGGCGACAAGTTCCGCGCTGCGGATGTGGACCTTGTGATCCTCCAGCTTCTGACCTACGCTACCTCCTACAACATGCTGCCGGCCGTCCGTGATCTTGACGTGCCCGTTGTTCTAGTGAATCTCCAGAAAAAGATCGCACCGGACTACGCCAATACCGACACCGCCACATGGCTCGGCGAGCTCTATGCTTGCGGC
>JAEEGF011651762.1_pt1 | contig 14603 bp, 14 predicted proteins | sample 9134171 | NCBI WGS metagenome assembly JAEEGF01 (sample SAMN16246542, study PRJNA631951) | gut metagenome | biome: gut microbiome; feature: rumen; material: AP-attached | host: Bos | place: Iran: Karaj | collected 2018-10
GCAACTGCGAAAACTGCACGTCGAACTGCTCCTACGGCTGGTGTTAGGAGGAAGACGCATGATTCTCAGCTATGCATTGAAACGCAGGAACCTGTTCGGCTATGACGTCCTGCAAATGAACGTGGAAGCGGGGCAGATCGGCTTTTCCTGCTGGAAGGAATGGACGGAGGAAGACGAGGCCGGACTGGAAGACGGCCAATCCTCCCCGGAACTCACCCCCGGCGGAACGCTGGATGCTTCCCTCGCCGGGCGCATGTACGCCTTCGAGGGCGGTTCAACGGCTCTGCTCGATGACATCCGCACTCATGTGAAGTTCGCGGACATGTCCTGCTTCGGCATCGACCCGACGGGAGAAAAAGCGCCCTTATGGGCCGATATCAATCCTGAAACACGCAGTGACAGGGCATATCCCTGGCTGCTCTCCAGCAATTACCTGGTCAAGGTCTTGTTCCCCGATACGGAAAGCACGTTTCTTGACGCGGTCATCACCGTGCCTTCCAGCTTTGCCGGAGTCCCGTTCGGCGTGCTGTGCAACCTTCCCGTGCAGGAAGGCGGCATGGGGGACGAAAGCAGGAATGCCATGCCTTCGGTCACGCTGTCCGCACCTTCATCGGTGAACGGCGGCCTTGCTGAAATAGCAGTTTCAGTAGGGGCGAACAGCATGGACCTGGACAGCCTGTATGAGATCACGCTGGAAACGGACAACGGATACATCGCCCGCAGGCGCTTTGCCGTGGCCGTGGGCGAAGCTGGACATGCCGTGCTGGACACGGCGGGGCTCCTGCCCGGAGACACGGTCACGGTGGTAGCAGGGGTGGACGGCTACAGGAAAGCGGCCCAATGCCGCATAGCGATACGGAGCAGCGAATGAACTACCTCATCCGCCTGAACGGCGGCGAAAGAAACCTGATATGGAACCCAGAAACTGGACTGTTCGGCGGACTGGACCATGCCGCAGCGCAGCTGCCGGAAGAAATGGACGCCTTTGTCCGGGAGTGGCGCAGGAATAACCTTGAGGCGAGGGACAGGAAGCTGTCCATGCGCCTTTTTACAGGCGGCGCATGCAACATGGGCTGTGCCTACTGCATCCAGGAAGGCATGAAGGGACATGCAGACACAGCAAAGCCCGACGCCGGAAAGGTCTGCGATGCCCTGGCATGGCTGTTCAGGAAATCAGGCAGGGAAAAGTTCGAATTGAACTTCATGGGAGGCGAGCCGCTCCTGCACTGGCCGCTTTTGACGCAGGTCATGGAAAGGCTGGAAAGCATGATTCCCGGGGCGGAATTTTCCATCATCACGAATGGCACGCTGTTTGACGGAGAAAAGGCACGGTTCTGCATCGGTCATGATGTTTTCGTGTCCCTGTCGCATGACGGACCGGGACAGGCGCTGCGCGGCAAGGATCCTCTTGCGCCGAGGTCGGCAAGCCATGCCGCCTTGCTGTGGTTTTTCAGAGAAAGGCCGCGCAGGTTTTCAGTGAACCCCGTGCTTACGACGGGCAACTTCGACCTAGGAGAGATATGGGGCTACCTGGAGAACCGCATGCACGGCAAGCTGCATGTGAGCGAGGCGCTGCCATGCACGCCCGTGACGGAGGAGCATGCCAAATCGTTCTGCCTGACTTCGCCGGAAGAGATCGAGTCCCTAAAAAACCGCACCTGCACTTTGCTGCTCACGCGGCATGCTGATTATTTCCATGCCTATGCCGACATGCTCTGCGCCCTTGCCTTCAATACCGCAATGCATGAGCCGGCGCGCCGGAACGGACGCTGCAGCGCATACGGCGAGCATCCCTTCGTGATGGACCTCGGCGGCAACCTAAGGCGCTGCACGTCATGCGGCAACGACGGGATGCTGGGCGGAGTGTCCAATGCCTGCGGCAATATCTTCACCCTCATGGAGCGTGATGCGTCCTTGGAGGAGACAGTCCGGGACATGTCTATGAAACCTGCAGCGTGGATGGAACGGGAAGAATGCCATCGCTGCCCGTGGATCGCCATGTGCCAGGGAGGATGCCCATTAGGCACGGAAACGTTGCGGACTGTCAACTGCGGGCAGCGCGGAGCCGTCATGGAAGGCGTGTTCATCGCGATGCTCGCCAGCATGTATCCCGGCCTGGAGGGCTATGAGATCCTGCCGATGGAGGCGAGATGAAGGAAATGCCGCTCAAGCATCTTTTCCGCCTTGTCCCGGCATGGCGCTATCGCAGCCATATGCTGGGCGGCGGCATGTTCAAGCTGGACAGGCAGTTCTGGAGCGTCCACGACCAGTTCATGGAGCTGGGCTACGGGTATTTCCTGGACGGCGTGTTCGGCGGGCAGCCGTGCGCATGGCACAGCGGCCGCATCGTACGGAAGCCCATTCCGGAGAAGTGCCTGGAAAAAACGCTGCATGCTGTTTTCGAGGAATACACCCGGCGCGGCATATCGTGCATGCTGAACTTTTCCGCCCCGGACGTGGATACAAAAATGCTGCCTGATAAGCGGAGCAATTTGCTCCTGCGCATCCTGGCGGAGCACAACGCCAGCGCGGAAAATCCCCACGGCGTCATCGTGTCCTCGGACTGCCTGCTGGGATACGTGCGGGACAAGCATCCCGGCCTGCGCATCACTGCCAGCGTCATTAAGACCGCCTTCGCCCATCCCGAACAAAAGGAAGGGCCGGACTGGTACAACGGGCTGGCGGAACGCTTTGACATGGTCGTCGTGCGCTCCGACCGCAACCTGTCGCTGTCATACCTCGCGCAGCTTGAGCCAAAGGAAAAGATGGAGATCATCCTGAACAGCGAATGCGTGGTGAACTGCCCCATGCGAGTGCAGCACTACCAGCTGATGCAGGACATAAGCCGCGGGAACATGTCAGCCGCGCCAGCTTTTGCCGGGCTCATGGATCGCTGCCGGGAGCAGAAGAAAGAGAAGCCCAATATTTGCCTGACGGACACGCAGATGGAAAATATCTTCGGCCTCGGCTTCCGCCATTTCAAGCTTGCCGGGCGGGAGATGGACTGGACAAGCTGGGTGAAGCTCAACAGCCGTTTCCTCGTGGATCAGGATATCATACTGAAAAGCTTTCAGCTGGATTAATTACGGAGTACAGGCATGCCTGAAACATTTCCTAGGTTCTCCCTTCCTCCTGTGGATTTCCTGACCATAGGGGCTAACGAGGTCGAGGCGAGCATCATCACGGGCTACGAAAAGGCATCTGGAAGGACGCTCGCGTCCGGTGATCCGGTGCGGCTTTTCCTGCTGACGGTGGCCGCCGTCATCACTCAGCTCCGGTCCGCGGTCAACGCCGCAGCAAGGATGAATCTCCTGTCGTATGCCAGGGGAGAATACCTTGATTCCCTCGGCATCCTTTTCGGAGTCAGGAGGCTTCCCGCATCGTCGGCGGCAACGACGCTGCGGTTCACGCTTTCGCAGGCGATGGGGCAGGACTACGTCATACCCGCCGGCACGAAGGCTGGGAACGGGACCGTTACATTCGCTACGGACAGGGCGCTGACGATACCCGCGGGCATCCTCGCCGGCGAAGCCGCCGCGACATGTGAAACGCCGGGATCTGACGGAAACGACTACGTCCCGGGGCAGATCAGCGTGATGGTCAATCCGCTGGCATACATAGCTTCGGTCGCCAACACTTCCGTCACGTCAGGGGGATCGGACGCCGAGTCCGATGAAGACCTTGCCGCAAGGATCAAGCTGGCCCCCAACGCCTTCTCCGTCGCTGGACCGGAAAAGGCGTACGTCTACCATACCTACAGCGCGAACTCCGCCATCGCGGACGTCGCCGTCATGGGGGACGAGGCGAATCCCGGGGATGTCCATGTCTACGTCATGCTGGAGAACGGCATGCTCCCGTCGGCTGAGATATGCAATGGCGTGAAGGAGTATCTATCCGCAGAAACGCGCAGACCGCTGACGGACAGGGTTTTCGTCTCCGCGCCATCGGCCGTGGAGTTCGAGGTCAACGTGGAATGGTATCTCAATGCCGCCGATGCAAGCCGCGAGGTCGCCATCACGGAGGCTGTGAACCTCGCCGTCGCTGAATACCGTTCATGGCAGACGGAATCCATCGGCAGGGACATTGACCCCGGCAAGCTCATCGAGATGGTCATGGCCGCCGGAGCGGGACGCGTGGACATGTCCACTCTGAAGCCTTCGCGGTTTGTCCAGCTTGAGCGGTCGCAGGTGGCGCAGTGCACAAGGTCGGTGACCACATATAAGGGGCGGAAGGACATATGACGCTCGACGACTTTTCGCTCGCGGACATCGCCCCGGACAGCATCATGGCGGATGGACAGGTCATTTCCGCCATAAAAGCCATCGACCCGGAACTTCATGCGGCGGCATCCCTGCGGGAAATACCGGCAGTGCTGCACAGGCTGGACGGACTTTCATCAGCGCAGCTCGATCATGTCGCCGCCTGGTTCGACGCGCCGACATGGAACGACAGCTGGAGCCTGGCGCTGAAGCGTTCCGTCATCAGAACGGTAATAGACATCAAGCGGCACCAAGGGACGCCGTATGCCATCCGGCAGGCGCTGTCTTCCATTGGAGGCTCCTGCTCCATGACGGAATGGTGGCAGATGTCGCCGCCCGGGACGCCGCACACCTTCGTGATCGAGGTCAGCATGTCCGACCCCGAGGCGGTCACGACAACCGATATCCAGGCCCTGGTAAAGGCCCTCATAGATGCCGCGAAGCCCGTCAGGAGCCAGTACGAGTTCCTCGTGAACGCGGGGCTCAAGGGCGCGGGAGGAGGCGACGCTTACGCCAGGGGCATCACCGAAACAAGGCTTTCAAACTTTTAGGAGCATATTCATGGCAAACGCGCTCGTCATCACCGATGCCGGGCTGGACAGGATGATACGTCCCGACCAGTCCGGCACGGACGCCGTCCGCATATCAACATGCCGCTTCGGCTCTGGGAAGTGGAATCCTACCAAGGAAGCGACAGCGCTCAAGACTCCGTTCTCATGGACTCTTAGCGCCGTTTCAGGCGGAGCGGTGGCGGGAAACCAGATACACATCGAGGTCACGGACGGCAGCGAACGGAGCTACACGGCATACGAAGTAGGGCTTTACGATTCAGACGGGATCCTGATAGCGGTCGCATCGCAGTCTTCACCCATTCTCAACAAGGCCTCGGTAAGCACGGCCATGATCACGTTCGACATCGCGCTTGAAAACCTCGATGCCGAAAGTGTCACGTTCGGGGATACAACCTACATCAATCCTTCAGCGACCGAAACCAAGGAAGGCGTGGCGGAGGTGGCGACGCAGGCTGAAACGGAAGCCGGAACGGACGACCACAGGATCGTCACCCCGAAAAAGCTCGCCGCATGGATCGCCGGAAAGCTGGCTCCCTACCTCAGGACGAGCCTCCTGCTGGACAAGACATGGCCCGTCGGGAGCGTCTATATGAGCGTCAGCGCGACGAGCCCCGCGACGCTGTTCGGAGGCACATGGACGCGCCTGCAGGACTGCTTCCTCTATGCCGGCACGGGGACCGGAAATTACGCTCCCGGCAAGACGGGAGGCTCCAAGACGGTCACCTTGGCAGTTGCGAACATGCCGGCGCACAGCCATACGGTCACTTCTGCCGATGCCGGGGCGAAGGCGGCGTCAACGGTAACCAGCACATCCGACGGGAAGCATTCCCATGCGGTCACGACATCCGACGCCGGAGCAAAGGCCGCAACTACTGTGGCCAGCACATCGGCTGGCGGGCATACCCCAGCTGGCAAGATAACAGGCGGCAAGCACACCCATGCGGCAACAGTCACCAATGCGGGAGGACATACTCCCGCAGGCACGATATCGGGCGGTTCCCATAAGCACACGGCGACCACGTCGTCTGCAGGCGAACATGTCCACGGGGCGATGGGTGAAAACTACAGTGATAAGTATCTGAACTATGCGCACAACGGGTTTTATGACAAAACGAATAAGCATCATGGGCTGGACAGCGGCGATAATGACAACAGCCTCTGGAACACCACTAAGAACGGAGCGCACACCCATACGCTGACCACTGCGGCGGCGACTCCTTCCATGACATTCAAGGGAACCGCGGTTTCCGCCCATGCGCACACGGTGACCAACGCAGAAGTGACTCCTTCCATGGCATTCACGGGCACTGCCGTCGCGGCGCATTCTCATAATGTCACCGTCCCGGCAGTAGCGGCGCATTCACATGCGGCGACCTGCGGAGAACAAGCCGCCCATTCGCACAAGGTCACTGTTCCCGCCATAGCCGCGCACAGCCATTCCATGACATGCGGCACTGCGGGAAGCGGGACTGCTGTCGGCATCATGCCGCCGTTCCTCGCCGTGTACATGTGGAGGAGGACGGCATGAACGCGCCGGTGCAGACAAGGGTCAAAGTCCTATTCGACGGGACGGACGTTACGGAGGAGGTCGGAAGCGACCTCCTTTCCTTTTGCTATTCCGACAGGGAGACGGACGAAGCTGACACCGTGACCTTCACGCTCATGGATCCGGACGGGAAGTGGGCCGGAAGCTGGCGTCCCGACGGAGGAGAGAAGGTGGAGGCTACGATTTATGACGGCACTGTGCATGGGATCACAGGAGTGCTGGACTGCGGAAAATTCACCGTGGACAGCCTGCGCTGCTCGGGTTCGCCGAGGGTCATGGAGATATCGGCCACGTCCATCCCTCTAGCCAGCCCCATCCGCAGGAAGAAAAAGACCCGCGCATGGGAAAAGACGACGCTGAAGGCAATCGCGGGTGTCATCGCCGGAGAGAATGGGCTGGAGCTTCTGTGGGATATGGAAGACGATCCCGAGTACCCGGACCAGGTGAAGCAGGATAAGGCGTCCGACCTGGAGTTCCTGATGGGGCTGTGCAGGAATGCCGGGGCCTCGGTCAAGGTCACGGACGGGAAGCTCGTCATATTCGATCAGAGATCCTACGAGAAGAAGGAGCCCGTCGGCACGCTCGTGCTGGGGGCGTCGAACGTCATCTCCGGGGAGTTCTCCACGCATAAGGCGGAAACGTACAGGTCCGTGAAGGTGTCATGGCGTTCTCCGAAGCAGAAGTCGAAGGTGACGGCGGCGTCCTATTACAACCGGGACTTCGAGAAGGTCACGGTCAAGCCGAAGAAGTCCGGTGGCAACCCCGCTGTGAACGAATATGTCTACACGGATCCCGATGCGCCTGAGGACGGGCAGGAGTTCGAGCTCAAGAAGAAATGTTCGTCCCGCGCCGAGGCGGAACGGCTGGCGAAGGCGAAGCTCCGTGAACTGAACGCCAGGAGCGTGACGGGAAGGATCACAGTCGTGGGCGACACGCTGCTCGTCGCCGGAGCCGTGGTCGGGATATCCGGCTTCGGAGCGTGGGACGGGAATTTCATCATTGAAGGAGCGAAGCATTCCGTCGGGCGTGATGGATACACCACATCCCTGGAACTGCGGCGGGTCAACGGGAGGTACTGACATGATGAAAATCAATGATGACAGGTACGGAGGCGAGCCGTCTCCGCCTCTGTCTAGCCTCATCCGCATAGGCGAAGTCACGTCCATAGACCCGGCGTCCTGCACGGCGCGGGTGACCTTCGATGATGACGACGGTTTCACGTCCTACGACCTTCCCGTGCTCCAGCCGAACACGCTGCGTAACAGGGACTACCGCATGCCGGATATCGGAGAGGATGCGGTCTGCGTTTTCCTGCCTGCCGGGACGAGCGAAGGCTTCATCCTCGGCAGCATCTATGCGGGCGAAGTGTCGCCTCCGGCGGAAAGCGGCGATGTCAGGATGGTGGAGTTCGATGACGGCACGGTGATCTCATACGACCGTGCTGGCCATGTGCTTAAGGCGGACGTGAAGGGCAGGGCAGAGGTGACGGCCTCGGGGGCGGTCAGCGTCACATCGGATGAGAAGGTGGTCATAACGGCCCCGCAGATAATTCTGAACGGAGCCATATCGTCCTACTCGCAGACCGGCGGTTCCGGAACAATGAACGTGAACGGCAGGATGGACATCACGGGCAACATAACTGGGCAGTCCGACATCACGGCATCGGGCGTCTCGTTGAAGTCGCACACGCATCCCGGTGATTCTGGAGGCACGACGGGAACGCCAAGCTGAGGCTAGTCATTCATCATGTACGTGGGTGGCGCCGGACGGTCATTCAGCCTGTGCTTGAGCGCAGATGTGAAGCCATCGATGAAGTCTTTTTCCGGAAGGAATTCATTCAGGATGATAAGACCGCGCCCGTCAAGCTCTATTGCCGTCTGCGAAAGGATCGGGCGTCCATTTTCCATATGGAAAAGGAAATCCGGAGCGTCCCTGTACTCAACGATGCATCCGTTGCCCCGCTTGACCATGTATCTGTATTCGAAGCTGACGGTGAACTCATCAACTTTCTTATCCGTGACCGCATACTCAACGGTTATTTCATTGTCGTACATGTTTTCGACCCGGAGTTCCCTTCCATTGAAATGCAGGATCGTACGGGGATAGTTCTCAAGTTGAACCGTTTCGATCCATGTTCCGTCCAGCTTGTCACTGATTGAATCGGCCATTGCGGAAGCAGGAAGCATGAAAAGGATCACCGCGGCAAGAATGCTGAAAATTTTCATTTCAACCTCCAGATATTACACACGATAGGAGATATCATGCGCAAAATCAACGAGATCATACTGCACTGCAGCGCGACCCCTGCCGGCATGGACATCGGGGCGAAGGAAATTCGTGACTGGCATGTTAACGGCAATCATTGGCGCGACATCGGATACCACTGGGTCATCCGCCGCGACGGGACAGTAGAGAAGGGACGCCCGGAAAACCAGGTCGGGGCGCATTGCCTGAACCATAACGCGAACTCCATCGGCGTCTGCATGATTGGCGGCACGAAAAAGGATGTCCGCATCCCGGAGGACAACTTCACGGAGGCGCAGTTCGCGTCCCTTGCCAAGCTGGTGAAGGAACTGCTGGTCCGCTATCCCGGAGCGACCATCCACGGGCATTGCGAATATGCTGCGAAAGCCTGCCCCGTTTTCAGCGTGAAAGAATTCCTGCGGAAGTACGGGCTATGAGATGGCTGATAGTCAGCATGGCGGCTGCCATCCTCTTCCTGGGATGGCTCTGCCATGCGGAGCATGAGAAGGCGGACGAATGGGAAGCGAAATGCGAATCCGCGGCGCGGTCCCTGGAAAAGATGCAGTCTTCCCTCGCCGAGAGGGAGAAGCGGAACGACGGGCTGTCGAAGGCAACGGTACAGAAACGAAAGAAGCTGAAGGAGGCATCCCGTGAAAAAGATGTTGCTGAATGGGGCGCTGTCCGTGTTCCTGACGCTGTCAGCGGGATGCTGCGGTAAGGACGGAACCGCCATCCCAGCGATGCTGACGGAGCCAACGCCGGAGCCGATGTGGGAAGGCGTGACGAACATGGATCTGGCGGAGCACGTGCTGTCCCTCCGCCATGCCCTCGGGCTGTGCAATTCGGATAAGGAAGCCATTAGGAGTTTGGAGCAATGACGGATGGATTCGGACATTATCTGGCGCAGCTTGTCGAGGGATGGCCGGAGAAACTGACGCTCTCCACGATATTCGGGACGCTATCAAATCTCCTTGGAGGCGAGCCATACCTCTGGATGGCTTGCTTCGGGATGCTGACGGCTGACCTGGCGCTGGGGCTGTGGCAGGCTATCAGACAGGGAACTTTCGACCTGACGGTCATGGAACGCGGCGTCCTGAAATTCCCATCCTATGCGATATACATCATCCTTAGTAGCGTCATGGAAAACACCACGGCTCAGGCGTTCGGCATCGACGCTCCGCTGGTGGACATGTTCCTGGCGTACCTCGTGTTCACTGACAGCGTATCGGTGCTGCGGCATCTGGAGGGCTTGGGCTTTGACGTGCCTCCGGCGCTGAAGGCTTTAGCGGTACGGGGGAAGAAGCGCATGGAGGAAAAGGCGCGGAAAATCGGCAAAAAGGAATGCTGAAAGATAACGGGGAGGCGTAATGCTTCCCCGATTTTGTTTTTAAGACCAAATCGATTGTTCTCTGTGTATGCACCGCGTTATCTGTCGGGTCATCTGCATTGCCGTTCCACGAAAGGATTCCCGTTGCCTTGCACCCGCCTGATCCGTCGGTTCCTTTCGCATTCCCACGCATCCGGCGGGTACATGGAATCCCACGTTTCCATGAGTCGCTTCTGCTGGCGGGACATCCGGTATTCGCCATAGGCATCGTCCATGTAGAGGTACGCCCGCGCCACGACTCCTTTCACCCTCGCTGGCGGCTCGACCTTGCGCCCGGCGAACTTCATGGGGCATGTCGGGCCAAACGGCTGCGATGCGATGCCAAGCTCCTCAAAATTGAAATTGCTCCTGGCGGCGTTCACGCAGCCGACCGACGGGAAAAGGTTGTGAAGGTCTGCCTCCATCAGGCGGAACCGCTCGCTCGCCGCCTCGGCGCATCTCCGTCCCTTGTAAGGATTGCCCGGCAACACCGTGCAGGCCCAGGAGACACAACGACGGCAAAGAAGAAGCCGCCCACTAGGAAAATTCCTGGTAGACAGCGGAGGTAAGGGTGCTTGAGTTTAGACGTCAACTGGATCCATTTCGATCAAGCCGACGACAGCATCCGTCCGCAATGTTTTTTAGTGTTCAGCTTTCTGCCCTGATGTAGGAGCGTAGTCCTTGCTCCAGCCGGCGGCATCGAAGCGCCGTTCCTTTTCATAGCGTTCGTAATGCGATCTCGTGATGGGCAGCTTTTCCGCCTGAGCCGTCAGATCCTTGATTCTTTCGTCCGAGTCTTCGCCTGCATCCCGCCTTTCCTTCTCCAGCTCGGCGTTCAGGTTTTTCTCATGGTCGGCAAACCCAGCAAGCACGGCATCCCTGGGCAGCTTCGCAAGCTCCACGAGGATCTCCCCGTAATTTTCCAGCCCGACGCGGATATTGTAGGCAAAATGCTTGCTGTTGCGGCGCAGGTTTTCGGTGGGGGCATCCCTGGTGATCTCGTAGCCGTGGAGGTTGGTGGCAAGATACATGCCGCGTTCTCCGGCGATTTTTGCCAGCACGCGGGCTGTGTCTTCGTCGGCCTGGCGGCGGACTTTCGCCATGTTGCGCAAGGCGGATTCCGCACGGTCTATCGACTGCTTGAGATTATCCAAGAGCCTTTCCAGATCATCGGGCTGCAAGCCGGATTTCTTACCGCTTATCTGCTTGAACTTTTCAGTGGCCACTGTCAGTTCCAGCATTCCTCTGAAGAGGCTTATTTCTGTCAGGGCTTGCATGGCCGACACTTCTTCCTGTTTGTCCACGCTGGAGACAGACAGTGCGGCGGGCATGGTCGCTCCCGCTCGTTCCCTGTGTTCTTTCCATGCCTTATCCATTTCGGCTATGGCATTGCGGTCGGTGAGCACCGGGGCCGAAAGCACCAGGCGAAATCCCATGGTGGCTTTGGCATTGGGCCTCATGCCCTTTTCTGCGGACCCGAGGTAGAAGGGCTCTTCCGAGCGCAGGGCCGAGACCATGTCGTCCTCGGCGGTAAGGTAGTGCCCGCCGCGCGCTGCGAAACCGCCTGTCCGGCCCTGATAGTATTCAACCCGGTACAAGGCAAGGGTCATTTCCTGGACGTTGCCCAGCATGTCATGCAGGCCAAGTGGGTTAGGCTTGAGCCTGCCGACTTTCTGGAGCTTGTTGTGGGAGGAATCCGGTCCGGAAAACCATTCGTAGGCCGCAAGCTCATCGTCTTCGCCATAGGGAGTCGCCGCATCGAAGCGCGTCGGCTCCACGAGCGTTCCGCCTCGGGCGGCGAATTCCCATTCTTCTTCGCTGGGCAGCCTGGCGAACGCCGGGAACGCTCCTGCGCGCGGAAGTTCCTTGATGGCGTTAGCATAAAACCATTTATTGAGAGCGTCGACGAAGCGCATGGCATCGAAGTAGGTGACATTGGTCACGGGAAAGTCGGCCTTGTCAGCCTTGGGTTTGGGCTCTCCCAAGACGGCGCGGTACTGGGCTTCCGTCACTTCGAACTTCCCCATGTAGAACATCCTGTCTCCGCCGTTGACAAAGCCTCCGCCAAGCACGACCGAAGTCGGCGGCGTGCGAAAGTTCCCTGAAGGATCGCCTATGATATAGTTCTGTCCAGCAAGGGGGCCCGCACCGCCCTTGAGCACGACAGGGCGAAACACGAAGATGGTTCCTTCCGGTCCGCTGATGATAAGGTCATCAGCTTGCGGAGCGGCGTCGGCTGTCAAGGGCGAGCAGCAGCATAACGCCAGTGCCAGGCTGCCGAACAGTGCTTGCAAACGCATGGGCTTCATCATTTTTGGCATTTCCAATCCTTACTGTATGATGTTTTCGCAGGTGCAAAGCAGATACGTCAAAGGCAATAACTGGACAGTTGCTTATTGCGCGGTCTTGCCGACAAATGTCGGCTTTTTCCTTTCCCTAGGTTATTCAAGTACACAATACCAGTTTTCTCCAATGTGGTCCGCAATGGCTTACGCCTCCGAGCTTCTCGTACTCCGCACTCCTGGCAGATATGGCTACCGTCTACGCGAGACATGGAGGTGAAACAGAGCCCATATTGGATGGATGCCCGGTCAATCGTTCAGCATTGAGTTCGTTGGAATCATCTACTTGCATATCGGACCGTGGGTGCTTTTCCACTGCTTGATAGCATCATACACTCCGCAGCTTTCTTTCGCCTGCTCGCTGGTGGCCATGTTGTAGCGGAAACAACCCCAGTAGCCGCCGATGCAAGGCGGGCTGGTCTTGGCGCAGGAAGGACTTTTATCGGGATGCGGTTTCGTGTCGTAGCCACAAGGGACGCCCAAGGAGGTGACCCCGGCCCTGCAGCACAGGCAGTTGAGGATGTCCGTGCGGCCAATCGCTGTCATTGCCGCGATCACGACGTCCTGCCGCTTCAGGACCTTCTGCATCTCTGCTTCCTGCTTCGCTCTGATTCCTTTCTCTCTGGCGAAGTTGCCAAGCCTGTCGTCGCCCAGCTTCCAGCCGCAAATCTTAGCTGTACTCAGAACATCGTCGAGATAGGCTTGATCGCCCTTACTGACCTTGATGCAGAGCAGTTTCCTGGACTCCTCGCGGAGCCTGTCGTCGGAGGTGCAGCTGTCGCTTTCAGCGCCTATGCTCCAGCGCAGCAACTCGCTTTCAATGTCTGCCCTAGCCTTGACGTAGTCCCTGAAACGGGCCACCTCATCCGGGCAGTAGTTGTCCCACCAGTTGCTTAGGCGATCGGTGAAACCTTTATTTTCAGGATTTCGGGACTTGTAGAAGTCATAGGGACATATCATGTTCCTGTAGTCGTCCCGAAGGCTGTTGGCATAGTTGGCAAAGTCGTTATTGCTTTTTTCGGCCTTCATCCAGGCATCGAACTGCTTGTGCAGAAAGCCCCAGATTTCACTCTGGTCCAGGTCGTTAGCTGAGAGCGTTCCCGCCTTGGCCTTGATCAGGTTTGCCTTGCTCAGCGACTTGAGGACTTCGGGCTTATGCAGGTTCTTGGCCATGACCTGCCTGGCCTTCGTCAGAGAGTGAGTGTTTTGATAGGGTGTCAGGGCCATATAGTAATCCTTATCTCCTACGCCCTTGTCCATATTTTGCTTATAGACCGTGTAGAGCGTCTGTGTGCTGTCGTCCACGACGAAGTCGTGGGCGGCGAGGGCTCCTTCCTTGGTGACCCTGACCGCGGCTATGATACCTGCAGCAGGAGGCCATGCCGTGGTGACGGCCCCCTCGCCGAGCGTCCAGAGCATGTCTGCGTAATCCTGGGAATCCCAGCCTTTCGATGCCGCGGTGCCCACGTCTACGTTCAGGGCGTAGTCGGCATCGGTTCGCATGCTTTCGATCTTCCTGATCATGCCGGACTTGTCGCCCAGTTCGCGCGATGCCTTTTCGAGCAGGGCCTTATATTCGCCTTCGGAACATTTGGAAAGATAATTCTTGAGCATTTCGTCGCTGGTTTTGCGCACGCTCTCGAAGCAGTCCTTGCTGTCACAAAGATTGACTGCCCCTTTGAGCACCAGGGCTAAGGCGTTCTGGGCTGCTCCCGTGTAGTCGCCTCTCTCGTAGGCGTCTATACCTGCGGTGCTGTGGCTGTAGCTATCGTAGGCAATGATAACTATCTTCTGCAGCTTCTTGGCTTTGTCACTCTTGACGGGGAATTTGGTCACCATGGCCGTGGCTGCGTCCCACAGAGCGCTTTTCAGCTTATTGTCTCGTCCGAGCGTTATATCCACCAGACGCATTTTTTTGATCTCTTCGTCAATATAGTCGTCGCAACGCGTGTCCCGGGCAGCGGCAACGAGCATGGGCGAAGGGACATCAGAAAGGGTCCTGCCGCATATGCCGCCCTGCGTAAGACCGGCCGAAGCGACAAGAACAGGTGGTGCGTTTCTTACTTCGCCCTCAGAGGGAGTGCCGTCCGGCACAGGTGAGTGCAGATAAGCCGCGGGATGTTCAAGTGGAGCGCTTTGCGAAGGAGACGAATTGCGTATTTTCGGCACCCGGATCTGACGTCTCAGCATTTCGTCATCCATCCACACCGGCTCGGGTTCGGGAGAATTGAGCAGCTCATCCACAAGCTTGTTCGTCTCGGCTTCCCGGGCTTT
>JAEEGF012320645.1_pt1 | contig 14602 bp, 10 predicted proteins | sample 9134171 | NCBI WGS metagenome assembly JAEEGF01 (sample SAMN16246542, study PRJNA631951) | gut metagenome | biome: gut microbiome; feature: rumen; material: AP-attached | host: Bos | place: Iran: Karaj | collected 2018-10
GCTCTCTTACCGTATTGGGAAGCAACTCGATAGATCAATTCAATAATCCGCACAGACCGCAAGGGGAAAGAATGGTCATTTCGGGAATTGGCTCGGAATTTGTTAAAGAACTCGAAAAACGCGGCTTTGCCCAAATACCCGATATGGATGCTCCCTACCGCGTTCACTGGCAATACGGAGTAAAAGTAAATCCTATAGCCGCAGCGCAGTGCATGGATGATTTTCTTCTTGATGCAAACGTATCGCTTTATTACAGACAGGGCGTTGTATCGATTGAAACAACAGACACGCCAGAAGGGACTCGAATAGATTCCGTGATCGTTACAACAAAAAAAGGACTTGTAAGGCACAAAGCCCGGATGTTTATAGACTGCACAGGCGACGGTGATATTTGCGCGTGGGCAGGAGCAGAATATGATGTGCCGCAAGATATTCAGCCGGGAACTCTACGTCTTTACCCTATCGGCACAGATACCGATGCTTCAGGGTTTGATAAAACAAACAGGGACTGGGGTGAAGCGGTCAGATATGATCCCGGATTACGAGAAATGCTATGTTCGGGAAACTTTGACAGTCTTCTCAAAGCAAGAGGAGACAACACTAATCATATATGCGGTCTGAATACCGCGGACAGCGAAAGCCGCAGTGAAACAGAGATCGTTTCAAGACGAAATCTTGCGAAAATGCTTTCTGTGATGAATAAAAGCGGCGCTCCTATGGAAATAATAGGGACCGCTCCCGAATCGGCGCCGAGAGAAAGCAGACGTATTATCGGAGACGTTATAATGACAGCTGAAGATTATCTGCAAAAGCGTGTGTATAACGACGCCGTATGCTACACTTACTGGTTTATCGATATTCATCGTGACGGCAAAGCTTCGGAAATCATATACCTCAAAGATAAAAAAACGCCGACGATCTCGCTTGGCGCAATGCGTCCAAAAGGATTGAAAAACATTTACGTCGCGGGGCGATGTGTTTCTGCGGACAGACGGTGTCTTTCAGCGATAAGAGTAAAAGCATCATGCATGGCAATGGGTCAGGCAGCCGGTGCAGCAGCAGTTATTGCCATAAAAAACGGCACTGATAATACCCGGTCAGCAGATGCAAACGAAGTAAAACAGTATCTTAAAGAACAAGGCGCGATTGTTCCGGAATACGACGAACGGATTTAAATATGTTTCAATAAAAATATCTGTACTTAAACTCAGAGCCATTCTGTTATTTATAAAATAAAAGGCCCTCAGCATTTCAAATATGCCGAGGGTCATATTTTTTACGGTATTGTAAAATCGAAACTGCGTTTGTTTTATATAAATCTTTTCCAGTTCAAAACACAGTCTCTCATGCCGTCCAGATCAAGGACACCGTATGCGAATCCTTTTCTGATAAGTTCTGCAGGAAGATATTCGTCATATTTTTCGAATACGGGTATTTCATTCGGATATACAAGAGTAAGGGGATCGAAATCCGTTTCAGCCTCATTGCAAACGATTTCGTAAAATTCCGATTCGCTCGCCTGCATTGTAAACTGCATATAATACGGCCGTGACGACTGCAAGCCTTTAAGTCCGAGCCTTTTTCCGCAGCGTATTTTCAGAAAACGTTCAAGAGCAAGGAAAGAATATGTTCCTGTCCACGGAAAAAGCGACCACATATTTCCGCCAAGATGAACAAGCGGACGTGAAGACATAAGAGATTTTTTAAACGTTTCTCTCGCGTCAGCAAGACGGCATACCGCATGAGGCATAAGATACGGATATATCGTGTTTTCGCACAAAACATTATACATACGTTCCAGGATATGTGTATGTATATCACCCGCAACATCGCCGAAATATGCAGGAACATTGCCTTTCACGAGTGTGCAGAAAACTTCGTGACGCTGGTGATCGACCTCCTCAACGACCCATACGCGGCCTGCGATCGCTATTTTATCGCCCAAAGGCGGCGGTTTTACGATCGTGCCGAGCTGTTCGGATCCCGAACGGACGGTATATTCAATATTTTCACGGAAAACGGCGTAAAACTTATAATTATTAACGATCCTTTCTCCGGAAAGACCGAGGATCAGTCCTCCGTTTTCGGTTTTATTGATGTGGTCTGTTGATATAAGGTGCAAAAGGAGTGTTTTGTAATCTTCCTTACTGATATTGACGAATGCGGACAGCGTTAAAACACGCGAAGCGAGCTCTGCCGGAGTCATTTCTCCGTGAGACGCAAGAGTGCTGAGCGTTTGATGATAAAGAAGGCTGAACGGCATTCTGCCCATACGCGGAGGTTCCACAAAACGCTCTTCTATATAAAGCTGAACAAGGGAGATACCTTGAATAAGGTACCACGGGATACTATCCGGCAGCATGGCGCGTGCTTCCTGGTGGTCTTCACGCATCACAAACCACATTTCGGCAGGGTCTCCCCTTCTGCCTGTTCTTCCAAGACGCTGCAAAAAGCCGGATACAGTAAACGGCGCGTCAATTTGAAAAGCCCGTTCAAGCCTGCCTATATCGATACCGAGCTCAAGCGTGGCGGTGGCACAGACGGACATACAAGAATCATCATCTTTCATTTCCTCCTCAGCGCTTTCACGGTAAGAGGCTGAAAGATTGCCGTGATGTATAAGAAATCTGTCAGGTTCACGGTTTGCCTCGCAATACTGTCTCAGCTGTTGACAGACTGATTCGCATTCCTCGCGTGAATTTGTGAAAACAAGACATTTTTTGCCCTTTGTGTGCTCAAAAATATACCCTATACCGGGATCGGCTGCAACAGGAGCGACATCTGTCGGCTGTTCTGTATGCGGTGTTTCGACCGGAACGATTTTTCCCTCGTCTGCCTGAGGAGGTGTATTATAAAAATGCTCCATAGAAAGTCTCCACACTTCCCTGCCGCCGTCAAACACGGGAATAAGCGTTTCACGATCGCTGCCTGCAGATAAAAAGCGGCCTGCCAGCTCGGGATTGCCGATCGTGGCGGAAAGTCCTACCCTTCTCGGACTGCATGACGCGACCCTGCACAACCGTTCGATAAGACAGAATGTCTGAAGCCCCCTGTCCGCTCTGAGAAGAGAATGGATCTCATCAATAACTATAAAACGCAGGTCGCCGAAAAGCGACGGTATTTCCATGTGTTTGTTTATAAGAAGAGACTCAAGAGATTCGGGAGTAATCTGAATTATTCCGGACGGATTCTTCAGAAGTCTTCTTTTAGCGGACTGATTGGCGTCGCCGTGCCACCGTGTGACCTGAATACCCTCTTCTTCACATAGCTCGGTAAGTCTGCCAAACTGATCGTTTATAAGCGCTTTCAAAGGCGCGATATAAAGAACTCCGACTGTTTTTGACGGATTTTCGGAAAGAAGAGTAAGGATCGGAAAAAAAGCCGCCTCTGTTTTTCCCGACGCTGTGGACGCGGTGATCAATACGTTTTTATCAGTATTGAAAATCGCATCGCCTGCCGCATTCTGAACGGCACGAAGGCTTTTCCAGCCGGAGCGATATATATAGTCCTGGATAAACGAAGAATAGCGTTCGAATACATTCATAAAGTAAACTCCACATAACCGTCATTCGCATCGTCCGATACTGCGGCGGACTGAGCATAAGAAAAATCGTCCGATTCAAGAAGCGATGCGATATTCGTTTCGGGATGCTGATATATAATATCCAGAAGTTCGATAAAATCGCGTATCACCTCGCGCGGTGTTATGTTTATATCGGCTCCGATCCTGGAATACTCTGTTTTTATAAATCCTACAAGGTCATCGGTTTTGACTGTTGGCGAATACCCGTAAAGATCAGCGTGCATCTGAGTAAGCTTTTCGCAAAGAACAAGCATTTCTTCCGCGGTCAGAGGTTCAAGGCGTATAACAGGTGCAAGAAGATCTCTTGAACCCGGTTTTAAAAAACGCCCTTCCGCCAACCGTGAACGCAGCGCCTCGTAGCTGTAGATGCCTCTGCGCTTGTCCTCAAGAGCCTGCGGAGTTGATCCCATGAGTATTCCGAGATACTTAGCTTTGCCCTGCAGAGTATCATTATACATGGTAAGAAGTTTTTCGTAATTATACTGTCTTGTAACCTGATTGGGAATCTTGTATATATTTACGAGTTCATCGATCATTATAAACAGACCTGTATATCCCGCCATTCTGAAAAAAGCGGCAAAAAGCTTCAGATAGTCATACCAGTTCTCATCATTGATAACTATATTTACGCCGAGCTCCTGTTTGGCTTCGCTTTTAAGCGCGTACTCGCCCCTGAACCATTTGACTACTTTTGATTTTGTTTCATCGTCTCCGTTCAGATACGCACGGTAATACAACGATAAAAGTTCGGCAAATTCGAACCCGTGAACAAGTTCGCTGACTGACGATGTGACTGCAAAGATTTTTTTATCTGTTTTTTCCGCAAGAGCCGGATCCGAAAAAGACAGACCTGTTTGCTGCATCGTTTCATTTTGAACAGCGCTTATCCAGCGATCAAGAACCAGAGTGAGGGCTCCGCCTTCAGGTTTTGTTTTTGTGGAAAGATTTGAGATCAGTTCACGGTATGTGGCAAGGCCCTGCCCTTTTGTGCCCTGCAATCGCCTTTCGGGAGACAGATCCGCATCGGCAACGATAAAACCTCTGTCCATTACATAATTTCGGATAGTCTGCAAAAGAAAGCTTTTTCCGCTACCGTAACGACCTACGATAAAGCGAAAAGACGCGCCTCCCTCGGAAATAATATCGACATCATGCAGCAGCGCCTCTATTTCGTTTTTACGCCCTACTGTAATATACGGCAAACCGATTCTCGGAACGACACCGCCTTTGAGGGAGTTAAGCACCGTTTGGGATATTCGTTTCGGTACTTTTTTCTGTTCATCCATTACTTATTTCCTCCGATAAGTTGCTCAATATCTTCAATGTAATCCTCTACTATGGCCAGTTTGTTGTTTTCGCATAAAACAACTGTATCGCCTATTTCGTCATAAAGCGCTTCATTGATATGATCTGCTGCAAGTGAAGGCATTATATGCGAGTTTTCAAGGATATCCGAAACGTTCTTGCCCGAAACAAGAGCATTGAGTATTTTCAGATGAATATCATCAAGAGGCAAGCTGTTTTGAAGATCAGATATTTCCTCCTTCGGCTCGTCGATGAAATCTTCATTTTCTTCTTCTACAATAAGGCTGTTCCGTGTGCCTTCAGCTTCGGTCCGTATCTTCTCAAGATCTGCAATACTGATCGTGATTTTTGTTTTTTTCTCTTCTTCGACCGACTTTTTATCACACTGTATGGCGGCATTGATAAAAGGGATTGCCCATTCGGTTGACGGATTTTCCTTCAGATATTTTCCCGTTTTCAGATAACGGCGGAAAAGCGCGTCTGCTTCGTGAAGGAATCCTTTCAGTAAATCACGGTCAAAATGCTGTTTTTCATACGATGTCACAGTCCATATACCGTTTTTACATCTGTAATATCTGCAATCGTTGAGAATATAGTCGCAATCGCGTGATCGTGTTTCGTAATAAACCGCATTTGCAAGCGGATACCATCGGCGTGTTGTTTTTTTGCCAAAGCATTGCTGAAAAAGGGATTTTTCATCATTTTTATATGAAAGACCTGCTTCCCACGCCTGCGCAAACATCATTTTCCCGCGATCGGGATAAGACTTTAACACAGGAGAATCACCGATTTTTTTTCCGCCTAAGAAAACAAGGGCGTCAAAAACTTCTTCATACCGATAATTATCAGGTTTTTTCAGTACGGATAATGCATTATCTCTTTTTAGGGCATCAGGCTCAGATAAATTCAGCGTTGTTTGTTGCGGAAGATCGTTTATTACTGCGTATTCATACATCCACCGCTGAAGATTGTTCCGCATTTTTATATCGCCTAGACCCGAATCGATGTAACCTGATTGAAATGATTTCAGTCTTTCTATGGACTTCTCCGGAGAATCGACGCCCGCACCGTTAAGAAGCTCATATATGTAAATATAAGCGGCAGATGTCGGAATATGTTGAAAAACACCTTTTCTTATCTGCGTACGCCAAGTGAAATAGCCGCGCAGCTGATTTGTGGTAAGATCATGATATGTTGGAAAATAGCATAAAAAATCACCCGACCACGGAAAATCGTCTTCATAGTCACTCATAAACATCGCCTGAGTGTAAAAATTTTTTGCTTTTGCTGCAAAAGATTCTCTTCCGTATTCATAAAGATGTTTCATCTCACGTATACGCTCAGGCGCCTGGTCAGATTTTGGCTTGTAGCTGCTGTTCGAAAACGGAATTTCGGTATCGCGATAGACTGAATTTTTTTTAGGAAGATCTGACGCGAGAGTTATCTTAAATCCGCTCGGAGAACCCTGTTTGACTGCTTTATCGAAAAGAAAAAAAACCACATCGGGCTCGGTATCGTTATTAAAAAGAATACCTGTCCATTTTCCGCTGTGCATACGCAGCGGTGAAGAAATATAGCTTCGGGAAGGGATATCACCGCTGCATTTTATATCGCAGCACTCGATCTCCTCACCTATATCGCCGTTCCACTGACGCATAAGAAGAGCGACCCATTTCCCCGTTTCAGGATGACACAGTACGGAAAAACCCGGAAAATCCGACCACTTGAACTGTTCATCGATATTGTATTTTTTTGCGGCATACGCAGTCAGATCCGAGATAGTCACAAAAGTTCACCCTTCCTCAAAAATATCATATAATCATTATACTTTAAACGAGCGGATTTGTCAAGGAAATAAACTGAATGTCAGAAAATATATTTAATACGGCAAACAGTTATTTCAGCGTAATTTGAAATGCCTTAATAGAAAAAACGCAAATTTGTAAGCAAAAAATCAGTTTTTTGTATTGACATCAGATCGGTTTTGTAATATAATACGCAATTGTGCGGCCTGACGGCAACCGCATATTATTTATGTGATACCGACTGCAAAACTGCAGCTTAATGTTTAAGGATAAAATACAAAGAGGTTTATTATGATCGCTTCGTTGATCATTTGCGGAGTAACATGTTTACTGATGATCGCGTCAATACTGTTTTTTCCGAAAATCAAAATAATCGGACATGAAATAAACACATACTGTATCATAACTCTGGCAGGAGCGCTTACTCTCTTATTAACGCATACTGCGAATATTTCGGATGTAAGTTCGGCTCTAACGGCAGATACTGCGATAAATCCGCTGAAAATACTGATACTTTTTATTTCAATGACCATATTATCGATATTTCTGGACGAAGTAGGCTTTTTTTCATATCTAGCTGCTTTGACTCTTGAAAAAGCAGGAAAAAGTCAGTACGCGCTGTTTATGTATCTTTACGGTATCGTATCCGTATTGACTGTATTCACATCAAACGATATTATAATTTTAACATTCACGCCTTTTATATGCTATTTTGCGAAAAATGCTTCGATAAGCCCCATCCCTTATCTTTTTGCTGAATTTATTGCGGCAAACACATGGAGCATGGCGCTGATCATTGGAAACCCGACAAATATATACCTTGCAACGGCAAACGGGATCGGCTTTGCGGATTATTTTATAAAAATGCTTATTCCTACAATGACAGCCGGGATCGTTTCTTTTTCGGTGCTTTTTCTTATATTCAGAAAACAGCTTTCAAAGCCCATAGTTCCCGCGAAAACAGATGCAATCATAAAGGACAAACTTCTGCTTTATGTGGGAATAATACACCTCGCATTATGCACTGTTCTGCTTGCAGTAAGCTCATATATAAATATCGAAATGTATTATGTATCTCTGGGTTTTGCGGTAAGTCTTGCTTTATGTGTTCTTTTGATCTCATTTGCAAGAAAGAGAAAACCGGTCGAGCTTTTAGACTGTCTTAAACGTTCACCCTGGCAGCTCATTCCGTTCGTTCTTTCGATGTTCGTAATGATCCTTGCGCTTTCCGAAAACGGAGTTACCGCAAAAATAGACGATATGCTGGCAGGAGGCGACGAGGTTTTTTCTTTCGGTATAACATCGTTCGCATCGGCAAATATAATCAATAATATACCTATGAGCGTTCTTTTCAGTTCGATCGCGGAACCGCTGAACGGATTGGCAAAAACAAAAGCGATATATGCTTCGGTCGTCGGTTCAAATTTAGGCGCCTTTCTTACTCCTGTAGGGGCGCTGGCAGGCATAATGTGGTCTTCGATACTGCGTTTTCAAAAAGTAAAATTCAGCTTCGGTGATTTCGTTAAATACGGAGCCGCCGTTTCTGTGCCAACAGTGCTTGCCACGCTGACGGTCTTGGAAATGGAGTTGTAATAAGAAATCAAAAATCCCGTGAGAAACAATTTCTCACGGGATTTTTTTTGATTTGGCTGTTTTATTATTTATGCAAGATCTTTGCATGCCTTAATAAACATTTTGACGTTTTCATAAGGTGTTGCCGAACCCATATCGCAACCCGGAGCAAGAATGAACGGTCTTCCGTTTGCGGTCCTGATCCTCTCGCATGCTTCTGCGTATACTTCATCCGGTGTTCCGCTCAGAAGTACCCCTGCAGGGTTAAGGTTGCCCATTATCGCCATTTTACCGTCGGCATCTGTAAGAGCAGTATCAAGATCAACAAGATAATCGCATGAAAATGCCTGAATGCCGGCATCGCGCAGACATTTAACGCGAGCGCCGGAGGCGCCGCAGACATGTGCGGTAAAATATTTGTATTCGGGGAGCTTATTTTTAAGGTTTACAAGAGCCGGAAGCGCCCATTCCTCATACATGCCCTGACTGATAAGATTACCGCTTGCCACGGGGTCTGCAGGCATTGCGATATCACATCCGTTTTCACAGAGTAGTCTGAACATTTCTGCGCTTATTTCCGTTGTGAAATCCATAAGCTGTTCTACGAGTTCGGGCTCATCTGCCATAAGCATTATGAAGTCCTGAGTACCGACAAGAACAGATGCCATTGTGAACGGAGCGGCGATATCGCCAAGAAGATATTTTCTGTCTCCAACGAGTTTTTTCACATTTTTAGTTTGCGTGATCATGTTTTGCACAAATTCATTTGCCAGAAGTTTTTCTCTGATCGTGCTTTTATCGAGAAGAGGAATTTCAGTTTCCGGGTCTTTCAACGCCGCTCCGGCATTTACAGGACTGCCGATCTCATCGATATGTATCGGTGAGCCGAATGCGTTCAAACATGCAGTGAAAACTCCAGAAACAGCGCTGATGATATCTGTTTCGGTATCATCCGTCCATTTTGCAATGAGTTCCGCTCCTCCGTCAGGCATTCCGTAAAGAGTACGATATGAGATATTCTCTGTTTTCGCAATCCATGCTCCTCCGTCAACAAAACAGAACGGTGTTCTGTCAACAGGTTTGCCGTTAAGGACGGCGTCGATGCGTTCTTTCGAAGTCATTGGTTTCATGTTTTTCTCCTTAATCAAAGCTTTTTATTTCAAAACAAAACCGTTATGTTTTGCTTTATATACCGGAACCGTTATCGCCCCAAAGCTGAAGCATTTTTTCAGTATTTGATGAATAAAGGACCGTGCTTCCCGCAGGAACAGACTCGACGATCCACGTGCTTGCTCCTATAACGCAGTTATCGCCTATGAAAGTTCTGCCTCCGAGTATTGTGGCATTCGCATAAATAATTACATTATTGCCGATATTGGGATGCCTTTTCAGTCTTTTGACTGGATTTCCGTCCTGATCTTTTTCAAAGCTCTTTGCGCCGAGAGTTACGCCCTGATAAAGCTTGACATTGCAGCCGATCACGGTAGTTTCTCCGATAACTATGCCGGTGCCGTGGTCAATGAAAAAATAGCTTCCGATAGATGCTCCGGGATGGATGTCTATTCCTGTCTTGCTGTGAGCGTATTCAGTCATTATTCTCGGAATAACGGGAACGTCCATTTCATAAAGACCGTGAGCTATTCTGTATACTGCTGTTGCAAAAAATCCCGGGTAGCAGGTAACTACCTCATCTCGTAATTCAGCCGCGGGATCGCCTTTATAAAGCGCCTCTATATCCGTAAGAAGGACTTCTTTCAGTTCAGGCAGACTTGCAATGTATTTTTTTGCGATTTCAGTGCCTGAAATGGCAGATTTTCTTCCTGTTAATGACAAAACCCTGTCTATCTGCTCGGCAAGCGATGAGGAGACGATCTCCGCAACCGACTTGTCGGAATGTGACGTCTGAGGAGTATAATGTCCGGGAAAGAGCAAAGCAAGAGTATCAAGCAATACTGCAAATATCTTTTTTTTATCGGGAAACATTTTATCGTTTTCAATGTGAATAAGCTTAGAGTTTCTGCCGATCTCATCAAGTTTGCACATTACTTTTTCAAAGTCTGTCATATCAGGTTCTCCGCCGAAAATAATAAGGGATAAAAATATCAGTCTGAAAACAGAGGCGTGGAATAATAGCGGTCACCGCTGTCAGGCAAAAGAGCAACGATATTTTTATTTTTGTTTTCCTGACGTTTTGCAACGGTTATTGCCGCATACAGCGCCGCACCTGAAGAAATACCGACGGAAATGCCTTCATTTTTTGCAAGAAGTTTTGATGTTTCAAAAGCATCCTGATTAGATATTTTAAGAACTTCATCAAATATTCTTGTATTCAGCACATCGGGAACAAACCCTGCCCCTATTCCCTGAATTTTATGTGCTCCCGATTTTCCTTCAGACAGTACCGGAGAATCTTCGGGTTCGACGGCTATGATCCGGTCAGTGGGATTTTTTTCTTTAAGATATTCGCCTACTCCCGTAAGCGTTCCTCCTGTTCCGACGCCTGCGATAAAGACATCGACGTCTCCGTCTGTATCATTCCATATTTCTGGGCCTGTTGTGGCTTTATGGATTGCAGGATTTGCGGGATTTACAAATTGACCGGGGATAAATGCACCGGGAATTTCATGGGCGAGGTCTTCGGCTTTCTGAATTGCGCCTTTCATACCTTTTGCGCCTTCCGTAAGCACTACTTCAGCTCCGTATGCTTTAAGAATATTTCTTCTTTCAACGCTCATGGTTTCAGGCATCGTCAGAATAACGCGGTAACCTTTTGCGGCGCCGATCGCTGCAAGTCCGATACCGGTATTGCCCGACGTGGGCTCTATGATAACCGAACCTTTTTTCAGCAGTCCCTTATGTTCGGCATCTTCTATCATGGCTTTGGCGATACGGTCTTTAACGCTTCCGGACGGATTGAAGTATTCGAGTTTTGCGAAAATCTTTGCATCAAGACTGAGTTTTTTTTCAATATTAGTTATTTCGACAAGAGGTGTTTTGCCGATCAAGTCAAGTATACCCATATATATATTTTTCATTGTATTTCTCCCATAAAAGTTCAGATAGCCCGGAAACCGTTTTCGAGATCTGAGATAATATCATCGATATGTTCCGTGCCGACAGACAATCTGATTGTGTTTTGCCCGATATTTTGTTCTTCAAGCTCTTTTTCGTTAAGCTGCGAATGAGTTGTTGACGCAGGATGGATAACAAGGCTTTTTACATCGGCGACATTGGCGAGAAGAGAGAATATTTTAAGATTGTCAATAAATTTCCATGCTTCGTCACGTCCGCCGCGGATATCGAATGTGAAGATCGATCCGCCGCCGTTCGGGAAATATTTTTCATAAAGCGCATGGTCGGGATGGTCCGGAAGAGACGGATGATTGACTTTTTCCACCTTCGGATGCTTACTTAAAAATTCAACGACCTTTTTTGTGTTTTCGGCATGTCTTTCAAGACGAAGCGAAAGAGTTTCCACGCCCTGCAAAAGCAGAAATGCGTTAAACGGCGATATTGCTGCACCAGTATCACGTAAGAGAATGGCTCTGATGAAAGTGACAAAAGCTGCCGGTCCGACTGCATCGTAAAAAGAAACGCCGTGATAGCTTGGATTAGGTTCTGATATATTGGGATATTTGCCGCTGTCTTTCCAGTTAAACTTTCCCGACTCAACAATAATGCCGCCCAGGGTCGTTCCGTGACCGCCTATAAATTTCGTGGCGGAATGAACGACTATATCCGCGCCGTGTTCAATAGGTCTGATAAGATACGGGGTTCCGAACGTATTGTCGATGACAACGGGAATTCCGTGCCTGTGTGCTATTTCGGAAACGGCGTCTATCTCCGGGATATCGCTGTTCGGGTTGCCGAGCGTTTCAAGAAAGATCGCCCTCGTATCGTTGCTGATCGCAGCTTCGACTTCTTTGAGGTCGTGAATATCGACAAATGTTGTTTTGATCCCGTATTGCGGCAACGTATGTTCAAGCAGGTTATAGGTTCCGCCGTATATGGTTTTCTGTGCAACGATATGACCGCCGTTTGCTGCAAGAGCTTCTATTGTATAAGTAATTGCCGCAGCGCCGGAAGCAAGTGCAAGCGCAGCGCTTCCTCCTTCAAGCGCAGCTATCCTCTTTTCAAGAACTTCCTGCGTGGAATTTGTTAGTCTGCCGTATATATTGCCGGCATCGGCAAGACCGAAACGGTCTGCGGCATGCTTGCTGTTATGAAAAACGTATGACGTTGTCTGATAAATGGGAACAGCGCGCGCATCTGTTGCGGGGTCGGCATTTTCCTGACCGACGTGAAGCTGTAATGTTTCAAATTTATATTTATTCATTGTAAATTCCTCTTATTAACTTGATTTCAATATGTTCAAATATAGCATAAAAACCCGGCAACCTGACAATAGCTCCCGGGCATTGAAATACGCAAGGCAAAACGCATTAACGAAATTTTATATCGAGGCGAAATTGCATGCCGGAATATGTCTCGATACAGCAGCCTGCCCGGGAGCACAACCTTCGACAACACATGAAGTTATTACTGAATATGATACCGTAAAACATCTTTTTCGCCTCCGTTTTAGTAATTTGCGGTCATTATAACATCATTCGCCTATTATGTCAATAGGTTCATAGAAATGTCATATTTTATTTCCTGTTCTTTTTTGATAGTCTTCCAGTGCAGACTGAATTGCCTCTTCGGCAAGTACGCTGCAATGCATTTTGTATGCGGGAAGTCCGTCAAGTGCCTCGGCAACTGCCTTGTTTGTAAGCTGCTTTACTTCACTTACTGGTTTGCCTTTTATGAGCTCGGTTGCCATAGAGCTTGAGGCTATGGCGCTGCCGCAGCCGAATGTTTCGAATTTCACGTCTTGAACAACGCCGTCTTCTATTTTCAGATACATTTTCATTATGTCTCCGCATTTGGCGTTTCCAACCTCTCCGATACCGTTTGCATCTTCAAGTATGCCGACATTGCGCGGATTGCGGAAATGATCCATTACTTTTTCACTGTATAATGCCATAAAAAATACCTCCTTACAGAATAAACTCTTTTTTGCCTGAAACAAGATCTCTCCAGATCGGAGAAAAGCCTCGCAGATATTCAACTACTTCTTTTACGGAAGCGACGATGTAAGCAACGTCATCATCTGTGACTGTATCATCTATGCTGAGCCTCAAAGAACCGTGAGCAACATCGTGGACCCTGCCGATAGCAAGAAGGACATGGCTCGGATCGAGCGAACCGGACGTACACGCTGAACCTGATGACGCACATATTCCTCTGTCGTCAAGAAGTAAAAGCAACGCTTCCCCTTCTATGCCCTCGAAACAGAAGCTGACATTTCCCGGAAGCCTGTTTTCCGGGTCGCCGTTAAGAGATGAATGCGGGATTTCGGATATACCTTTAATAAGCCTGTTTCTCATTAAAATGAGAGATTCCGTTTTTTCTGCTATTTTTCCGGTCGATTCCTTCAACGCCTCTGCCATAGCGGCTATTGCCGGAACATTTTCCGTACCGGCTCTTTTTCCCCGCTCCTGAGCTCCGCCCTCTATGAGAGAGGAAAGCTTTATTCCTTTTTTCGCATAAAGAAAACCGACACCTTTCGGTCCGTGAAATTTGTGTGCGGAAGCGGAAAGCATATCTATATTATCCCCGGTAACATCAATGGGAATATGCCCGACTGCCTGAACAGCATCAGTATGAAACGGAATACCTCTTTTTTTACAAATCGCGCCTATCTCTTTGATCGGCTGAATCGTTCCGATCTCATTATTTGCATACATTACAGAAACAAGACACGTGTCATCCCTTATCGCCGCCTCAACATCTTCCGCTTTAACGATTCCGTTTGAATGAACATCAAGAAGTGTGATCTCGAAGCCTTCTTTTTTCAGTTTTTCAAGCGTATGAAGGACCGCATGATGCTCGAATGCAGTAGATACGATGTGCTTTTTCCCTGCCTTCTTCCCTGTCTGGGCCGCTGACAAGATCGCCTGATTATCAGATTCGCTCCCGCCGGAAGTAAAATATACTTCTCCGGGCTGTGCGTTGATCAAAGAAGCGATATCACGTCTCGCCTGTTCGAGTGCTTCCTTCGCATTCTGACCGTGTGTATACAGACTTGAGGGATTGCCCCAGAATTTTTCGTTAAATGAAACCAATGTTTCGAGAGCTCTCCTGCTCATTTTTGTTGTTGCCGCATTATCTGCGTAGATCATAAAAATAACGCTCCATTTTGAGATTATGCCATATTATACACCTATTCACCTATTTTGTCAATAGGTAAAAAAATTTTTTTTCCTCTTGACTTACCTATTCACCTTGTGGTATA
>JAEEGF011197655.1_pt1 | contig 14601 bp, 11 predicted proteins | sample 9134171 | NCBI WGS metagenome assembly JAEEGF01 (sample SAMN16246542, study PRJNA631951) | gut metagenome | biome: gut microbiome; feature: rumen; material: AP-attached | host: Bos | place: Iran: Karaj | collected 2018-10
ATCCTTCCACCAACGGCTCTCTCTCTGTGACGCTTACGCAGCTACTATTCCTCATCAACGTCGTATTTATATTAGGTACGATTTTAGTAGCTTTAAAGCTCCTTGTCAAGCCAAAACGCCGCAAGCTCTTCAATCTGTCGCACAAATTTCTACGGCCAAAAGAAAAAGACCGGTGGGTAGCCGGTCTTCTCCTGCAGGATCTCCCCCTGCATTTTGAGGTTTTTATGAAAGGAAATACGTTTATGGCGAAACGTAGATCTCGATATTAAACGGCAACCGGTAAATGATTGCCGGTGCCTCAGCGATTCAGCTCGCTGGTAGGCCCATCTGAGTGGTGGTTGCGGATAATGCCGTCGATCACCTGAAGATCGCACGCGGGCAGATCCCCCGGAACAGTGTTCTTGGCACTGGAAGTGGCATTTCCATAGAAAAGAGCTTTCTCCTCATCCCCGTACTTCAAAAGCCCGTAGAGGACTCCGGAAACATAAGCGTCTCCCGAACCGATCCTATCTATAACATCAATGCCCTTGTAGGGCTCTTCTGTGTAAAATTCATCCTTGTCCGCACTGTAAATTGTGGACGTGAAATTGTGCTTCTTGGGACTGATAACCTCCCTCTGTGTGGTGCAGACGATCTTCACCGGATACTCCTTGGTATAGCTCTTCATAATGCTGTGGAGATCCCCGTCCTTCTGCATCATGCGGCGGGACGTCTCCTCTGAAACAAAGAGAATATCGACATAGGGAAGTATGCTCTTAATGGAGTTTCTTGCATCCTCTTCGCTCCAAAGGTTTGCCCTGTAGTTGCAGTCAAACGATACAAGAGCACCTTCTTCCTTAAAGCGCTTTATCATGGCGGTGGCAACTTCTCTTGTATTTTCGTTAAGGGCCAGTGTAATTCCGCTGGTGTGGAACATCCTAGTGCTGCTGTAGACGCTCTCAGGCACCTCATCCAGCGCGATCCTCGTGATCGAGGAATTCATCCTGTCGTAGATGATCGAAGGCTTTCGCGGGGCCGCACCGTTCTCGTAGTAGTAGATGCCAAGCCTAGCTTCAGGTGAATCGTCGTAGATCAGATAGTCATCAGAAACGCCCTCGAACCTTATCCTGTTCTTGATAAAGGTTCCCAGCGCATTCTGCGGAAGCCTTGATATAACGCCGGTACGCAGTCCTAAAAGGGCTACACCGGACGCTACATTAAGCTCGGAGCCGCCTGCCCGCTTGTCGAAAACATCTCCTCTTGTCATCAGCTCATAATTTGGCGGAGAAAGGCGAAGCATAATCTCACCAAACGTTATCAGATCGAATTTCCCGTCTCCCATGGCAGGCCTCCTTCAATTAACCATTCAAAAACCACCAGCAACCGGCAGGTCTTTTGCAAAAAAGAAATCTCGACCAAATAAAAAACCTTACCGATAATGACATTATATCAGTAAGGTTTTTCTATTGTAAGTGCTTACACTGCCTCAAATATGGAAAATATTGTACTCAAGACAATTCGATCAACATTCATGAAATCCTGTAGAACCGTAGAACTCCTACAGGCCTTCACACCTGCATATCAGCCGCTGTAAGGCATCTTCTGGATCTTAAACGTAAAGGTCTTCATTCCGCCCAGAATTCCTCTGCCTTTGAGTGTGATCTTTGCTGTTCCCGCCTTGACATTGTTGCTGTAGCCAACGATCTGATAATAATCCCGGGCGTTTTCAATCTCTTTTCCAATCTTGGCATCAGCTGCAGAAGCATAGATATGGATTCTGTCCTTCCCCAGCTCCACAGGTCTTCCTGTGTAATAAGCGCTGTCGATGACAACCTTCATCTTATCTATGCCCTTCTCGTAAATCCTGTAGCTTCCGGTGAGGGATGTCTTCTCATAGAAGCCCTTGCCCAGAACAGTCACATACACGATCGTTCCCGGAACGGGGCATCCGTCCGCCGTCTCACCGTCGAAAGAATAGATCACCTCTTTTTCGTAGTCTTTTCCTGCCTGGAGGGCTTTTCCGTTTACGTCTGTGAGCTTAACGCTGCTCTTCCAGCCGTTCTTCTTGGTTGTATATGCCTTGTCCTGAACAGTCATGGTCACAGCGGAAAGATCTCCGCCTGTAACTTTAACGCTGATCTCTTTTGACTTATATCCCTTGTAGTTGCCTTTTCCTGTGACAACAAAGGTCATTGTGCCGGGAGCCAGGTTGCTCTTATTAAGGACGCTCACGGTGTAGTCGGTCTTAGGCGTAAGCAGCTGTCCGGCTTTGTCCTTGACATCTATATTGGGAGTCACCCCGCCCTTGGTGTAGCTGACCTCAGACTTTGTAAACACCGTAAGCTTGTATCCTTCAGCCGTTCCGTCATTTGGAAGTATCCTAAAGGTCTTTTTCGCAGAGCCCGAATATCTTCCCATGCCTTTAGCGGTCACTGTGGCTGTGCCCGCCTTGGTGTTCTTACTGTAAGTGAGCTTGTAATCCTCTCCCTCGGCAAGAGGTTCCCCGTTGTAAGACAGCTCCAGATCAGGAAGCTTTACTCCTCCATCGGAGGCCGCGCTGATGCTGTAGATCTGATCGGAAACGCCATCAAATATGACGTTCTTCATGGGTCTGTCGCCGGTAACTTTCAGCTTTACATCTGTATAGCCCCAATATCCTTCTGACATTGCGGCGATAGAAGGCTCTACCCTGAGTATCAGCTCGCCTGAGCCTTTCTCGCAAACTCTCCATTCGTATTTATCCGCCGGAAGCTCTTTTCCATTCAGTTTAACGCTGACCTTTATATCTGGATCTTCTCCGTTGAAAAGAACTTTTGAAGGGCTGACTGTAGCCTTTGCAAGGGTTAAGTTCTTCTCCTTACCATGATCATCTATGCTGAAAAGATAAGTCCTTGAGCCGCTGTACTGACCCTTAAGCTTGACGTTCATCTGCGGCGGTTTGAGATCAGAATAATAAGCCGGTTTGACATTGTTCTTATAGCTTATGGTGTAATCTGTGCCCTGTGTAAGGAGCATCTTTCCGTAATAGATCCTCACATCGCCCTGGGTTATGGGCTTTCCGGTATAAAATTTAAGGTCGTCAAATGTTTCATCCGCAAGCCAGATACCATTTTCATCGTCACCGGGATAAGGAGTATCTACTTCAGGGTTCCCGTATTCGTCTATACGCATGCGGTCATCTTTGAGGACAGTTACAACACACGCGTCTTCCAGCTCATCAAAAGAACCCGCGTAAACATTGACAGATGCCGTAATCTTCGCCTCTCCCTCGGAAACAGCTGTGATAACGCCTTCTGCCGAAACTGTGGCAACCGAAGGGTTCCAGCTTTTATAAGTAACAGAAAGCGGCCTGCCCTCATCATCTGTGACACCTTCAGGAGAAACAAAAGCCGTAAGAGCATAACTATCGCCTGTATACAGGCTGACCTCATCCCTGCTCAGGGAGAAGGAAAACAGTCTTCGTGCGACTTTTACCTTAAAGGAATTAGCAACCGGCTCTTTTGCGTTGTAGCTGGTAGCAGTGATCACTGTTTCGCCCTGTTTCAGCGCCACAATGAGGCCTTCACTGCTCACGGTCGCAACAGTCTCATCAGAACTTGTCCACTCAATAGCTGTGTCATAGGCGTCAGCAGGAAGCGCGACTGCTTCAGGCTCTATTTTAGTGCCCACGTCCATGCGGATTACTTCGCCGGTCGACAGCTCTTTTCCATCGAGGCTTATTGTGACGCTCTCGGTGGGCTTTGCTATTATTACCTGCGCAGTCTTTGTGAACTTGCCATCTGCAGCCGATACTTCGATATCTACGACTGCGTTCGAATCTGATACGCGCTCGAACCGGGCGGTTGCAATGCCGTTCTCTGCAGTAACTGTCTGTGTTTTGCCGTCACCCGATCCGGCGAATTTGACTATGGCGGGGTCCGGGCTTGTAAATACCACTTCTTTATCAGATGTGTAATAAGGGTCCAGTTGAACCTCAATGCTTCCATTCGTGTCCGGAATGTAGAGCCTTTCCGTGGTATCACTTATATTAAGGGCCTTCAGAGGCGCAATAACCTCGACGTCACAGGATGCGGTGAAGCCATAAGCAGAAGCAGTTATCACCGCCTCTCCGCCGGCAACAGCCGTGACAGTTCCGTTTGCGTCTACTTTGGCGATTGAGTCATCGCTGCTTGTGAAGGTGGCTTTCTTTTCATATTCTGTGTCCGCCGGCTCAAAGTTGACCTTAAGCGTAGCCGTGGGCGGGGTATCACCGGTGTAATTCAGGGTGAGCTCGGTGTTGTCTAAGCTGATCGCGGTGACGGGTGCTGTGACGCGCACGGATATGGTCTTTGTGATGGTTCCGTCCGTACCCATATCCTTGTTGGAGGATTCTGCGCTGACAGTGATCGTGGCTGTTCCGGGCTTTTTGAAGGTCAGCTTTCCTTCCTGATCCACGGTGACAATTGCGCTGTCGCTGCTCGTGAAGGTGGCCTTTCTTTCGTCTGTTGTGTCCGACGGCAGGTAAGAAACCGCCAGAGTCATGTTTTGAACTTCGTTCCTGTTTATTTCAAGCCCGGTGAGCGCATCACTGCTGCCCTGTTCGGATACTGCGATGTCTTCGAGGGCAACCGTAACTGCCAGCTCTTTTTCGCCTAAAACTGAGCCCAACTCTGCGTTCAGAGTGGCGCTTCCTGCCGCCAGTCCGGTGACAAGGCCGCCGTTAACCGTAAAAATGTCCTTATCAGAAGACGACCACGCGACCTGGTTCTTAAAGGAATCCGAAACCTCGTAGGTTCCGGATGATCCGCCGTAGTAGTTGGGAACTGTAATGTCGACTGCAACGCTGTACTCGCGATTTTGTCCCTTGGGCACCGAATCATCGCCGTTGATCGTAAGGCCCTCAAAATATTGGGGTTCCACAGGTATTGAATAGGTCAGTCGTCCTGTTCTGTTGTCCTTGGTAGTGTCAACCTGTCCGCTCTCTACAACACTATCCGTCGTAGCTCCCAGCTGCATTGCTATGGTGTTCCATCCGCGAGGAGCGTTGTCCATCATGCAACTGCCCACGCCCACATAACGGAAATAAGGGTTGATCAGGTTAACATAGTGGCCGGTTTGTGCGCTATTTGTCCTTGTCTCTAAATATATGCTCTTTTCTTCGTAAAACTGATTGATACCGAAGGTAATTCCGGAGCTGTCGTGATTGTTGTTCCATGCGAGGTTCTCACCTCTGGCCCGCCAGAATCCGAACTGAATCTCATCTGCATGTTCATAAATACTGCCGCCTCCCAGTGTTTCGTGATACATGGTCATGGCAGATTCGATGGCCCTTACCCTTGTGCTGTGCTCCAACGCAGCTGACCACTGCAGAGGATGGTAATCATCCAGTGTAAGATTCCGGTCATAGGCATCATAGTAAATGCCCTCTGCGCAGGCTTCATATCTTATATCATTGATCTGCTTGAGTATCTGCTCAGCACTCAGAGTATAGAAGGTACCTGTGATGTCCAGATTTACTGCACCGGAAACAGGGGATCCCAAAAGGACCTCTTCTTCACCATAATCGTATGCAGCCTCGTCATCTACAAAGCCTTCGAATCCATCGGGGAAAGAGAGGTTGGTGTTGTATTCGACTTTTGCTTTTTTATTTTCTTTGGCAGTATTGTAAAGATGAGCTCCGGGGAGCAGGTCTTTTTCTGCAACGTCCTCAGCTTCTTCGTCCTCGGCGTCTGCGTTTTCGTCGGTGGCATCCTCAGCGGCACTCTCAGCGGCGGAGTCATCGCCGGTGGCGTCTTCATCTAAGACATCATCGCTGCCTGTGTCACCGGCAGGATCCTGAGCGTCTTCTGCGTACCCATCGTTTTGCGAAGAATAGTTTGATCCGGTTTTCTTGTTTGTCGCGGTATCTTCTGCGCCGGACTCTTCGCCGGATTCAGCTTGATTTCCCTGTCCGTACTTATTGTCCGCAGAAACACCGTTCCCTGTGGTGTTCTCTTCCGGAGCCGTCAGTTCTTTTCCCTGCTCCTGTGCCAAAACAGAAAATGACGGGGATGTCACTGCCAAAGCTGCAGACAATGCTATTCCCATCACTCTCCTGTAGGTTCTTCTTAACATCGATGATACCTCCGATTATAATTCGTTATGCGGGCGGTGATCTGTCACTGATCAACGGAAACGATACATACCACTGATTTTCATTGATATATCCTGCTCTCAATCATCAGCGATGTGACTTCCCTTTAGAAGATGAGCGCAGTAGCTCGTCACTAATCAGTTGAGACGCTGCATGCCTCTGATCTTCGTAGATATGACTCGCTCCCGATCATGTGGCATGTAACACGCCCCTGATCATGACAGGCGCGACTCGTCTCTGGTGTTGTACTTTGAAAGCACAATCTCGCCCTTTTCAAGGGTGTTCTTTACGTCGATGACACGCTGGTTCTCTGAGCCCCTGAACCTGAGCATAAGGTTCTTTTTATCCTCCATGAACTCGCCGTCTACAAGGACGTCGGTCATGGACAGAATGGCATCAGTGTCCTCGCCGTGACATCTCTTGTTATTCTTATCCGTTAGCTCCTCCCACAGGTATCCGGAGTAGATCCAGATGGTCGCCTTTGGAACCTCCGCCTTGATGCGCTCAAGAAGCGGCCTTATCTCTTTCTGGTTCACGATTTCCATGGGCTCGCCTCCGAGGATGGTGAGTCCGTTGATATGTGAGGGCTTCAGTGATTCGATGATATCATCCTCCACCTCTCTTGTATAGGGCAGCCCATAATTAAAGTCCCACGTCATCTCATTAAAGCACCCCTTGCAGTGATGGGTGCAGCCCGAAACAAAGAAGGCGGTCCTGCACCCTACGCCGTTCGCAACGTCATTATAATAAACCTGTCCGTAATTCATGGAGTATTATCCTTTCTGCTATCCTTAAGTCTGTTTATCAATCACCTGCCCCCTGGCGGGAAGGGTGATTTCCGGAAAAAATGACTAAGAAGGCATTTTCATGTCGATTTAGTCAAGGTTTTTGCGTTTTTTCTCTGTAGATTGAAACCAGGAATTGACTAAGACGCTTCATTTTGCAGCATTTAGTCAATTTTCTCTGGCAAAATCTCTGTGAAAATTGACTAAATCAAAGAGAAATCTGCTCCTTAGTCAATTTTTCGATTTTTTCAGAGACATATCATAAATATATCAGAGCCTCCTAATGCAACACAAGCCGGGATACTCTCCCGGCTTGCATTTATAATGATACTTTTTCATCCCCAGCAACGCCCTCACGGGTTGCTAATTTATCTGGTGTGAAGGCCATCTCCGGAATCCGAAGCGCCCCGCATCATATCTCTTTTAGCAGGTAATCTTAGGATTGCTCATATGGAGCACTCTCTCCTTGATTTCCTGTGTTCTGCCCTGGTTCCAGAACTGTGTTCCGATGTATCCGCAGGTACGTCTTGCAACGTTCATCTTGTTCTGGTCGCGGTTGCCGCAGTTCGGGCACTCCCAGATCAGCTTGCCGTCTGTGTCGGTGACGATCTTGATCTCTCCGTCGTAGCCGCAGCACTGGCAGAAGTCTGACTTGGTGTTGAGCTCAGCGTACATGATGTTGTCGTAGATGTACTTCATAACTGAAGTTACGGCCTCGATGTTGCTGTTCATGTCCGGAACCTCAACGTAGCTGATGGCTCCTCCGGGTGAAAGTGCCTGGAACTCAGCCTCGAATTTCAGCTTGGTGAAGGCATCGATCTGCTCGGTAACATGTACGTGATAGCTGTTTGTGATGTAGTTCTTATCTGTAACTTCAGGAATGATTCCAAATCTCTGCTGAAGTGCCTTAGCAAACTTGTAAGTTGTGGACTCAAGCGGTGTTCCGTAGAGACTGAAGGAGATGTTCTCTTTTGCTCTCCATGCCGCGCACTTGTCGTTGAGGAACTGCATTACCTTGAGCGCGAAATCTTTTCCGCGAGGATCTGTGTGGGATACGCCCTTCATGTACTTGGTACACTCGCAAAGTCCTGCATAACCCAGGGAAATTGTTGAGTAATTGCCGAAAAGAAGCGGATCAATAACTTCACCTTTCTCCAGTCTTGCAAGCGCTCCGTTCTGCCAAAGGATAGGAGCCACATCCGAAGGTGTTCCCAGAAGTCTGTTGTGTCTTGCCATCAGAGCTCTGTAACAAAGTTCGCATCTCTCCTCAAGAATCTGCCAGAACTTCTCCTCGTCCTTGGCTGAGGAGCAGGCTACATCTACAAGGTTCAGAGTAACAACGCCCTGGTTGAATCTTCCGTAGTACTTGTGAGCGCCTTCAACGTAGTTCTTGGCCTTTGACTTGTTGCCTGCGTTGCAGAGGCCCTCTGCCAGTCCTTCGTTGTCAGGTGTAAGGAAAGATCTGCATCCCATGCAAGGATAAACATCGCCCTTCTTGAGCTCTTTCATCTTCTTGGCTGAGATGTAATCGGGAACCATTCTCTTGGCTGTGCACTTTGCAGCCAACTCTGTCAGGTACCAGTACTTGGAATCCTCGGTGATGTTGTCCTCGTCAAGCACATAGATGAGCTTCGGGAAAGCAGGTGTGATGAGCTGACCCTTCTCGTTCTTTACGCCGTAGATGCGCTGTCTGAGCATCTCTTCGATGACCATGGCCAGGTCTTCTCTCATCTGGCCTTCGGGCACCTCGTCCAGGTACATATATACTGTGATGAAAGGTGCCTGTCCATTGGTGGTCATAAGGGTTATAACCTGATACTGGATAACCTGGCAGCCTCTCTCGATTTCTTTTTTAACACGCATCTCTGCGATCTCGTCAACCTGCTTCTTGTTGATCTTCATGCCGGCAGTCTCGAACTCCCTGGCAACCTCGTTGCGGAACTTCTGTCTGCTGACGTCAACGAAGGGAACAAGATGTGAAAGTGTGATGCTCTGTCCGCCGTACTGTGAGCTGGCGATCTGAGCGATAGCCTGTGTTGCGATGTTGCAGGCTGTTGAAAAGCTCTTGGGACGCTCGATCATGGTCTCGGAAATTACTGTTCCGTTCTGGAGCATGTCCTCAAGGTTTACAAGACAGCAGTTGTGCATATGCTGTGCGAAGTAGTCGGCGTCATGGAAGTGGATAAGTCCCTCCTCATGTGCTTTAACTACGTCATCAGGCAAAAGAAATCTCTTTGTGATGTCCTTTGACACCTCGCCCGCCATGTAATCTCTCTGCACACTGTTTACAGTGGGATTCTTGTTTGAATTCTCCTGCTTAACTTCCTCGTTGCTGCACTCGATGAGGGCCATGATCTGCTCATCAGTCGTGTTGGACTTTCTCACCAGGGCGTGCTTGTAACGATAGGTGATGTATTTCCTGGCAACCTCGTACTTGCCTGATTTCATGAGGCCGTCCTCAACCATGTCCTGGATTTCCTCCACGCTGGCTGCGCGGGTAAGAGATGCGCACTGCTTCTCCACTGCCCTCTCAATGTCGGTGATCTGGCCTTCGGTCAGTTTCTTCTCGTCTGTGACCTCATGATTGGCCTTCTCGATGGCAGCGACGATCTTACTTCCGTCGAAAGCAACTTCTTTTCCGCTTCTCTTAATGATCTTCATATGTAACCCCCCGGTTAAAAATTCATAAAAAAGTTGTGATATCTGGAATGCCCACCTGGTTCTGTGACACCGATATCACAACATCTTGTGGTATGTAATTATAATAATACATTATATTGATAATTTCAAGTCTAAATATTTCTCATTTCTTCGAGGCGCAAATGCAGTCTGTTCAAGTGATTCAGGGTTTTTTCGTCCGAAATTTCTTTTCCAAAGAAAAAATATTTGGTATTTCGTAAACACAAGATATTGTGTTCACTGGGGTTTTCTATGGCTTTATTTTGCGATTTTGCTGCAAGGTTAGATTGTTTCTCATCGGTATTCGGATATATGCTTGCTGACTTTGATTGCTTCTCATCAACATCTTGCGATGTGGCCGCTGAATTCGATAGGCGCTCGTCCGTATCCGGCGATATGGTATCTGCTTTCGATAGTCTCTTGTCCGCGTCCGGCGATATAATTGTCGACATAGCTAGCTTCTTGTCCGCATCCGGCGATATAATTGTCGACATTGCTAGCTTCTTGTCCGCATCCGGCGATATATCCAGCGACAGAACATCTGCCAGGTGCCTCACAGTACCTTTGTTTCCGTCTATAAGCAGGGTATCTTCGCCAAAGTACTTCCTATAAGCGGGCTTAAAGTAGTTGAAGTGAGTGCAGCCCAGTACCAGAGCGCAGTAGCGGTCTTTGTCGAAGGCGGAGAACTGGTCCTCTACATATTTATATACTTCGGGGCTCTCGAACTCCTCCCGTTCTGCGAACTCAACGAGCCTTGGCATGGCAAGGAGGTCCACCCTGTGGTTCTCATCTACCCGGTGCAAAAGGTCTTTTAGCTTATCCTCCCTTATGGTGACGGGGGTTGCGATGACCATTATGCGCTTTCCTTCTGTGCCCTCAACCGCCGGCTTCACTGCCGGTTCCATGCCCAGGATCGGGATGTCGAAGCGCCGTCTCAGTTCCTTTATGGCGACGCTGGTGGCGGTGTTGCAGGCCACGACTATGGCTCCCACACCCTGTTCAATGAGGAACTCCGCGATCTCAACCGTGTAGGATATGATCTGCTCCGGGGTCTTCAGACCGTAGGGAACGTGCTCTGTATCTGCATAAAATATGTATTCCTGATCCGGCAGCTGATGATAAGCCTCGTGGAGGACGGAAAGCCCTCCGATGCCGGAATCAAAGATGCCAATTTTCATTTCTTTGTGCTCCTTGCACTTAGTTATTAGCTCTTTCTGGAGTGAAGATACTTGTAGAATCTGTCAAGAGCTTTTTAATGATTCTCTCTGCTCTCATTGCCAGTATATCAGCTCTTCCAGAAGTGAAGGTACTTGTAGAATCTGTCAAGGGATTCTGAGAGTCTTCTCTTGTCTTGGCGCTAGTGTATCAGCTCTTCCTGGAGTGTAGATACTTGTAAAACCTGTCCAGGCCCTCAGAGAGGTTCTCACTGCTCCTGGCGCAGGCTTCCACCTGGCCGAGAGTATCTGAAACCGTGGTGCCATCCACGAGATTTGCGATGGTTATGGCGCAGGAATCCTCAAGGGTCCTGTAGTCCATATTCACCAGCAGGGATTCGTGCAGATCTGCGACCTTCGTGTAGATGGCCGGGTACTTCTTCCTGACGATGGCAAACTCGTCCAGAATCTGCTCCCTTGACTGGAGGCAGAACAGCGTGTATGCGGACTCCACGATTTCCGGTGGCTCTATCTCGTCCTCGTAAGCGTTGTCTTCGTAGCTGCCCTTTGTGGCGTAGTACTCGCAGATCTCCTGCACCAGCGCGCCCAGGCGGTTGTTGTCATATAGTTTTTGCAGTTCGTCGTATATCTTATCTTCCATATTGTAAATCCTGTATATGTATGTCTGCATCGAGCGGATGGATGCTAGTGTTCCTATGGAATGATCCCAGGGGGACGGGGGTTGTGGACCATTTTCTAGCAATAGCAGCATTTCTATCATTTTGCCATGAGTTGAGCCTTATCCATGCGCTTATCCTGCCTCGAATTTCTCGCTATGGCTTCGCTTTTTCCTTTTTGTCCTAGAATTTTCACTCTCCAGGCGCTTATTTTGCCTCGAATTTCTCACTATAGCTTCGCTTTTTTCTATTTGACCTAGAATTTTCACTCTCCATACGCTTGTCCTGCCTCGAATTTCTCACTATGGCTTCGCTTTTTCCTTTTTGACCTAGAATTTTCCCTCTCCAGGCGCTTATCCTGCCTCGAATTTCTCACTATGGCTTCACTTTTTCCTTTTTGACCTAGAATTTTCACTCTCCAGTCGCTTGTCCTGCCTCGAATTTCTCACTATAGCTTCGCTTTTTTCTATTTCATCTGAATTGAACCTGCTTGCTGACAATAGGCATAGTTCAGCTGGTCATCGGTTTATGTTTCCTTTTACAAGACACTCTTATGTAAAAGAGCTTTCTTAGATCCTCATTATTATCGACTACTTGATCACGAGATACTTCATGCTGCCGTAGCATTGCTGGCCATTGAGGTCGATCAGGGCCCATTTGCCGTCACTGCTGACAGCTATCCTGTTAAGCTCTGTGCCCTCGTTGACCTGACCGATGATGAAATCATCACTCTCTACGCTTGGTGTCGATCTCAGGTTCAGGGACTTCGCACCTGACACAACGACCACATCATTTGTTTCTGTGTACCCTTCCGGGAGTGCGGGTGCTGTTGCCACTACTTCTACTTCATCCGGGTCCGGAGCAAAATATCTGTCATAAACCTTCACTTTAAGAGCAAAGCCAATGAATGCCAGGATGATTATACCTGTAATGATGGACGCTATCCTCACAATCAGATTCATGTTTACTCCGGAATCATCCTCGTCCTCATACTCCTCATCATCAAAAGACTCATCGTAATCCCTGTCGTCTTCCACATAGTCGTTTCGAGGCCTGCGGTTATCCCTTCCAGAACGATTTTCAGCAGCCTTTCGGTCATCTCTTCCCGGACGATCTTCTGCCTGCCTTCCGTCGCCTCTTTCATTTCTATCAGGGCGGTCTCCTGCAGCCCTTCGCTCATCTCTGCCGGATCGTTCTTCTGCCTGTCTTCCGTCGCCTTGTTCATTTCTATCAGGGCGGTCTCCTGCAGCTCTGCGTTCATCTCTTACATGGCGCTCCTCAGCCAGCTTGCGTGCTTCTCTCTCCGGCCTTGCTGCTTTGTTCGCCTGATCTCTGCCATCGCCACGTTCACCTCTGGCCGAATGGTCTCCTGCAGCTCTGCGCTCGTCTCTTGAAGGACGCTCATCTGCCGCCCTCCGCTCATCTCTCTCAGAATGCACAGAATCTCTTCGACCGCCTCCGGCATTGTGCTCAGGCTCATTTCCTTCGCCTCTGCCTTCCAGCCTCTCAGCTTCCCGCTCCTCTTTAATGCGACGCTGAATTCGCTCCTCGATCTCCTGCTTCCGGCGCTGCTCATAGTACTCCTGCCGCTCCTCATCAGTAAAGAACTGCACAGGATCCTCAATCTCTATACTCAGAATCTCCTGCGTATAATCAATGCTCTTTTTCGGTTCAGAAGACTGCGGCACCTCGCAGGACACGTCCGTCTCTGCAGACTGCGGTGTCATACCGGATACTTCCAGCTCAGGGGACGACTTTTTCCCGTCTTTATTCACATAATCTTCGAAATTAGCTATCTTATCAGCCACTTTATTCCATCTCCCAATATCTAATGAAGTCCTATCGAGTCCAGTGGTGCATCCAAAAGAAGTCCTTTCGAACTTAGTACCGCTGCCGGCAAACTGGGATTGCAAAACGTTACCAAAGTCGGCAAACTCAGATTGCAAACGTACCCAAGGCCAGCTGTACACTTTGAATCCCTGGCCAAATCTCATCCGAATTCTCCGAAAAAGTGCTGGCCTATTAAGCCAGCACCTTGTCGATGATCGTCTGCAATTTTGCCTTGTCCAGCGCACCAACGGCTGTCTCAACAACCTCTCCGTTCTTGAAGAACGCAAACATCGGTATTGACATAACGTTGTACTTCTGTGCAATTTCCGGTGAAAGATCTACGCTGATCTTGCCAACCTTCATCTCCCCTTCGTACTCCTCTGCAAATTCATCGATGAGCGGAGCCATCATTTTGCAAGGGCCGCACCAGTCAGCAGAAAAATCAACCAGCACAGGCAGTTTGCTCTTGAGTACTTCTTCCTCGAAATTTGCGGTGTTCAGATTGTAGTCCATTTCTTAACTCCCCTTTCTGCTTATTATGTACTTGTAAATTGGGTTGCCGGCACTGGAAAATCTCTCTTCGTACTCTGTCATGACATTGCCCTCGTTCATCACCTCATCGTTGTGCAGGTCGTAGGTGACGGCGTCCAGATGCCATCCGGCGGGCTCGATCTCATCCAGAGCAAACATAAAGAGGTCCCGGTTGTCGGTCTTAAATTCCACTACTCCGTCAGGTTTAAGGATCTCATCATACCTTGAGAGGAACTGCCTTGAAGGAAGCCTTCTCTTGGCGTGGCGGTCCTTTGGCCAGGGATCTGAGAAATTCAGATAAATCCTGTCGATCTCTGAGGGAGCAAATACATCCGTTATATATTCCGCATCCATCCTGATGAATTTCACGTTGGGAAGCAGCAGCTCCTGCTGTTTCTGAATGGCCCTAAGGAGCACGCTGGAGTATTTCTCAATTCCAACATAGTTGATGTCCGGATTTATCTGAGCCAGATCCATCAAAAAGCGCCCCTTGCCCATTCCAATCTCCAGACGGATGGGGTTTTCATTTTCAAATACTTCTTTATTAAAAAGACCCTTAAGCTTCTCCGGGTCCTTCAGGGTGAAATCACTGTCAGCGATTACTTCCCTTGATCCTGCGATATTACGTAAGCGCATTTCATTTCCTGCCTGTAATTACTATATAAGGATTGTACCATAATTTGCCCCGATAGTGGAAGTATTGTATGATAAGCATGGTATGAACTTTATTAATAGTAAAAAGAACTTTAACTTAATATACAGAATATTGGCTTTATCATTAGCGGTCTTCCTGATCGTGTCGCCAATTCTCTCACTGCAGTCCTACGCTGTGGACTATCAGGAACAGGCTCTTT
>JAEEGF010945013.1_pt1 | contig 14600 bp, 11 predicted proteins | sample 9134171 | NCBI WGS metagenome assembly JAEEGF01 (sample SAMN16246542, study PRJNA631951) | gut metagenome | biome: gut microbiome; feature: rumen; material: AP-attached | host: Bos | place: Iran: Karaj | collected 2018-10
AAGATGTTTTGTGCAGCAGAAATGCTGACAGCTTTGTTCTCCTCATGTGATGGTGGCAAGGAGGTTCTGTTCAACGGACAGAATCTGGATGGTTGGGTGCTCTTTGTGGATCCCACAACCGATGTAAAGGCTGAGGACGTATTCTCAGTGAAGGATGGTGTCATCAGTGTAACTGGTATGCCTTATGGTTATATGCGTACTGCTAAGAAGTATGCTGACTATGTGGCACATGCTGAGTTCCGATGGACAGACGGTAAGGGCTCTAATAGTGGTTTCTTCCAGCGTGTTCAGGAAGGTGACAAGATTTTCCCAACTGATGTCGAGGTACAGCTCAAAGTCGGCTATATTGGCGATCTGATGGGTAGCGTTGCCAACAAAGTAGAAGCTCCAGGAGGACCTCAACGCGTACTTCGTTTACAAGAGGAAGGTTTGGAGAGTCCTGTTGGCGAATGGAATATTATGGAAGTAAAAGCAGAAGGCACACACCTCACCGTTACCCTGAACGGTAAGGTAGTAAACGAAGCCGAAACCGACCTTACAGAAGGCTTTATCGGTTTGCAAAGCGAAGGTGGCCCATTGGAGTTCAAGAACGTATGGGTAAAGGAAATCAAGCCTGCAACTGGTGCCCCTGCTCCTGAGGTGATTCCTTCACAGTTTGCTTTGTTCAATGGCAGAAACTTGAATGGTTGGACTCTCTTCACTGACCCATCAAGCGATGTAAAGGCTGAAGAAGTATTCACCGTAAAAGATGGTTTGATCAATGTTTCAGGCAATCCTTTCGGCTATATGCGTACTAACCGTCAATTTGACAACTATCGTCTTCATGTGGAATGGCGTTGGGTGGACGACAAGGCCACCAAGAATAGTGGATGCTTCCAACGTGTACAACCAGGCGATAAGGTTTGGCCTGCAGGTGCAGAGTGCCAATTGGCTGATGGCAATGCCGGGATGGTAGTAGGCTTGGGTGGCTATAAGATAGAAGGGGCTTTTCAGAATGGAGAATTTGGAATCAAACCTCGCATAGCCGAGAAGCCATCAGAGAAGCCATTTGGCGAGTGGAACGAAGCTGACATCGAGTGTGTTGGTAAGCACATGGTCTTCAAGATCAACGGTGTTGTACAAAATGAAGCTGATGGAGAGTTCGAACGTGGTTACATTGCACTTCAGAGCGAAGGTGGGCCTCTGCAGTTCAGGAATGTCACCATTTTGGAATTAAAGTAAAAAAAACTTGGCTAAAATTTTTATGTTTCAAAAAAAACGTTTAAATTTGAAGCGTTTAAAACAATCCTATTATTAACCTTTTTAAAAATAGTTCCTACTATGGCTTACAAGATTATTGACATCGAGGGTATTGGAGAAGTTTACGCTCCTAAGCTGATTGAAGCTGGTATCATTACCCCTAAAGAGTTGTTAGACAAGTGTGCTACTCCAGCAGGTCGTAAGGCTTTGGCTGAAGAAACTGGCATTAGTGAGAAACTGATCCTGACATGGACTAACCATGCAGACTTGATGCGTATCAAGGGCATTGGTCCTCAGTTCTCAGATTTGTTGGAAGCTGCTGGTGTTGATACTGTGAAGGAACTCAGAAACCGTAATGCTGAGAACCTGGCTGCAAAGATTTTGGAGGTCAACGAAGAGAAGCACCTCGTACGTCGAGTTCCCGTGCTGAAGGAAGTTGTAAAGATGATCAACCAGGCAAAGGAACTGCCTCCTGTGATGACTTACTAATCAGTTATTCACATGAGAGAAAAATGAGAGGTCGGATTATCCGACCTCTCTCTTTATCTGTCAAAAAGCAGAAGATATGAGTCCCTACTTTTTCTCTTTCAGCACCTGATATTCAGTTCATTCAGAATCTTACGCATCGCCTCAAACGTGGTAATTCTGGTAGGCACCAAAGGCAAGCGAAGCTTATTCTCAATCATACCCATAGCATGCAGCATCGCCTTCACACCTGCGGGGTTGCCATCCACGAACAAGAGCTTGAACAACTCTGTAAACTTATGGTGGATGGTTAATGCATTGGCATAGTCGCCTTGCAAACCCAAACGAACCATCCTGCCAAACTCACGAGGAAAGGCATTGCCAATCACAGAGATAACACCCACAGCTCCCATTGTAATCAGCGGATAAGTGATACCATCGTCACCAGAAATCACATTGAAACCTTCAGGACGGTTCTTGATGATATCGTCAATCTGCGTCATATTGCCAGATGCCTCCTTCACAGCTATCACATTCTTGAAATCACGGGCAATGCGAAGCGTAGTCTCCGCCGTCATATTCGTACCCGTTCTACCAGGCACATTATACAATACCAAAGGCAAGTCGGTAGATTCAGAGATAGCCCTATAATGTTGATACAAACCCTCTTGTGAAGGTTTGTTGTAATACGGCACCACTGAGAGGATAGCATCTACACCATTATAATTGCCATTCTTCAAAGCATCCGTCACACCTCGGGTATTGTTACCACCCACACCCAAAAGAATAGGCACCTTGCCATTTACTCGCTCTATGACGGTATCCTTTACCTTTTCTTTCTCATATTCTGTTAATGTAGGAGTTTCTGCCGTGGTGCCAAGCACACAGAGGAAGTCAACATTGTTCAGAACCAAGTAGTCAACCATACGCAACAAAGCAGTATAGTCAACGCTGTCATCCTGCTTGAAAGGCGTTATCAAAGCCACGCCCAATCCTCTTAATGTAGTTTGTATCATACCAAAATCTTTTAATTCGTTTGCAAAGGTAGTAAATTCTTGCAAATTATAATAGCATTTGCAGAAATTCCTCTTCATTTATTATGTGGATACCCAGTTTATGGGCTTTCTCCAACTTGGCCGGACCCATATTTTCACCTGCCAGTACAAAACTGGTCTTTGACGATATGCTCCCCACATTCTTGCCTCCATGCTGTTCAATCATCTCCTTGTACTCTTCACGAGAGTGATGATTGAATACGCCACTGATTACGATTGACAACCCAGCCAACTTATTTGACTTCTCACTTTCATCCTCCTCTTCACGAGCCATCTGTAAGCCTGCTTCCTTCAGTCTTTCAACCAGTTCGCGATTTGCAGGCAATGAAAAATAGGTAACCACACTTTGCGCTATCTTCTCGCCAATCTCATCCACATCCATCAGTTGTTCCAAAGAGGCATTCTCCAAAGCCTCGATATTGCCAAATGCCTTCGCCAATTTCTTGGCAGCTGTCTCACCTACAAAGCGGATGCCTAAGGCAAAGAGTACACGTTCAAAAGGAACCTGCTTACTATCGGCTATTCCATGTACAATGCGAATGGCAGACTTATCCCCTATACGATCTAAGCCTCTGATATCTATGGCTTTCAGTGTATATAGATCGGCTATGTTCTTCACCAATCCTATCTGATAGAAAGCATCTACCGTTTCAGGTCCTAAGCCGTCTATTGCCATTGCCTTACGGCTGATGAAATGCTCAATCTTACCTTTGATCTGTGGCGCACAACCCACGTCATTCGGACAATAATGGGCTGCTTCCCCCTCAAAACGTACCAGTGGAGTTCCGCATTCTGGACATCTTGTGATGAACTTTACCTTGTCGCCCAACATAAAGCCTCGAGAATCCAAATCAACGCCTGTTATTTTGGGAATGATTTCCCCACCCTTTTCCACATACACCATATCGCCAATATGGAGGTCAAGACCCTCTATGATATCGGCATTGTGCAAAGAGGCACGTTTTACGATGGTTCCAGAAAGCTGAACAGGATCCAGGTTAGCAACAGGGGTAATGACACCCGTTCTACCCACTTGGAAAGTAACCTGATTCAACCTCGTCAATGCCCTTTCAGCTTGGAACTTATAAGCGATAGCCCAACGTGGTGATTTGGCAGTATATCCCAGATGTCTTTGTTGTCTGAGGCTATTTACTTTCAATACGGCTCCATCAGTGGCAACAGGCAAATTCTTGCGTTCGGTATCCCAATAATCCAAGAAGGCAAACACCTCCTCCAAAGTCTTCACCTTGCGCATGTGTTCAGAAACTTTGAATCCCCACGAAGCTGCTTTCTGCATATTCTCGTAATGCCCTTCACAAGGTACCTGCTCCCCTAATAAATAATATAGGTATGCATCAAGTTTGCGAGATGCTACAATTGACGAGTTCTGCAATTTCAACGTACCCGATGCTGCATTGCGCGGATTGGCAAACAAAGGCTCTTCCCTTGCCTCACGCTCTCGGTTTAGTTCCTCAAACACCATCCAGGGCATCAATATCTCACCCCTAATTTCAAAGCGTTTCGGATAGTCTCCATGCAACACCAGGGGGATTGTGCGAATGGTCTTCACATTATCGGTCACATCATCGCCTTTCTCACCATCGCCTCTTGTAACCGCCTGTATCAGTTTACCATCCTCATAGATAAGCGAGATGGATGTACCATCGAATTTCAGTTCACAACAAATCTCAAACTCCTCACCTTCCAACAATTCCTGCACACGATTATAGAAATCTGTCACCTCAGTTTTTGAATATGTATTGCCCAGTGAAAGCATGGGATATTGATGATAAACCTGCTTGAAATCCTTGCTCAAGTCACTGCCAACACGCATGGTTGGCGAGTTGGGGTCTTCCATCTCAGGATGCAACTTTTCCAAGTCCTGAAGCATACGCATCTTGTCGTCAAACTCCTTGTCGCTGATTTCAGGGGCATTCAGCACATAATAATTGTAATTATGCTTGTGCAATTCTTCTCGCAATGCCAATATTTGTTCTTGCTCAGTCATAAATACATCAAATTAATAGTGCAAATATACACTTTTCGTACGAATTATTAGAAAACATTTGCACATAAAAATACACTTTGTTAATTTTGGGGCGAATTTACAATTAATAATGTACATTTGAAAATGAAAAAGCAAATTTTAATGGCATCTGTTGCAGCCTTGATGCTGGCAGGATGCACAAGTGAAAAGACCTCTACCAATCCGTTCTTTGCGGATAAATATGGTACTGAGTATGAAATTCCGCCTTTCAGCGAAATCACGACCGCACAAATCCGTGAGGCCATGCTCAAAGGATTTGAGGAAGAGAAGAAAGAGATTGAGGCAATTGCAAACAATGCAGAAGCTCCTACTTTCGAGAACACTATTTTGGCTATGGACAATGCAGGTGAATTGCTTTCAAGGGTAAGAAACGTGTTTGGTCCGTTGTCAAGCAGCAACTCCACGCAGGAGTATCGCGACTTGGAGAGGGAGATTTCTCCTCTCAGCTCAGAGTTGAGCAGCATGATCTATATGAACGACAAGTTGTTCCAACGTGTGAAGCAGGTTTACGATAACCAGGGTTCTCAGAACTATACCAAGGAGCAGCTGAAACTCATTGAGAACAACTACAAGCGTTTTGTTCGCAACGGTGCCCTTCTCAGCGAGGCCGACAAGAAGAAGCTGGCTGATCTGAACAAGGAAATTTCCATGGCTCAGTTGGAGTTCGAGCAGAACCTGTTGCATGAAACCAACAATACTTTCGTAACCGTTGACAAGCTGGAAGACCTCGATGGTCTGCCACAGGAGAACATCGACCGAGCTGCTGAAATGGCGAAGAAGAATGGCCAGGAGGGCAAGTGGATGTTCAACATGCAACGTGCCAGCTGCAACCCAGTAATATACTTCGCTAAAAACCGTGACCTCCGCAAGAAGGTATATGACGCTTACTACAATCGTGGAAATCAGGGCAATGAGTGGGACAACAACGAGGTGTCCAAGAAGATTATCCAGCTGCGCCTCGAGAAAGCCAAACTCATGGGCTATGAAGATTATGCTTCTTATGCACTTGATGACCGTATGGCCAAGACCAGCGAGAATGTGTATAACCTGCTCGACCAGATTTGGGAACCAGCTGTAAAGAAAGCTCAGGAAGAGCTGAAAGACATCCGCGCAGAGATCAAGAAGGAAGGTAAGAACTTTGAACCAGAAGGCTGGGACTATATGTATTACCTTGAGAAAGCTAAGAAAGCTAAGTTCGATATTGACGACGATGCCGTTCGTCCATATCTGGAGGTTTACAATGTTCAGCAAGGTATTTTCTATGTAGCTAACAAACTCTATGGTTTGACCTTCACAGAGCGCACCGATCTGCCTAAGTATCAGGATGACACCAAGGTGTTTGAGGTACGTGATAAGGATGGCTCTCTGTTGGCTTTGTTCTATAGCGACTACTTCCCTCGTGATGGCAAGGGCGCAGGTGCATGGTGTACCAGTTTCCGTGGTTCTTACTACAAGGATGGAGAGCGTGTAATTCCTATCGTAGTGAATTGCGCAAGTCTCACCCCTCCAAGTGCTAACACCCCTGCTTTGCAGAATATTACCAACATCACTACTGAGTTCCATGAATTTGGTCATGCCTTGCATTCATTTATGCGTAACACCCAATATCGTGGTGCAGGTGGTGTGGAACGTGATTTCGTTGAGGTTCCTTCACAGATTAACGAGCACTGGGCACTGGAGCCTGAGATCCTGAATGTGTATGCTAAGCATTACCAGACAGGCGAGGTGATTCCTATGGACTTGGTGAAGAAGATTCAGGACAGCGAGAAGTATGGCCAAGGCTTCGCTACAGTAGAGCTCGTAGCTGCTTCATTGGTAGATATGGATCTGCATGTACTCAAGGAGATTCCTGCTAACTTCAACGTGATGGAGTTTGAGCAGCAGAAGCTCAATGAGCGTGGCATCCCACGTCAGATCTTCCCTCGCTACCGTGTAACCAACTTCTCTCACACCATGGGTGGTGGCTATACCGCTGGTTACTATAGCTATCTGTGGGCAGAGGTTTATGAGTGCGATGCTTTCCAGGCATACAAGGAGGCTGGCAATGTGCTCGATAGCAGCATCGCTCAGCGTTTCCGTGACTACATTTTAGCTCCTGGTGGCATAGACGATGGTATGACCATGTATCGCAATTTCCGTGGTCGTGATCCAAAGATTGACGGTCTTCTGGAGAACCGTGGTTTGAAATAAACTATATCATCCAAAATAAACAAAGGCAGGGGCTGTTTCAACACATCCTCTGCCTTTATTGCAAGAAAAATAAGGAACGCAATAATCAGACAAGCAACGCCTTCAGATGCCCCTGTCATCGCCAGCATCATCGCCTTTGGCTTTGGTGAGGATATGATGAAGCAATATTGTGGGGAAAATGGACTTGCCATCTTTGAAGCCCTGGCAAGTATGGAAGTGTCGCAATACAGTTATCACCATGCTTTGATTGCAGAGGTGAAAGGCCTTCCTGCTGGTGCCATCGTAGGTTATGATGGAGCTCAATTGCTGCAACTCCGCAGGCCTACCCTTGCCTATATCCAAGAGCAAGCTGGCTTCATGCCACAGATTCAGGAAGAAACTGAGTCAGGTGAATACTATCTCGACTCTTTAGCTGTATTCCCTGCCTATCAGCACCAAGGCATTGGCAAAGCATTGATACTTGCCTTGTGCGACAAAGCCTTTAGCGAGGGCCATGAGCGTGTGGGCTTGTTGGTAGATGTGGAAAACCCCAAGGCTGAGCACCTTTACTCCTCCTTAGGATTCCAACGTATCAATCAAAAAACTTTGTTCAACCACCAGTTGTGGCACATGCAGAAGGTCAATCCTCTTTCACGATAGGATACAGCTCGATGAACTCACCTTGATGGTTCTGACCATCATTGATTAGCTCAGTCATCTTCTGACCCACCGTCTCAATATCGTGGAAACCAGGCAACTTCATATTGCCATTCAAGTCGGTTGTGGTGGGTCCGGGATGTACGGAGAAAATCTCCAATGACTTACCAGCCTGTTGGAACTCCATAGCCAATACACCCATCATGGCATTCTGAGCAGCTTTGCTGGCCACGTAAGCCAATGGATGCCAATAGGGACTCACCTCTGATGGTACTGTCACATTCACAATCCTACCATCATTCTTCTCTAATAATGGAATCAACATCTTCGTCAAAGCAAAAGTACCGATATAATTCACGTTGACGGTTTCCTTGACAACATCCATCTCTGTGTGCTCTCCATCCACACTCATGTCGCCAGGAATACCCGCATTATTCACCAAGAGGGACAATTCTGGATACTTTTCCTTGATTACCTCAACAGCTTGCTCTAGATTCTTTAAGTCTGCCAACTCAATGTTCACCCATCCTTGTACGTCAATGCCTAACGATGTCAACTCACTGATAGCCTGATCGGCACGCTCTTCATTACGAGCACCGATAACCACTTTCCAACCACTAAGTCCCAAGTGCTTTGCTACTCCGAAACCAATGCCTTTGTTAGCACCAGTTACCAATACTAATCGCTCTTTCATGTCAAAATCTGTTTAATTGTTCAGTAAATGTGTTATAATTATGCTTGCAAAGATAAATATTTCTCATAGTTTTTTGTACCTTTGCCATTGAAAATTACAACAATTTATGAGAATAGACATCATTACTGTATATCCGGATATGATTGAGGGTTTCTTCAATTGCTCCATTTTGAAGCGGGCACAGAACAAGGGACTGGCTGAAATCCACATCCATAACCTACGTGACTACACCCTCGACAAGTATCGTAGAGTGGATGATTACCCCTTTGGAGGCTTTGCCGGTATGGTGATGAAGATTGAACCAGTGGAACGATGCATCAATGCCCTGAAAGCAGAACGGGATTACGATGAGGTAATCTTTGTAACCCCTGATGGCGAGCAATTCTGCCAACCCATGGCTAACTCTTTGTCACTCATGCAGAACATCATCATCCTCTGTGGCCATTTCAAGGGCATCGACTATCGCATCCGTGAACATTTCATCACGAAGGAAGTAAGCATTGGCGACTATGTCTTGACAGGTGGTGAGTTAGCAGCTGCTGTAATTTCAGATGCCATTGTACGCATCATTCCAGGTGTTATCAGCGATGAGCAATCAGCCCTCTCCGACTCATTTCAAGACAACCTCTTAGCTGCACCTGTTTACACCCGTCCATCTGATTATAATGGATGGAAAGTGCCTGATGTACTGCTATCTGGCAATGAAGCCAAAATCAAGGAATGGGAAATGGAGCAATCACTGGAACGCACCAAACGACTTCGCCCAGACTTATTAAAGAAATAACTATTGATGATATAGATTATTGACAATTATGAAAACAAAAACCATTTTATTAGCATTCGTGGCATCCATGCTACTTCCCGCTTCCCTCAAGGCGGAAGCAGGACCTGAATGGCTCAAGAAAGCCGTGTTTTATCAAATCTATCCATCCAGCTACATGGATAGCGACGGTAATGGCATTGGCGACCTGCCTGGCATCACCTCCAAACTCGACTACCTGCAATCTTTAGGCATCACAGCCCTATGGCTCAATCCCATCTATGTTTCTGGTTGGCAAGACGGTGGTTACGATGTGATTGATTTTTATCAGGTTGACCCTCGCTTTGGCACAAACACCGATTTGGTGAACCTTGCCAATGAACTCCACAAGCGTGGCATGAAGCTTTGCCTCGACCTCGTAGCTGGTCATACCAGTGACAAGAACGAGTGGTTCTTGCAATCAAAAAGCGGTAAAGACCTGCGTTACAGCGATTATTATATCTGGACAGACGAAATCACCGATGCTGAGAAAGAGCAAATCAAACGTCGGTATGAGGCTCCTGACCCATCAGCAAGTACCATCGGAAGGTTTGTGGAAGCCAATGCACCTCGTGCCAAATATTACGAGAAGAACTTCTACGAGAGTCAACCAGCCTTGAACTACGGCTATGCCAACCCTGACCCTGCTCATCCTTGGGAACAACCCGTTACGGCACCTGGCCCTCAGGCAACCCGTCAAGAGCTCAAAAGCATCATGACCTTCTGGTTCAGCAAGGGTGTCGATGGTTTCCGTGTGGACTTGGCATCATCGTTGGTGAAGAATGATCCTGATAAGAAAGAAGTCAGCAAACTCTGGCAAGAGATGCGCCAATGGCGAGACAAGCATTTCCCTGACAGGGCCTTGATTGCTGAGTGGTTTAATCCCGAACAATCCCTGCCTGCAGGTTTCGACATCGATTTCTACCGCATAGGTGGACGAGGCGCTTCTGCTGTCAACTTGTTCAGGCTCAACACCGCCAATCCTTATGGAGGTGGCAACATGCCCAAGGCTTACTTCGACAGGGCTGGACAAGGTGAGGTCAAGGGTTTCGTTGATGCTTTCGACAAGACGTACTCTAATACTCGTGAATATGGCTATTTGTCATTGCCTACAGGTAACCATGATTCCGAACGTATGAGCCAAGATCCTCGTACCATACAAGACCTCAAGGTGGCGATGACCTTCCTGCTTACCCTGCCTGGTACACCTTTTATATATTATGGCGATGAGATTGGCATGAAGCAACAATTTGGTTTACCCAGCAAGGAAGGAAGCAATGCCCGTTCTGGTTGCAGAACACCTATGCAATGGTCTGATAATGAAACAGCTGGATTCTCTACGGCAAGCGTGGATAAACTTTATCTACCCGTAGCGACAGAAAATGGCACCATCACCGTTGAAGCAGAGGAGAAAGACCCCAACTCACTGCTCAACTATGTGAAAGGTTTGTTGAAAATACGTCGAGACTCTGAGGCTTTGAATAACGATGGCTCTTGGTCTTATGTGGGAAAGACAGAAAAACCCTACCCCATGGTTTATCGTCGCAGCTCCGATTACGAAGATTATATCATTGCCTTGAATCCCAGTGGCAAGAAGGTGAAGACCACCATCAACGCCCAAGGAGCTGCCAGATCTGCCGTTGTCTATTCCACAGGTAAAGGCACTTATAAGATTCAACCCAAGGGAAAAGGAGACATCATTACCCTTGACCCTTGCAGCGCCATAATAGTGAAATTAGAGGGATGTCAGCAATGTGAAGAGAAATAAATAACAAATCAACCATAAAGCAACAATAAGATGAACAAGATTGTACTGATTACAGGTGCCACAAGCGGTATAGGCCTTGCATGTGCCAGAAAATTTGCAGCTAATGGCGACAAGCTAATCCTCACTGGGAGAAATGAAGTACGCCTTTCCGAGATTCAAGAAGAACTCACTGCGCAAGGTGCTGAGGTCATAACCCTCACTTTCGATGTGAGAGACCGTGAGAAAGCCACCAGTTGTTTAAATACCTTGCCTCAGAATTGGCAAAATATTGACGTGCTGGTGAATAATGCTGGTTTGGCATTGGGTTTGGAACCAGAATATGAGGGTAGTTTCGACGATTGGGAAACTATGATTGACACCAATATCAAGGGTTTGCTCACAATGACCCGCCTCGTGGTTCCAGGTATGGTGGCTCGCGAATGTGGACACATCATCAACATCGGCTCTGTGGCAGGCGATGCGGCTTACGCTGGTGGCAATGTCTATTGCGCCACGAAAGCAGCTGTTAAGGCTCTCAGCGATGGCTTGCGAATCGATGTGGCGAACACCCCTATCCGTGTGACCAACCTGAAGCCAGGCCTTGTGGAAACCAACTTCAGCAACACCCGTTTTCATGGTGACACCAATCGCGCTTCCAATGTCTATAAAGGCATCAAGCCCCTCACAGGCGACGACATTGCAGATGTGGCCGTCTATGCCTCCAATGCCCCTGCCCATGTGCAGATTGCAGAAGTTCTGATCTTGGCAACCCACCAAGCCAATGGTAGTGTGATAGTTAGAAAATAACATATGAAAAAGCTCATCCTTTTGCTGATATGGATGACAGCCTCTATCTTGCCCATCATGGCAGATGATACGGTTCGAGAAGGACAATCTGTGGTACTCACTGAAGATTGTTATGGAACCGTTGTGCCCGAGACGCTTGACAAATTGGTGGAGTACAGTCGAAATGACAACTTCGACATGTTCTCCACCTTCTTCAAGTTCGGCTATGCCATCTTCCTCGACAAAGATACGCCAGCCACCGTCATTAAAACCCAACAAAACAAAGTCCTGCTGAAATTCCCCAACCACATGCAGTTCTGGGTGTTTGATAATATGGTTAAAGCTCAGAAATAGGGATTGTTTCACAGACATACTTCACACGTATTTCTTTTAAGAAATAGATGAAACTGCCACGTTTTCATTGCCATTGAGAACTATTCTCGTGCTCAACGAGCTCTGTTATCGTGGCATTTGAATGATAGGGAGGAGCAATTACACCTTATTCATATATTTACCCACATATAAACATAATAAGTAGTTATACTCATTACAAATTAATAAGCATGTGCTCAAGTTCTATTTCGTGTTTCAGGGGGATACCATCATTGCCAATCAAAGGGATGGAAGGCTTGAGTTTTCTGGCTACATCAACAGCATTACGATGAATCTTCACCAACTCAAATCCATGCTTCTGGTAAAACTTGAGGGCATTAAGATTATCATTTGTAGTAATCACCTTGATTCTTTTGCACCTGCAATCCTTAGCCTTGTCAATGGTTTCATTCAGCAAAATCGTCCCCACTCCCCTCTTTTTATGGACACTATCTAAAGAAAGAATCTCCATTTCATCATTGACGATACGATAGGTAATCAATCCGATGATTTCATCCCCATCTGTAGCATACCATCCATCGGCAGTACCCAAGTCTATGAGCTCTCCGTGTACTGCCATCTGCATGGAAAACCATTGACGCACAATAAATGCATCAACTTTCCCCCTATCCTCTTGCCTTATCTTATCAACTTTCATCATAATCCCTTATTATCTTTTGCAAAATTACAATTTAGTGAATAAACGCCAAACCATTTGATCATATATATGAATTCTCATAGGTATGAATGGGTGGCTTTTTGCAGGAATTGTATGTAAACTGGCATAGTGTAGGCAAACCTTTCCTTCGCTCTTGCCTTACTAAGCATACTCAACCATATATCAATGCAGCTTTATTATAAAAATAAAAGAAAATGAAGAAAAACATGGAAAATGTAGATAAGTTCGTAATCTTTTCGTATCTTCGCCATGGAAAAACAACCATTTATTAAGTAACTTAAATCTAATTTGACATGAAAATGAAAAAGATTCTATTGCTGGTGCCTGCACTGCTTCTTTCATTGGGAGTGCTGGCTGGACAATACCGCAACTTTAGGGCTACGGCATACATCATGGCTGGTGACGTGAATCGCATCGGCACGGTGGAGAACTGGGAAAAGTCGTGGAACGAATTCTCCAAGAACCTGAAACTGGACAAAGTATATATCGAGACGTTCCGTGATATGACGTACTCGGATGACAAGGCGCTGGATGCTGCCATCAAGTTCTTCCGCTCAAAGGGTGTGGAGATTTCGGGTGGAATCACCTACAACTGGCGTGGGGGCGTGAGACAGCGCTGGGAGAGCTTCTGCTACAGCAATCCTGAACATCTGGCCATCATCAAAGATGTGATTGAGCGAACTGCTGCGCGCTTTGACGAGATTGTGCTTGACGATTATTACTTTACCAATTGTAAGGATGACCTCTGCATTGAGGCGAAGGGCGACAGATCGTGGGGCGACTTCCGTTCTGACCTGCTTGACAAGGTGGCACGTGATTACATTGTAGGACCTGCACATAAGGTGAACGCTAACTGCAAGGTGATTGTGAAATACCCCAACTGGTATGACCATTTCTACGGATTGGGCTTCGACCTGGCTCGTGGACCTTATACCTTCGATGGCGTATATACAGGCACCGAGACGCGTGACCACACCAGCGAGCAGCATCTGCAGGCGTATGAGAGCTATGGCATCATCCGCTATTTCGAGAATATACGTCCACAGCACAACTTCGGCGGATGGGTGGATACGGGTGGAGCCTCCTACCCTGACCTCTTTGCTGAGCAGCTATGGCTGACACTCTTTGCCAAGACGCCTGAAATAACGCTGTTCAACTATTCGGGCATGACGCGTCCGTTCCGTACAATAGAGCGTCCTTGGGCACAATATGGACCTACATTGGATTTGGATGACCTGCGTGCTGAGTCGGCTAAGCGTGGAGTGAGCGAACCTACCTGGGGTCGTGTGGCGGAATATGCTTACCAGAAGATTGATGCGGTGCTGGGGGCATTGGGACAGCCAAAGAGCATTCCTGCCTACAAGCCTTACAATGCTGAGGGTGAGGAGTTCCTGCACAACTACATGGGTATGGCGGGTGTGCCTGTAGAGATTGTACCTGAGTTCCCTACCAAGGGCAATATGGTGTTGCTAACCGAAGCAGCTGCTGCCGACAAGGACATCCTTTCGAAGATGAAGGCGCACCTGAAGAAAGGGGGTGACATCGTGGTAACTTCGGGCTTCTACGCTGCGATGCAGGACAAGGGCATCAAGGGTATCTTCGAGATGCAGGCTACTGGACGCAAGGCTACTGTCGACACAGTGGTGACGGCTGGTCCTTTCGGCAACCGTGGGCCTGCCCTCAAGACGGAGGTGCCGATGACCATTCCTATCTTTACTTACTTCACCAACGATTCGTGGGAGATGATATCTACCTTGGAATATGGCAACGGATGGCCGTTGCTGCACCACAGTGTCTTCTCTGAGGGCAATATCTATGTGTGGATCATTCCTGACAACCACAGTCATTTGTATGCGCTTCCTGACCAGGCACTGAACCTGATTCGCAAGAC
>JAEEGF010360449.1_pt1 | contig 14597 bp, 11 predicted proteins | sample 9134171 | NCBI WGS metagenome assembly JAEEGF01 (sample SAMN16246542, study PRJNA631951) | gut metagenome | biome: gut microbiome; feature: rumen; material: AP-attached | host: Bos | place: Iran: Karaj | collected 2018-10
ATTCAGATAAGCCTCATAAACCTTATCCATATCCATATTGCCCATGACCATAAGTCTTGAAACCTCAGTCCAGTCTGCGTCCTCGTATCTCTTGATAAAATTAAGGACAGGCGCAAATTCCCCTGTTCCTTCCAGAAGGGCATCCTTTACATGTTTTGATACCTGGACCATCTTCAGGGCCTCTTCCATTGGCTTTTCCAGCATGATATCAAGAGCCGAGAACAGTCCCATGATGAACAGCTCCTGCGCCATCATGGCCATCTCAAAGCTCTCTGCCAGATTCTCGGCAAATTTTGCTCTTATCATTACAAGCCTTGTGATCTCACTCGGCTTATCAGCACATAGTTCCTTGGTTACAGCAGTGTTGATCCAGCGTTTTAATTCTCTCTGGCCCAGCATTGCCGCAGCATGACGAATGGAGGTGATCTCGGAATTAAGAGCCATCCTGTTAACCATCTCAAGCAGGGAGATAACAAGGGCAGGGTCCTTTCCGATAACATCTGCCGCATCCGTAAGATCGAAATCCGGTGCATTTACTACATTGAGAAGTTCAATATAGTTAACCTTCAGAGGGCTGACCTCTGTCTCGGAGGATTTGACGGGCATTCTGAAAAAGCTGCCTTCATAAAGGTCATATCCGCCGTCTTCCTTAAGCTCCTGGTAATCCTCCTGGGTATCTACATTCACAGCACAGAGCTTGATATTGGGATAAAACTTTCCAAAGTAGACTTTAGCCTTATTAACATCGATCTTTATATGATCAAGTAAAATATAATCACATTTGCTCAGGATATTTCTATAGGACTCAAAGCTGCTGATGGGAAGCTTTCTGATAGCCAGCTTGTAGCCCTGTTCTTTCAGCTCTCTTACTCTCTTTACGTAGGTCTCTTCAGGAGTAATGGTGTTGTCCATAAGAAGAACAACCTTGTTGGCCGGCACTGTGCACTGAAGCGATATCTCAGCAAAAATAGAAAACTGATTTATTGGAACGAAGACTTCTTTTCCACCTGATAAGGTAGAAACACCCATGCTGCTGACAACCTCCAATTCATGAACCGTCCCGGCTCCGTCATATCTGGCGCCGCCTTCATAACTTGGATTCAAAAAGTGGTTTTCCTTGCGCGCAAAGACAGAATATGCGCATACGGACATATTGTCATCAAACAAAGGAATAAGTGTAGCTAGCATAAAAAGTCTCCTTTCATGTGCATAAAGACATACTCCCACTTAAGACTATTTTAGCAAAATTAAACGGGTAATTATATTATATTTTTATAAAATTCCGCTAACTTTTATCATCTTTCCGATAGTTTTTTCCCTCATCCCCGAAAGTGCCACAAATCATGGCAAAAAATAGGTATATATGGACGTCAAACCGCTAAATATGTGGTATCATTAATTATGTATTATTTCACAAGAGTTCTTTTTCAAAAAAGTGACACAGGGGGAATCTCAATATGGCTCAAGTTGAAATGTTAGCCATGATTTTGGCCGGCGGTCGTGGCAGCAGGTTGAAGGACCTGACTACAAAAGTAGCCAAGCCCGCAGTTTTCTACGGAGGAAAATATCGTATCATTGATTTTCCGCTTAGTAATTGCGCTAACAGTGGCATCGATGTTGTCGGTGTACTTACTCAGTATGAATCCGTTCTTTTGAACAGCTATGTTGCTCAGGACGGACGTTGGGGTCTCGACTCCAAGGACAGTGGTGTGTATGTTCTTACGCCCCGCGAGAAGGCCGATGAGGGGCTTGATGTCTATCGCGGAACCGCTGATGCAATTTCTCAGAATATCGATTTTATCGATACGTACAATCCCGAGTATCTTCTTATTCTTTCGGGAGATCACATTTACAAAATGAATTACGAACAGATGCTTGCCTATCACAAGGAAATGGGTGCCGATGCAACCATTGCCGTTCGTCCTGTGCCTATGAAGGAGGCCAGTCGTTTCGGTATCATGAATACCGATGGTAAGGGCAAGATCGTAGAATTTGAAGAAAAGCCCGCCAAGCCCAAGAGCAATCTGGCATCAATGGGTATCTATATCTTCAGCTGGAAGAATCTTCGCAAGATGCTTGTCGATGATATGAAGAATCCTGATTCCGATCATGATTTCGGCAAGAATATCATTCCGAGAATGCTGAACGAGAATCAGAAGCTTTTTGCCTATGAGTTCAGTGGCTACTGGAAGGATGTAGGAACCATCGATTCCCTTTGGGAAGCCAATATGGACCTTCTTGATCCCAAGAACGAGCTTAATCTCAATGACTCTTCATGGCTTATCTACACTGAGGATGTTTCTACTCTCCCCCAGTACATCGGTAAGGATGCCAAGGTCAAACATGCATATATCACCCAGGGTGTCCGGGTAGAGGGACAGGTTACCAACTCCGTTCTCTTCACCGGTGCTGTGGTTGGTCCCGGCGCCAAGGTTATTGATTCTGTACTGATGCCCGGCGTTGTGGTTGAAGAAGGCGCTACAGTTACAAGAGCCCTTGTTGCCGAGAATGTAAGAATCGGTGCCAAGACCAAGGTTGGTCAGCGAAACAGTGAGAACATTCTGCTTGTCGCAAAAAATGTGAAAGGGGGTAACAAATAATGGCACCAAAAGCATTTGGTATTGTATCCTCCGCTGACAACAGCATTCATGTAGAGGGTCTTCATGATTATCGTCCCATCGGTTCCTTCTCATTCCTTGGAAGATTCAGAGTCATTGACTTTCCTATCTCCAACATGAGTAACAGCGACATCAACCGTATTCAGGTGTATGTCCGCTCCCGTCCCAGATCCATCGCAGAGCATGTAGGATCCGGAAGACATTACAACATCAACTCCAAGCGTGGTAAGATACAGCTTCTTTTCTCAGAGAACAGCTCTACCCGCTCTATTTATAACACAGATATTTCCGCATTCATGGAGAACATCGATATCATTCAGAGAATGCATCAGGACTACGTTATCATTGCTCCAAGCTACATGGTTTACAAACAGGACTATCGTCAGGTTCTGGATGCTCACATCGCTTCAGGTGCAGATGTAACACTTCTTTACCAGAAGGTTGATAACGCAAGAGAATACTTCAGAGGCTGCAAGATTCTCAACATGAACAAGCAGAAGGGTATTGAATCCCTTGAGAAGAATCTTGGAACAGCCAAGGAGAAAAATGTATTTATGGATACCTACTGCATGAGCAAGGAGGTATTCGTCAACCTCATCAAGGAAGCTGCTTGGGAATCCTCAATCTATACTCTTGCAGACATCGTCAATATCAAGTGCAAGGAAATGGATATCAGAGGCTTCCAGCACAGAGGTTATTTTGCAGCTCTTACCAGTCTTAACGACTACTACAACGCTTCCCTTGAGCTTCTTGACTACAACATTGCCAGCGACCTTTTCAGAGCAGAATGGCCTATCTATACAAGGACCACCGACTCCTGCCCTACCAAGTATCTTGATACTTCCAAGGTCACCAATTCCTTTGTTTCCAACGGCTGCGTCATTGAAGGAACCATTGAGAATTCCATCATCGGCCGTGGCGTTACCATCAAGAAGGGTGCAGTTATCAAGAATTCCATCATCATGGCTTACGCCCAGGTGGAGGAAGGCATCAGGGTAGAAAATGCCGTAGTTGATAAGTGGGCCAAGATCATCCACGCCAAGAACATCCGCGGCGAATCTGATTCACCTCAGTACATCCGTCGTATGGACACACTTTAATACAGATATATCGGACATAATAAAGGGGCTGTGCAAATGCACAGCCCCCTTTGAATATCCTGCAATTATTTAAGTTTGAACTTACCAACGATCTCTTCAAGAGTTCCTGCGATAGCTTCCTGCTTGGAGGACATATCGTTAACGTTCTCTACAACATCTGCCGCAGCCATTACGGAATCAGTTACACGGCTTGAAAGATCTGCAGTATCCTGTGTGGACTCTGCGATGTTCTGTATAGCCTTGGAAACCTCTTCCATGGATGCTCTGATATTCTCAACCATTGAAGCGATGTTCTCTGATGAATCACCGAAGGATCCTGCATCATCACCGTACTGCTTGGCAAGATTTACGAATTTGTCATAGTCAGGAGTAACTGTATCTTTGATGAATCCAAGAAGTTCTCCGGAGGAACTTGAAAGAGTTCCGAAAGCTCCCTGTACGCCATCAATGGTATCTCTGATCTGTTCTACTGCTTCGGATGTGCTGCTGGCCAGCTTGTTGATCTCAGAAGCAACTACCGCAAAGCCCTTACCTGCATCTCCTGCTCTTGCAGCCTCAATACTAGCATTAAGTGAAAGCAGGTTGATCTGGTCTGCGATCTCAGCAATTGTATCTGCCAGTGTTCCGATCTGATCAACGATCTTAGCCTTCTCGTTGGCCTCAACAAGATCTGCTTCTCTCTGGGTTGCGATTGAAATCGCATAATCATGAGCCTGTCTTGATTCCTTCTCGATCTCTTTTGCTCTTGCCTTAATATCTGCAGCATCGGCGCTGGTCTTCTCAGTTTCAGCAGCCAGCTGATGTACGGATGCGTTAACTTCCTCAACTGATGCATTAACCTGCTCTGTTGCAGCACCGGAAGACATCATGGCGTCATTAACACCGGAGATATTTCCCTGGATGCTGGAGAACTGGCTTGAAAGCTCATTAGCCATGTTTGCAAGGCCTGTGGAGGTTTCAGATACCTGAACAGATCCATCGGAAATCTTGCTGATAACATCTTTGTTGTTCTCAAACATATTGTTAAGTGATTCACTCATCTGTCCAAGCTCATCACCGCTCTTACTCTTAATCTTCTCTGCTGTGAAGTCTCCGCTTGCAAGTACGCCGGCAAACTTCTTAACATCGTTGATGTTTCTGGCAATACTCATAACATATGTCCAGATAACTGCTGCGCCTACAGCAAGGGCAATTAGGCAGATAACGATAAGTTTATTTCTTGCACTGGTAACAGGTGCTTCCAGCTCTGTTATGCTCTTTCTGGTAATAAGTTTCCAGTTAACTTCAGGAATATTTACAAAGTCAATGATTATTCTGGTTCCGTTCTCCATAAAGGCAGCCATCTGAGGGGCTTCATCACTCTTGGAAACTATCATGTCTGCAAGGGCTGCCAAATCTGCATTTTCATCTGCAGAAATATTTACGCCTTTCATGACATAGTCATCATTATCGCAGGAAATATATGTTCCTACTGAATCTACCAGCATAGCTCTTCCGGTCTCACCAAACTGGATGGACTTAACCATATTAGCGATGTCAGTCAGCTCCATATCTACAGTAACACATCCAACATATGCTCCATTGTCATAGATTGGAGCGGAGCAGCTGGCCATGATCTTTCCCGAAGTAGGATCATAATATGGATTGGTTATGATCGCCTGTCCTTCCGACAAAGCTTTTGCATTAGTATAGTATTCCTGGCTAAGATAATCATATTCTGCATTACTGTAATCCCAGGTCTCTACTATCTGTGAGCCTTCCTTGTACCAGTATGGACCCATATATTTCTCATTCGCGTCAAAAACATTAGGCTCAAACCACAGGCCAGATCCAAGCATTGAATCATTTTCATTTAAGATCTTCGAAATTGTGGTTCCATAGCTTTGTGCATCCACAAACTTATAGGAAGTGGATACCATTGCTGCTATATTGACAGCAGAATTCTTGATCAGATCAAGATTTCCGTTCATCTCTTTAGCTGCTGCAATCGTGGTTGCATTCATTGCTTCCGTGGATTGCACCTGAATCTGATTCGCTAGCTCGTTACTGGCAATATAGGTCAGAAGGATCATTGCAATCGCCACAACCGGAAGAATACACAATAACATCTTTGCCCTAATGCTCATTTTCTTCATAATTATTGCTCCTTATTCTGATAATTTATGACTTATTCGGAAATTGTTGCTCAAAATCCTAGATTCATTTTACAACAGGCGGTCATTTTTTAGTCTAAATAAAGTATAAATTTGAATAAAAAGATGATAAATGACTGACAGTCTTTTAAGCAAATATATTATCGTTATTTAATAAATTCACGGTCACTAATATGATAAAATCTAAACTAAGAAAATGTGTGTGCTTTTTGAGTAAAAGCGGAAAGGACTATTTATGAACGCTGAACAGTATCGTCGCGCAAATAGTAGCAGTTTCTATGTATGTATAGTAATTTTCCTTAGCGGTTTAGGTCTTACTATTATTGATGCATTTAATACCGGATTTGCTATTGGAAAAATTGCAATCTTCATCTCAATAGCCATTGGTGGAGCCCTTGTCGCTATCGGAAATTTCAAATTCCCAACAGAAAAAAAAGGATCCATAATGATAATGAGCGGAGCAACAATCTTCTATTTTGTTCTCCTTATTGCGGAAGATGATATGATCTACTTCGCATATGGCCTTCCTATCCTTATATGCAGCATTGTCTATCTTAATGTTAGGCTGTGTAAATTTGGAATCGGAGCCATCTGTATTTCCTTCGTAGTCACAGGAATAATCTCATTTATGAAAAACGGAGGGCTTACAAAAGAATTTCTTCCGGCTCTCATAACCCTGGCATTGGCATTTATAGCATGTCTTTATACTGTTACTCTTCTTACCAAATTTAATGAAGAAAATAATGCAGTTATAAGTGAAAATGCAGAACGGACTTTGGATACCGGCAATCAGATGGCTGAGATTGCCAATACTATCACAACCTTATTTAATGATTCCCAGGAAAATATGCAGTCTCTTCAGGATATCATCAAAGCTCAGCAATCCGGCATGCAGGATATCGCCAGCAGCATGGAAAGCACTGCACAGGCTATTACAAATCAGGCGCAGCGAGTTCAGCAGATTCAGGAAGAAACCAACGCAACGGAACAGCATCGTCAGGACATGACTACCGCATCCGAGAATGCCCAGTCAGCTGTTAAAGAGGGTGTAAAGGGAATTGCAGAGCTGAAAGAAAAATCCAAAAACGTTTCAGAACAGAGCCAGGTTACCGTTCAGGCTACTCAGGCTGTTATCAATAAGGTTGAAGAAGTTCAGAAGATCGTGGGCTCCATCATGTCCATATCCAAGCAGACCAACCTGCTTGCCCTGAATGCATCAATCGAGGCAGCCAGAGCCGGCGAAGCAGGAAAAGGCTTCGCTGTAGTTGCTAACGATGTCCGTGAACTGGCTGAGGAAACCAACACCGCTTCCACTCAGATCACAAACATCATCAACGAGCTGAATGAAGATGTTCAGAAAGCAATGGCCAGCATCGACGATACCGTTAATTCAGTTACCGAGCAGAATGAAATGATCGAGTCAGTTGGTGAAAACTTCAACTGTATCGACGAGAATGTTTCAGAAATGCTCTCACGCTTTGCTGAGATCGGCGAAGGCATGCAGTCCATCGCAGCTTCAACCACCGAGATCAACGACAGTATCTCCAACCTCTCTGCTACCAGTGAGGAGGTTGCCTCCCTCTCCAACGAAGGTGTACGTAGCTCAGACCATGCTGTTGAACAGTTTGATGAGTTCAAGGGAATCCTTGGAAATATCTTCCAGCAAGCAAATAAACTTAAAGATATGCAGAGTAATTAATTTAATTGAATTGATCGAGATTTTTTAACTAAATGCACTTCCTCTGGCAACAACTTATAAAGTTATCTGCCAGAGGTTTTTTAATGGCAAAATTTATAAATTTTTTAATTTTTTTACACAAAAAGGTTAACTTTTGCGCATAATTTACGATATAATAGAAGAGAGCAGTAAATACCTGCGACTTAAATTTTTAGACTATTCAGGAAAGGAGGTAAATGTGTATGACAGCTACATGCGATGTTAAGATGGAAATCATGGATTGCATCAGACGCGATTGCGAAGATGAGTACTATCCTGATCCAGAGAAAGTTGCTCATATCACCGGCTTACCATTGGGGGTTGTTTTTGATTTATTAATCGAACTTAAAAACCAGGGTTGTCTTGGAAAAAGATGATCATTCTCAAATAAAATGGAGAAAACCATGGAAGATACGCGATATTAAAGGACCTGTGCCGCGAGAGCATAGGTCCTTTTTCTTTGTATTCTAATATTCTTTTTTATCAGAGCATCTCAACAGGCTCATGGGAGAAATCAGCCTTCCCTTCATTGTAGAGCGTCCTGACAAAATCAATAGCCCTCTGTCCTGACTCTTCTATCGCAACATTCTGGCTATAGATGAATTTTATATTATCGCCGGTACTAAGAAGGAAATCCATCTCTGTTCCACTGATCTGACCATCACCAAAGTCCAGCGGCTTTACTTCAACAGCTGTGACTTCTTTTACAACGCCTTCACTAAAAAGAACTCTCATTAAAAAACCTCCTTGACTATTAATTTTGCAGAAAAACACTATCTATATTTTAGCATTAAATAGATGAAATTGCGATACTCTTTGGATAATTGGACTGTTTATGCTATACTATGCTTTGTGCAAGAATTATAATTACTGAATGATAAAGGAGTTTTTTATGGTTAAATTTGGCAAAACAAGCGCATTTTTGCTTAGCGCTGTTTTATCTATATCTTTATTGACTGGATGCGTTTCCTCAGCGGATAAAACCGCCGCAAAAGAAACCGCCGACAGCTTCCTGAACCTGGTTGCCTCAGGTTCCACAGATGGAATAAGCGAATACTGCACAGAGGAAGTTGCAACCGGAGATTTTGTTAAACTCTTCGATTCCGGATATCTTGCGGAGCAGATCCTGGCCGATCAGGACACCTCTTCTCTCACAGAGGAAACCTTAAATGAGCTTGATGAATTCTGCCAGCTGTTTTCAAATATGGTCACAGGCTATGAAGTAAACGAAGTAACACCCAATGATGATGGTTCCATCACCGCAATCGCTACTATCACCACTGATTTTCCGGTGGATATAATAAAGAGCAGTTCCACCTCTTCCAAGGTTATGGAGGCTGCAGGAGCTTACTCCTCAGAACATGAAGAAGAAATAGCTGCATTGTATGCTGAACAGGGTGAAGAAGCCACTTCTCAGAAGATACTGAATGATGTTTTTCTTGTGGCTTTACAGACCTATGAAGAACTTATCAGAAGCTCATCCCCACAGAACTATGCAATAGCTCTTAAACTCGAAAAAAACGCCGAAACAGGCACTTATCTTGTGACAGAGGTAACGGACTACCTCAGCGCATCAGAAGGGGCTACAACAGCCGCAGAAGAGACCACAGTAGATTAAACATAATAACATAATATAAAAAATTAACCCGGAACTCTTAAGTAAGAATTCCGGGTTATATTAATATTATTAGGTTTTGCAATTAGAATAGTCCAAGCAACAGCCAGGCAAGAAGTACAATGCCTATCAAAAGTCCCAGACATATGGGCATGATAGTTATCCAGGCCGACAGGATCATAGCGAAGAGATCTCCTTTTTCAAGGTTGTCTCCCACTGTAGGCTCTACTCTGTCCTCATCGGGATTGTAGTATTCATCGGCATAGATATCAGGAGTTTCGTCCTTCTTCTGCTCTTCTTTCTTTAATTTGAACAATCTGTCTACTTTTCTATTCCACCACATAAAAACACCTTATACAAGCTTATGGTGACAAGCTACAAAGTGATTAGGAGAAATCTCTTCCCAATCAGGTACTACGTGCTCACAGATCTCTGTGCAGTACTTACATCTTGTATGGAACTTACATCCCTTAGGAGGGTTAACAGGTGAAGGAATATCTCCTTCAAGAACTACAAGGTCCTTCTTCTCCTCAGTTGTAGGAATGGACTCAAGCAGCGCCTGTGTGTAAGGGTGAGCAGGTGACTTGAAGATCTCTTCTGAAGTTGAAAGCTCAACCAGGTTACCAAGATACATAACACCGATTCTGTCAGAGATATATTTTACAACTGAAAGGTCATGTGTAATGAAAAGGTATGTAAGGTTCTTCTGCTCCTTAAGGTCTGAAAGCAGGTTAAGGATCTGAGACTGAATTGAAACGTCCAGCGCTGATACAGCCTCGTCACATACAACAAACTTAGGATTAACAGCAAGGCTTCGAGCGATACCGATACGCTGTCTCTGTCCACCTGAGAACTGATGAGCAAATCTGTTTACAAAGTATCCTGCAAGTCCGCACTCTTCCATGATCTTGATAACCATGTCCTGCATTCTCTCGTTATCCTTCTTGCAGTACTTATGAGCCTTAAGACCCTCACCGATCAGAGTTCCTACAGTCATTCTGGGATTCAGTGATGAATATGGATCCTGGAAGATGTACTGAAGCTGATCTCTGATAAGACGAACCTCATTGTAGGAAAGTCTTGCAAGGTCAATACCCTCGTCTCTGTTAGCTTCATGCTGAGCGAATTCAGGGTTGCTCTTATAATTGTTTCTAAGCTGCTCGATTCTCTCGTCAATCTTGGAAATAGCCTTTGTATCTTCCTCCATTGCCTTTTCAAGGACATCTGCCTTGTTCTTAAGAGAAGCAAGCTTATTCTTATCCTTATCGGATGTGGTTCCCTCTTTTTTGTTTACGACATATTCGTACTCATCGTAGTCAAGCTTGGCAGCCTGATATTTACCGATATCCTTGGAAAGCTTTGCACATGCATCATATCTCTCAGTATAGATTTTCTCTACAGGTGAAAGATCATCAGCAACAATGAATCCGCCTACAAGGTTAACGATGTTGAGGTAAGCATCCTCTGCAATCTTTTTCTTAGCCATGAGTTCAGTATGAAGCTGAAGCTTCTTCTTCTCATCGGCTGCATCGTACTCTTTCTGAGCCTTCTCGTACTCATCCTGGTACTCATGCATCTTTTTCTTGAGCTTGGTAAGATTAGCAACGGTCTTCTTAACATACTTGGGAGCAAGCTCATCAAGAGATGATCCGTAGTACATTGTTCTTCCGTCTGTCTGACGATAAAGCTGAAGAAGTGTACGTCCAAATGTGGACTTACCACATCCGGACTCACCAACAAGACCTAAGGTCTCGCCTTCGTAAATATCCAGTGAAATGCCATCGTTGGCCTTTACATACATTCCCTTCTTACCAACAGGGAAATACTGCTTTAAGTTTGTGATCTTAAGAAGGACTTTATCATTTTGTGGCATGACGATCCTCCTTTCTAGCATAGAAACATCTTACTAACTGGCCCTCGCGTACCTTGGTAAGCGGTGGCTCTTCATTCATGCACTTCTCTGTAGCATATTTGCAACGAGGTGCAAACTTACATCCCTTGGGAAGCTTAAGGGGATGAGGCACAGCGCCGGGGATAGCATCAAGTCTCTGGTTAGAAGGAGTATCAAGTCTCGGAATTGAAACCATAAGTCCCTCTGTGTAAGGATGTGAATACTCAGAGATATGGAATACTGTCTCAGCATCTGTAAGCTCAACAACCTGTCCGCAGTACATAACAGCGATTGTATCAGCGATCTGTCTGATAACACCAAGGTCGTGAGTAATGAAAATAATTGAAGTATTATACTCAGTCTTAAGGTCGTTCATAAGCTTAAGGATCTGAGCCTGAATTGTAACGTCAAGAGCTGTTGTAGGCTCGTCAGCGATAAGAAGCTTGGGCTTACATGCAAGAGCCATAGCGATCATTACACGCTGTCTCATACCACCGGAGAGCTGATGAGGATACTGCTTGGCAACAATGTGAGGGTTAGGGATCTTAACGTCCTTAAGCATCTCAATAACCTTCTCAGCTGCCTCTTTCTTGCTCATACCCTGGTGGATGATAAAAGGCTCACTTACCTGTCTCTCTACTGTAAAGACAGGGTTTAAGCTTGTCATAGGCTCCTGGAAAATAACTGAAATGTCGTTACCACGAACCTGATACATTTCTTTCTCTGAAAGCTTGGTAAGATCTTTTCCGTCAAAGATGATCTCACCGCTGTCAATATATCCGTTACCGTCAAGGAGCTGCAGAATACTCATGGCAGATACACTCTTACCGGATCCGGACTCTCCTACTACGCCAATGGTCTTTCCTTCATCAACCGAATAAGAAACACCGTTGACAGCTCTAACTATTCCCTTTTTAGTTCTAAAAAAGGTATGTAAATCTTTTAATTCTAATAAAGCCATCTTTTTACTCCCTTATTTGTCACGGTCAGATTTTGGATCCATTACATCTCTAAGTGTGTCACCTACAATATTGATACAGATACAGGTAACAGCAAGGAAGATTGATGTAAATACCCATTGCCACCAGTAGTTCTTAATAATAGTTGAATTGTTCGCACCATTAAGCATGTTACCCCATGTAGGTCTTGGATATGTAACACCGAAACCAAGGTAGCTCAGTGATGACTCTGTAAGCATACAGGTTGCAAAATCCAGGGTCAGTGTAACGAAGATGATTGATACGATGTTAGGAAGGATATGTCTGAAAGCGATACGTCCCTCTCTTACACCCATAGCCTTAGCAGCTGTAACATATTCGTTCTCACGGGCAACAAGCACCTGTCCTCTAACCATTCGTGCAAGTCCGGTCCATGTCAGGATACCAAGAATTGCCATAAGGATAAATATCTTCTCATTCTCCGAAATATCCATCTGAGCCATGATAGCTGAAAGGATAAGAGCGAAAGGAAGGAATGGGATAGCTGCAAAGATCTCAGCCACACGCATAAGGATGATATCTACTGCTCCGCCGAAGTATCCGGAGAGACATCCAACGATGATACCGATGATTGTTGAGATAATAACCGCAACAGCACCGATGGTCATTGTCATCTTACCGCCCTGGATAATACGCTGTAAAATGTCAGCGCCGTATCCGTCTGTACCAAAGAGATATCCCTTAAGTCCCCATTTATCAACGAGGGAATTGTTAGCATCAATAGCATAGTTCTGGAATGAACCAACTAATACTCTGTCAGTCTTGCCGCTTACTGTATCAGGAACATCAGTCTGGCCCAGTGTTGAACCGCCCCATGAAAGAACTCTTCCCTCTGAGGTAAGAGCTGTGTAATGGTATGTACCTGATCCAAGCTGCTTAATGGTCTCGCCATCGTGAAGCTTGGGCATCGGAACACTGTCAGATGGGAAGTTACCTGCAAAGAAGAGGCTTCCATCATCTAAAAGTCCGCAAAGATGGTTGTTGGTTGCATATATTGAAGTAATCTTTCTTCCGTTAAGGAACTTCTTGGAAGCCTTAGCAGATGTATTGATATTACTTCTGTACTGATCGTAAAGGCCTCTCTTACCGGTAAAGATTGATGTACCCTGCTCTGTAAGACCTACGATATAGTTAAGTGTGAAGTCGATGTCTACAAGACCTTCCTTATCAACGAAGCTGCTGATGTTCTGGTATGCATTCATGTTACCCCAGATGTAAAGCTTACCGTCATTCATAAGGATAGCTGTACACTGATATCCGCAAACAAGCTTCTTGATGTTGGCAACATCGATTGTTCCTGTAATAAGCTCTGAGGGCATAGGAATGATGTTCTCACCTGTTGAAACAGACTTGTCCATCTCCTTAACTTCTTCAACTTCTTCTGCAGCCTCAGCTACTTCCTCACCATCAGCGCCCTCTTCACCTTCTGTTGAAGACTCTTCTGCTGCTGAAACACCTGCCTCCTCAAGGAGAGCTGCTTCCTCGTCACTTACTGACTCCTCAGCTTCCTCAAGCATCTCAAGGATTTCCTTATCAGTTGTCTCGTACTGACCATGCTTATTGGAACCCCAGCCGTAAACCTTACCGGTCTCGCTGATTGCAATAATGTGGTCGATACCTGCTGCTACATAAGCGATCTTGTCATTAAGAACAGACTCAGGAATCTCACCGATATCAATGCCGGTTGTACCAAGCTGAGTTGCTCCCCAAACATAAACCTTACCAGCGTTTGAAAGACCAACTGAGAAACTTCCGTAGCTGTCGATCATCTTAATGTCATTCTTAAGTTCTGAGGGAACCTTCATCATGCTCATGGTAGGAGCAACGTTCTTCTGGGTAACCTCAGTGTATGAATCATAATATCTAGGCATGAAAAGTGGTCCGATAAATACCAGTAAGAACATGCCAATAACAACGCATAACGCACCCACAGCGAGTTTGCGTTCCAAGAAATTTCTTATAATCTGCTGAATTGGAGTCACAACTTCTTCGACATCGATGGAATTAGCAAGATCTCTGCTTCCGCCGAAGAAAGCTCTGCGAACCCAACCGCACATGCGGCTAAATAAATTCTTCTTCTTCATCTCAATCTCCATGCTCCTTAGGCGCTTACTCTGACTCTGGGGTCAACAAGTCCGTATACAATATCAATTATCAGGTTGCCTATAAGAGAAATAGCAACATAGAAAAGCTGTAATAACACTACTACGTCAAAGTCCTGTGTACGAAGTGATGAGATCATCAGCTTACCCATTCCGTTGATACCAAAGATATTCTCGAACATAAGTGATCCGCCGAAAATACCAAGGAACCATCCTACAACCAGTGTAACGATAGGAATAAGAGCATTTCTCCATGCATGTGAGTAAATAACAGCCTTCTCTGTAACACCCTTAGCTCTTGCAGTTCTGATGCAGTCAAGTGAAAGAGCATCGATCATTGAAGCTCTTACGTATCTGGTCATGGAACCCAGTGAGCAGAAGGTCATAGTAATAAGAGGAAGTG
>JAEEGF011784922.1_pt1 | contig 14596 bp, 13 predicted proteins | sample 9134171 | NCBI WGS metagenome assembly JAEEGF01 (sample SAMN16246542, study PRJNA631951) | gut metagenome | biome: gut microbiome; feature: rumen; material: AP-attached | host: Bos | place: Iran: Karaj | collected 2018-10
ATAGAGTGTTGCCAATTTTGAAAAATCTACTAGCGGTTCACGGACAGCAGTATCTGGGTTATTGAAGTTGTAATAAAGCTCCGCTAGCTCTCTCGTGTTTAATCTCACTGATTGAATACCAATTTGGAACAAACCGGCCGTGACTGTATCGACGCGGTTGGTTAATTCTGACAAAGCCTTATCATAGGTCGCACGGTCAATCCTCGTGACTTCCGGCATTTTGGCCTTGGAGAATGATTTGAAGAAATTCTTGGTTTGTTGGAGGCTCTTCTCTGCTTCTGAGGAGGTGTAATATGGAATGATAATAAAGAATGATTTATCCATAATATTAGCTTCTTGCGACAAAACGTCGATAAAGTTGATGTAATCATCCATCAACACGCCAAGAAGCATGTTGTCGTTGTTGCGGCGGATTTCGGTGAGTTTTTCAATGTAAGGGCCGATATCGACTCGTTGTGAACGAATTAAAATCTGAGTAGTAAATTTCAAAGAGTTAAGGAAGTTTTGGTACGAATACTCTACGGCTTCGCGCTCTACGTCGCTCATGAGATCGAAGTTGATGGATTTACAAGCAACTACCGCTCTGAATGAGCCATCTTTCATAATCACCACGTTGTCACGAAGCTCTGAAATGAGTAAGGTTGCTTGAGTTGAAGTAGGCAAATCGCGATTTGGCGAAGCTGGCGTTGCTGCTTGAGCGGCCATGGCGGCTGAGCCCATGTTTTGAGCCATTGGATATGGTTGTTGGCCCATCATGCCTTGTGGTTGCATCATTGGTGGTTGCGTCATATTCTGCTGCGGCAAAATCATTTGCGGCCCACCCGCACCCATTTGCCCATTTTGTTGATTTTGCTGTGGATTCATACTTTAATGCAAAGAGACGAAAATTTCGTTCCCATCCTTTCCTTTTATTCGGTTATCTTCCTGCGCGTCCGCCGAGGCATCAGAATTACTTGCTGATTCCATTATACTAGATTTTGAGCTTTTAGCATCAACATTTTTCGGCGATTCTTCCTCTTCTTCTGATTCATTCTTTTTAATCATACCGCGGTCGTTTTGAATGGTCGCACCCTTCATATCAACTTCATCACCGCGAGCAATGGCACCGCGCATTGATTCAATGGCTTGTCTATGTTCCTCATCTTGCTTTCGTTTCAGCTCTTCACGGCGTTTTCTTTCTTCTTCTTTTCTGGCGGCTTCAAGTTTTTCGAGTTCGGCCTGCATGCTATTTTTAGCGTCGGTCTGTTGCATGGTTTTGTTTTCGCTAATGGCACGATCGATATTTGCGGTTTGGTATTCATCAAACATATCTACGGCCTCGTTCGCTTCGGCCACTAAATCGTCGCGCATCGAACTGTTGGCGGTGTTTTTGATGGCATAGCCTTCTGTATCCACGATGTCAGCGAGGAAGGACAAACGGTGTGTAGCTTCTTCGCCCGTGATATCACGGGTTCTCACTTCTTCGACAATTTTTGGTGCGGTAATTAAGATTGTGGTATCTCTCTGCCCTGGCGTCCATAGTCTTGTGTGTGGCTTTAAATAATATGACACCATGGCGGCAAGGTAGGTCTCCATTGGTTGATCTTTTTTCAATGGTAAGGCGAGAACAAGAAGCAACAAAACTGGCGGCAAAGGTATTATCGCTAAGACTGGGAATAATTGAAATAGGCCCACCGCAAGAGCAATCAAACCTGCCGCAATCAAAAGATAAACGAACTGCCGAAAACTGAACGGTCCGAGTAATTTATCGTCCGCCTCAACATCCTGAGGCACTTTGTATTGCGCCATATGTATATTATAACATAACCTCGTTTGAATAAGAAAAAACCGCCAACTATATTGGCGGTTTTAAAGGCTTTGGTGTTTTTACATTTTTCCCAAGAGCCGTTCCCATTCTCCAGAAAAGTATCTCCCTTTTTCATCAAAGATACTGCTGGTTAGACTACAGTTCCAACTAAAGCTAAAGACAAATTTTCTGTCGAAGAATAGTTTAACATCATCCCAGTAATCTGTTCGATGATTCGGCGCTCTTTCATTCAGCATGATTAGTACCGTATGGCCATTAAACTCTTTTTCTAGTTCATAGCTAATTTTTCTCTCGTTCTTTCTAGAAATCTTGCCCTGCTTCTTCGCCAACGACAAACAAATATCGCGGTATTTATGGAGCTTTTGGTTGTACCTAGCTGACTCTTCTTTGACTAATTCAATTAGTGTATTGTTGATTCTATATACCTCTTCTAATACTGCTGAAACTTCATAATTGGATAGTTCTGGTACCAAATCCTTCCAGTATCCACCGACAAAGTGTTCAGAGGAATCGTATGCATCAAACGAATATACTTCTCTTCCGCCCAAGAATACCCGCAGGCTTTCTCTCATCTCGCCAATTCCGAGAAAGATTACGTCGCTATAGTGTAGTTGCAGATCGCATCCTAGTGGGTCAATATAGACTGCACTTTTTGAAACGCCTGGGTTTTCTCTGACCATTCCATGTGATAATGCTAATTTCTTACAACTGTCATATACTTCTTTGTGCTTCATCTAAAAACACCTCCTTTTTAAAGTACTAGTTTGTTCACCAAAAAACCTTATAACTAATTATACAATACTTTTTAATATTTGTCAATCTAGTAATTATTCGGGTCGCTTAAAAGACCTTGGAGATATTCCATTAACTCGTAATCGCTAATACCTTCATTGGCCTCATAATAGTCTTTGTATTTTTTCAATATAGTACCAGATACGCCTTTCAGGTTCTCTTTGACCCACTCTACAGATTCTTCATAGAACTTAACGTCATCAAAGCCCTTGAATGTTTCATAAAGTCTTCGAACTTCAGCGGAGAAAAATGCTCTAGATGCTTTGTTGAACCCACCAGCAATAATGTCTTCTTCCGCATTGACATCGTTTTTGTGCGCTGCTTCAAACTCTTGTTTGCGCTTTTTATTGCTTCTTTCAAGATAGTCATTAATCGCAATTTCATCATCAAGACCAACCCAACCGCGCAACCAGTCTTTAGCATTGTTTGCTGCACCAGATCTTCGCGTTCTATAAATCTGTTCAAGCTTACCAGTATCGCCAAGAATCTTTCTTAGTTGTCTACCAGCAAATTCCATCTTTAAGCTCTTCAAATCTTTAGCACGTTGGTCTTCGGCTTTTTCTTCACTCAAGCCAGCGTATTCTCTCGACTCAATTTCGGCCCTTCTTCTTTCGTACTCTTCTTTTCTCGATGCAGACAACTCTTTGTCTCCTTCAACATTGAGATACATTTGGATTAAATGCTCCATCGTTGGGTCACGATAGTCCGTTCTCATACCAAGAATCTGTCCAGTGGTCTGGTCTTTAAAGTAGTCGTAAGTTTTCTTACGGAAATATTTCTCGACTTCTTCCTCGTGGCCAGTAAATTCTTCACCCTTCCATGATGGCGCTAAGTAATAAACTGGATTGTCCTTTTTTGTTATGGTTTGATCTACTTCTTCGCCGTTTTCATTTATTTCTTTCTTTTTCTTCTGCTTTAATTCATAACCAGTCCAGAATTTTACGCCACTATTAATCTGTTCGCTACCGGATAGCCATTTCAAGCTTGATGACAAGAAGGCTGGTTCAATTGCGGTTTGAATCTCTTCGCGTTTTTTGAGATATCCTTCAACATCCCATTTATTATCTTTTGCGCCTTTTACGTAACCATACGCTTTTTTCAAGCTATCATCTAGGTTGCCAAATGCCGTACGCTCAACGTTATCAAGTGAAGTACCTTCTACCAACTTCTTCATATCCTTCTTGGCGAACATTCTACCGCTTTGATTTTCTTTGGTCACTAGATCGTTTTCACCATCATGATAGCCTTTAATATACTCGTCATAAGTAACGTTCATTACTTTACGGTTATTGTCATTGTAGACATTTGCCGTCTCAAGGTTAATATATTTTCCGAAGCGTCTTAAGAATGGGTCGTTATCTTTTACTTCAAACATTAAGAAGCTGGCTAGTGATTGTGAGGCGTGTGTACCAAGCTCTACGCCGTGTTCTAGCACATAGTCTAATTGCTTTTTAACTAGGTCTGTATCACCACGTTGATTCAAAATCCTCATACCAGAAATAATTGCATCGATATTCTTAATTGCGTCCTCACTTTGCGTTAATTCTCCTAACCTGTATTCAATGTCTCTCGTTGGAGCAGTGAGTTCAAAGTACTTTTGCATCTTGGTTTCGAGAATCTTCTTATGGGTGTCAAAGGCATGTGCTGCTGAAGCTGCTGCATATTGAGTATCAACTAGGCTGCCTTCCATAATGCCCTTAATAGCCTGATATCTTGCTTCTGCGGCAGTTCGCGCAGCAGCATCACCCGCAAAATGGAGTTTGTATTTGGTATTGTCTTTGACTACTTCGCCATTTTCATTGAGTGTATAGCGGTGTTCCGCATCCATATGTGCGTTAATCGCTTCTTCAAATCTCTTATGGCGGCCAGTGGCATTAATCTGATCAATTCTTTCGCCTCTTGCGGTTTCTGCGAACAGTTCATCTGCTGCTTCAACATTGGCATTATCTAAGGCATCGAGTCTGGCTTTTTGGACAGCGTCGCTCTTAATGCCCTTCAGTTGGCCTAGACCCTTATTCATATTGTTTTTGTGCCTCAATATTTGTTGCTGGTAACGCATGTTTCTAGCTTGCATCTCATACGCTTCCTCTCCCTCGTGTGATGGAGTGATACCATCTCTTTTGTAATTACGCATAGCAGCGTAAGCCTGGCCACGAAGCTTCGTGGTCGTCGCGTGCTCTGCCGTCTCTTCTTCACGCGCAATCTTACGGTTAGACAGATATTGCATCAATCTTAGTGATGGAGTGTAAGCTCTACTTGAAGCTAGGTTTCTTTGTCTGGTTAATTCTCTATGCGAATCTGCCCAAGCACGATTGGCAGCAAGTGGTCTTGCGGCCCAGCCATTGATCCGAGCGTTGATGCCTTCGAGGAAGGTACCGCTCATCTTCATTAACTTCCATGAGAAGAACAATGGGAAGATTTGTACCGCAATACCGACCAACAAGAAGAAGCCATCTTTTGCACTTGAGATGATGGCCCAACCGGCTAGGTTTGAAGCGCCGAAGAGTAGTGAGAACATTGGGTAGAATACCAACATCTTCGTGAGTAACTGACGCCATTTTTTGAACCATTGTTCGGTGTTTGGTAGCATATATGCGACAATCGCGAGTGGCGAAATCATAATGAGAAGTGCCACCACGGCTTGACGGAGAGCGATGGTGATTAAACCGGAGGCTACCGAGACGATGGCACCTAGTACTAATGGGATTAACATCCAGATTGAACCCGTTTCGAAAGCAATTACCCCGCCAGCGATGGCGATGGCGGCGCCGTCTTGCAGGGCGTCATAAATAGAAAGAGTCGACATGCTAGACATCGCCGTGAAATCTACCGATGAGAGAGTTGACTCTTCGATCGAGGTGAAAAGACCCCTTAGGCCGTTACCGACGATATTTGAGACGTCTACCGCGAGTGAACAGATAATAAAGCTGAGGTTAACCAAAATTGCCACCACAATCATCTTTGGCAAAATCTTCTTAATACCGTAATTAGAGATGCCGACGCCTGTAATTTGGGAGTAAATTACTATCAAGAACAGAATGATGAATACTACGTTAGTGACACCTTTGACGTATTTCCAGATTTCATAAATTGGCGAGCCATCTTGAGCTTCAACTGGGTTGATGATTAGAATACTCTCTAGCTTATCGTAGAGCCAGTCGGTGGCTTCGGCAATTTTACCGGTGGTCGGACAGACTAACCAACCGAGGGCGCCAAGGCTATCCTCACAGGACTCGCCACTGCCGCCGGCTGGTTTGGTGGTAGTAGTTGTAGTAGTTGTGGTTGTGGTGCTCGTGCTCTGTTCAATATGTACTGGAGTTCTGGTTTCGTCTTCGGTCATATGGACAGGCGTTCTGGTCTCATCTTCGGCATAAGCATTGTTGTTCACTGGCGCAATTAAAGAGAGGCCAAAGATTGCCATAATAGCAAAAAGACCACCAAAAATGGCGTTTTTCAGTCTGTTTTTGATTGATCTTTTCGTTATCATAGTAAAAACCGCCTCCCTTTTTAAGGCGTGTAATTATTATAGCACACATAAGCACTTTTGTCAATATATTTTCCCCTATTTTTCCCGAGAATCCTTTTCTTGGTTTTTTTAGGAAAACATGCTACTATTAAAATAAGCTAAATAATGGATTTTCATATGAAAAAAGTAACTAAATATTTCCTTATTATCGGCCTTCTTTTGATGGCTTTTTCATTATTATTCACTGAGACTACCGTTATGGCCGTTCCTACTACCCAATCCTTAATGTCCGACAGTGGTAGTAGTGGTAATGGTAGTGATGGCAGCAACAGTGGGAGCACCCCAAGTAATATCAACAATTCTAGCTGTCGTTATTTCCTAGGGATGGTGTCTTGGGACTGTAATGTAGATATTGAACATAAAAGCCAATCTGGACAGAATGGGGCTGCGGCCGAGAGCTGGCTGTCTACTAATATTTGGACGATTGCTTTTAACGTTCTGACAGATATCGGGATTATTGCTACTTATCTGGTGATTGGCTACGTGATTTATGGTGGTTATCTTTATATGTTTTCGGCTGGTGAGGCAGCTAAAGTGGCGGCCGGTAAGAAAACTCTAACTCAGGCTTTCATTGGGTTAGCGATAGTAATGTTGGCTAGTGTGATTGTAAATGCTATCCGAATTGCAATCCTTGGGGCGAATGGCTCACTTGCTGCAAACTGTGTGACTACCCAGTGCGTGGACGCCAACACGGCAGTAACCAATGCTATCCAGTGGGTAGTGGGCGTGTCTGGCGTGGTCGCGGCTATCTTCCTAGTGATTGGAGGGTTCTCCTATATGACTTCGGCTGGCGATCCGGGCAAGCTTCAAAAGGCTAAAAACACCATTATGTATGCGCTGATTGGTTTAGCCGTGGTTGCATTTGCTGAAATAATTACTGCAACGGTGTCCAATATCATTCGCGATGCAAATAAATCTTCGTTTATTAATCAAACAACTATAGCAAAGGAGCTACATGAAAAAATTAGTTAAATATTTCACAGCAACTGTAATTGCCATGCTTGGGTTGACATTCTTTGCAACACCAGCAGTTTTCGCAGATTCTTCTACTAATATCTGTAACAACAATAATGTTTCGGCTGAAGTGAAAGCGGCTGCGGGTTGTTCCAATGCTAAGAAAGATAAGTTTCCTAGTGTCGTGACTGGCATTTTGAATGGCGTGATTGGCATGCTTGGGCTTGTTGCAGTGGTCTTTATTATCATTGGTGGGGTTAATTATATGACTTCGACTGGCGATCCAGGCAAAACCAAGAAGGCTAAGGATACTATCCTTTATGCTTGTATTGGCTTGATTGTGTGTGCTCTTTCATTCGCTATTGTTAACTTCACGATCAATATGATAAACCATTCTGGTAATGAAACTACTAATGAACAATCTGGGTCATAAAAACCTCTTGCATTTTTAAAAAAAGAATTATACAATGGAATTAACTTATAAGTAAAGGAATAAAATGAAAGATATTCTAACAAGATTAGCAGCAACCATCAATACGGTTGGGGATAATGAATCTGATTTTAAAACTAGCCTTACTGGCATTTTGAATGCTATTATTGGCGTACTTGGCATTGTTGCCGTTGTCGTTATTATCATTGGCGGTGTTAGCTACATGACTTCAGCTGGTGATGCAGGTAAGGTTAAAAAGGCTAAAGACACTATCCTTTATGGCGTTATCGGCTTAGTAATCTGTGCTCTAGCTTTTGCTATCGTCAACTTCGTGATTGGAAGCATTTTGGGTCAAGGCCAATAGCCATAGTTAGGAAATCGATATCTCCCGGAGACGGGAGATATTTTTTACGCAAATTTTTTGCCACAAAAAATCACCCCTCGCGGGGTGACTTTTGTTATTGCACTGCAATTTTCTTGCGCGCTTCGGTCTTTTCCTTTTCAAAGGTGATAGTGAGAACGCCGTCTTTTAGTTCTGCTTTGACGCTGTCCTCATCTTCGCGCACTGGCACTGGTAAAGCAATGGTACGAGAAAATTCTCCCCAATAGCATTCCTGAATATGCCATCTAGTAGTCTGCTCGTCTTCGCCGCCGGAAAGTACACCCGAAATTGTCAAGATATTATCGGAAATACTGACGTCAAGATCAGATTTCGAAATACCGGCAGTTCGAGCCTTAACTACTAATTTGTCGGCGGTTTCGTAGACATCTACAGCGAGTTGTCCTGGGAAATCGTCGGCACCTTCCCACTCATCTTCTGGTGATTCGCTAACTTCTTGAGGTAGTTCCTCCACTGTATCTTTTGGTGCCGCGAGATCGTCATCGCCTCCCAAAAATGCAGCGGCGAGATCATCCTCCATCAGCAAATCGTCACTGTTTGTACGAGCCATATTTCCTCCACTTATATTGTTATGCTTTATTATAAAGCATCTTAAATATAAAATCAAGAGAATTATGTCAATTATTGTAAAAAATACAACACTTCCTAACCCGCTTGAGCTTCTGGCTCCCCATTCTTGTAGGGGTTGTGGCCGCCTCGGAGCCCCGCTTTGTGACTGTTGTAAAAATTACATCATTAATCGCGAAACGAACATTTGCCCGGTTTGCAAACGCAAAACTACACATGGTAAATGTCAGAAGCATGCTAGTTTTCCAACGAATTATAATCTTGGTGATAGGAGCGAACTGCTCGACCTTTTAATTCATGATTATAAGTATCATTCTGTCCGGGCGCTTTCTGGCATTCTCGCTGAGCTAGTTAATGATGTCTTGCCGAAACTGCCACGAGACGCGGTTCTGGTTCCCCTCCCTACCGCTACACACCACATTAGGGAGCGGGGGTTTGACCATACTTTGCTGATAGCTAAGAAACTAGCGAGGTTGCAAGGAATCAAAGTTAGACCAGTGCTTCTGCGCGAGAAAAATACTGTCCAAGTTGGGGCTGACCGCAAAGCACGAATTTGCCAGGCTGAGCATGCTTATAGTATCAATCCTATTAAGATTGATCCTGAAGTAACTTATGTTTTGTTTGATGATATTTGGACTACCGGGGCCAGCATGAAAACTGCCATTAAAAAGCTCCGGCAGGCCGGAGTTTCTAAAATCATAGTTATTCTATTAGCAATTAGCCGACTCGAGAACTAGAGAAGTTTCCTTATTATCGTCCTTTTTATTGGTGTCTGAGGAAGGTAAAGCGGAAATGACGAAGTTGATGATGGCAAATGACAAGAAACAAACTACGAGACCAATAATGGCGTAAAGGACGGTATTCTTGGCGTCAGTGACCTTCTTCGAGTCACCACCGGATACTACATACTTGATACCACCAATGATCAACATAATCACGGCAATGATACCCACGATGTACAAAATCGTGTTGGTGACTTGCTTGAATACGCCGGTGTTACCAAATAAATCGGTTGGACAACCGTCGCAACGGGCAGCTTCAGCACCTTCTTGCAAGGTCAAAGCTGAAACGTTGGCCACTGCAGTCACAGCTAAAATACCACAAATTAATATTGGTAGAATGATTCTCAAAAACTTTCTCATGCCCTAATTATACCACATCCCTTTTTTTTATCAAGTTGCTTAGGAATTCAAGATTTCTTTTCGTGATATTCTTGCTCTGTATTCACACCCCAAATATTATTTTTGGTTTTAACGCCGTGAATAATATTTTTTGTCGCTTCAAAGGACGTGCACATCGAATGGTCTAAGTTGTTGTACCGATGCTGCCCATTTCTTCCAACTAAAAACAAATTCGGGATTTTATCAAAATAATTACGGAGTTTGTCTATGTTTTTATAAGTATCAAAATATGCTGGGTAGGCTTTTTTTACCCTTTCAACATGGTAATCTAGAATTTTAGGATTCTTATTCAAAATTCCAATTGTTTTCATTTCTGAAATAGCCATTTTTGAAAAATCTTGGTCATTCATATTCCACAATTCATCCCCTTCGTTGCAGAAGTATTCTAAGCCTATCCAAATATTATGTTTTGAATCTTTCACCAGATATGGCGACCAATTATTAAAAATCTGGATTCTCCCCATCTTTACTTTTTTATCATGCACATATATCCAGTTGTCCTTTAGTTCTTTTTTGAATGATGTTTTCGGCATTAATACCCCTACTGTCATAAAATCTCGGTACGGTAATCCTTCTGCAATTTTTTTTATCTTTTCCGGAACTCCATTTATACTCTCTGCTAAATCTTTTATTGACATGGAAGAAATTACATAATCAGCTTTGACTGTATATTCTTTATTATTCTTTCTATAAACTATCGCCTCAATTTTGTTATTTTTGTTTTTCTTTATACCAACCACTTTGGCTTCCATTATAATTTTGCCGCCCAGTTTTTCGATTTTTTCAGCGACAACTTCCCAGAGTTGCCCTGGCCCTAATTTTGGATAACAAAATTCTTCAATTAACGAAGTTTCTACTACTCGATTATTCTTTTTAAATGATTTCCTTAAAATATCCTTCAAAATTGCCGCTATAGAGATACCTTTAACTCTTTGCGCCCCCCATTCTGCCGATATTTCTCGTGGATGTCTCCCCCATAAGTTTTCTGTGTAGTTTTCAAAAAACATTGAGTATAATTTTTTGCCAAAACGGTTTATATAAAAATCTTCTAAGGATTTTTCTGGTCTCTTATGTAGGGCGCTTTTTAAATAACTCCCACCTACCACTATGGTCGTTTTAAACCCCATATTCTTAATGGTTTCTGCGTTTAAGGAAATTGGGTAATTATAGAATTGTTGGTTGAAAAAAATGCGCGACAATCGTTTCCGTTTGAGCATCACACGGTCATTTTTTTCAGGGTCTGGGCCATTGATGCCGTCCTGCATTGGCAGCATTTCTTCCCACCACGCATTTACCGCTGGCACCTTTGAAAAAAGGCGGTGTCCGCCCATATCCATGCGGTTCCCTTTGTAATTTACCGTCCTTGAAATTCCCCCAACTAAGCTTAGTTCTTCTACTACAGTAATGTCGAACTCTTGTGATTTTTTGAGTAATTCATACGCTGCGGTTAGCCCAGCTGGGCCAGCACCAATAATTACTACTTTTTTAGTCATTTTCTACCTTTTTGTAAACTCTATCACCATCTTCTTCATCGCCATTGTCATATATTAATTCATAGTTTGCATTTGGATAGTCATATAATGGATCATTTTTTCTAACCATTAGAAAATCAAAATCATATTTTGACACCAATTCTTGCATTTCTGTTCTTCCACCTTTAGCTTTTTGCCATTCTTTTAGAACGTCTGCTTTGCCATTGCCTCTTTTGATGAACACTTCCGCTCTTGGATCTAAAAAGGCTTTGTAGCCACGAAATTCCACATAGCCACCATTATCGTAATTCACATAGACTTTTAAATCCTTTTTTTCTTTACCTGCTGGGACATTTGCATCGATAGCGTCTAGCGACTCAACTAAAGCTATTCTGGGTTTATCTTCCATTTTTAAAACAATTTCTATAAAAACGCTTACTGTCACTGCTATAGTGACAATCCCCATCCAAGAAACCATAAACATCCAAAGCTTTGAATCTTCGATTGGGTTTCTTACTTGCCAATCTTTGTAAAGTCGTGCTAGTGGCAAAAACATTATAAGGCTCAGCTCTCCTATCATTTTTTTTGAGCTTAATCCTAATAATAAGAGCCCAAAGAATAGGATTAAATGCCTTACTCGAATATACTTCTTTTTCCCAAAAATATACAAGAGAAGTACCGCTGCAATAGCTATATATACAATTAAACTAACCCCACTCAATGGGTTAAACGGCTTCATTTCATTCACAAAATTAGAAATTTCTGTCACCCCATAGCTCCTGAATATAAATAAAATCATATTAATGCCATAAGGGTTTAGCATTCCTACTGCCATTGCGATGAGAGATGCTATGAGTATAGGTTTTGTACGATATCCTTGCAGGTGCCATTTTGGCTTTTTAATCGCATCGATTAAATACGCAAAAATCACTATAAAAATCATCCACCACATGGCTGCTCTCATATTGATGGAAATAAATGATAATACTGGTATCCATGCTAAATATTTTGCTTTGTCGGTCACAATAAAGAGCTCTAGCACATAGATTAACGCCGCCATCACTATGTAGCTTATCATCTGGCCTCTTGTCACGATAAAGCCAAAACTCATTACTAAACCAGTGAGCATCATTAGTATTAATGACAAATTTACATTTTTATTGCTCAATAACATGCAGGTTTTGTATATTAACCATAGTAATAGTAGAAAAAGTATCAGTGTAAAAATATACAAACCTGGTGCGCCAAAGGCGGAATAAATCAACCAAAATATAACTGCATACCCATAATTGTGCACTGTCACGGCAAAATCACTATGCATCGAGAGCTCGTCTGTATAATAGATTCCGTGTTCAACGATTTGCCTTCCTTCTGCGAGCACAAACCACGAATCATTATCGAGAGAGCCTACTAGCGTTATAACGGCACAAATTGGCACAAAAAAAGCAATCACGTATTTCATGTTGCTTACAGATAATAATCTTTTAATAATACTCACTCACACCTACCTACTAAGTTTGGCGGAGGGTGGGAGATTCGAACTCCCGCTCCAGATCACTCCAGACTAACGATTTAGCAAACCGTCCCCTTCAGCCACTTGGGTAACCCTCCATTCAGTTTATTTTATCATAGTTTAGTGATTTTGTGTAATTATGATATAATAAGTTTATGGTAAAGACGTTGCAACCAGTTTCTTGGGAAGCTGAAGAATACATTATAAAGGAACACAATTTTGGGTGGTATATTGGTTTGTTTATCGTGGCAATTCTGCTTTCGGTATTAGCGGTTTTATTTAGCGGGTGGACTTTTCTAGTTTTAATCGTGATTAGCGTAATTGCAATTATAGTTACCTCTTCTCGTCCACCACGTAAGATTCATTACAAATTAGACAATAAAGGCTTGACGGAAGAAAAACAATTCCATAGTTATGACGATTTTAGAGCTTTTGGGATTTTGAAAGAAGGCGAGCATTATTCAGCGATTTTGATTCCAAAGAAGCGTTTGGGTATGCAGGTGAAGGTTTATTTCCCGGAAGGGAGTGGCGAAGAAGTGGTAGACCAGCTCGGTAATCACTTGCCAATGGAAGAAGTGAAGCTGGATTTTCTCGATAAAATTGTGAATTTCTTGCGTATTTAAAAAAGTTGTGCTATTATTAACATAAGTATTAATATAAAGGTGGGCAAAATGAACCAAAATCAACCTGTAGACGATGATCTACAAAAAGCAATCGACAACATTACTAACACGACTAATACTGATCCGGTTTTTTCTGATCCGGTTGCTGCACCATCTTCGATCCCAGAAGGTGACACTGGCGAACTTGCAGAGCCAGTTGGTCCATTCCCTGAGCCACAGGTTGAAATGCCTTTGCCTGCACCAGAACCGCTTGCCCCGGTTGAATCAGTTGTGCCTGCACCTGAGCCAATTGCCCCGGCTCCAGTTGCCCCAGAACCGATTGCTCCTGCTGCGCCTACTTTTTCTCGCCCAACTTTAGAGCCAGTAATGGAAAAAGATTTTGAGCCAATTCCTCCACAGGCGCTCAGCACTGGCCAAGTGAAAAAGGCCGCACTTCGTGACCTCGTACCACTACTTGATCATATTAATATGGATGCGCTTCAGAAATTCAATATCTATCGTGATATTTTCGAAGATCTCAAGGATTACACGATTCTAGAACCAGCTTACCGTGCTGCTCGGGAAATTCCTGATGAAGTTACCCGCGCTGAAGCGTTGCTCTACCTTGTAGAGTCGATTGACAAGATGTAGAGTCTAATTAAAAATCTGCCATGGGGGTGGCAGATTTTTTGATGGTTAGGGTTTAGAGAGCGGAAGAATGAGGGACTATTGTGCAATACAGCGAACTGAATCACCGGCGTGCTTATAGGTGTAATCGGTGCCTGGGTAGACGTAGCCAATGCGTACAAGCAAGTAGTAAGTGTAGTGACTACTGACAGCAGAACTAGACCAGTAGACGCCGTAGTAGATGGCTCGACCATTGGCTGACGAACCAGAATACTGGCCGGAATAAACGAAGTTATTTGGGAATGAACGCCATTTCTTAGATTGGGTAGTACCAGCACTACTAGATTGATTGCTTCCTGTACCGCCTAGTTTTCTATCTAAGTAAGAGAAGCTACCTACACGGTTAGCAGAATCATTTGCCTCATCTTGTAATACTCCATTTATTGTTCCGGTGGACTGTGCTCCAAGTGGAAGTTTCCATCCTTTAGGGCAAATGGAAGTACCTGCAGCATCAGAACCATTGGCACCACTATAGGAAGTGTAATATTTTGTGTTTGCAAAAGCAGCTGACCATGAGTAATAGTTGCCAAAGCTAAACCATCTACGGTTGTTACCTGAACCATCGTAGCTATCAATGAGGGCAGTAGTGCCATCTGAATTGGTGGCATCAGCTGCCATATTAGTATTATTATTGTTATAGCGAGGCATACGGTAACCAGCATAGT
>JAEEGF011127183.1_pt1 | contig 14595 bp, 13 predicted proteins | sample 9134171 | NCBI WGS metagenome assembly JAEEGF01 (sample SAMN16246542, study PRJNA631951) | gut metagenome | biome: gut microbiome; feature: rumen; material: AP-attached | host: Bos | place: Iran: Karaj | collected 2018-10
GCAGGAGAATCTCCTTCTCCGCCAGGGTGAGGTCATAGATATAGACATGGATACCGAAGGAGGAGTAAAGGGAGTTCTGCTGAGAACGGGAGCTTACTATTCCTGCAGGGCTGTCGTCATAGCCACCGGGACCTTCCTAGGAGGAAAAATTTTCATAGGAGACACGGGCTTCGACAGCGGTCCCAACGGGCTGGCTCCCTCGACTGAGCTGGCGGAGGCTCTCAGGAAAAGAGGCCTCGTGACCAGGCGCTTCAAGACCGGGACCCCCGCAAGAGCCCTGTCCTCGTCCCTTGACTATTCCAAAATGGAGATACAGGAGGGAGACGCTTTTCCCGTTCCTTTCTCCTTTATGAACGAAGACGTATCCAAAGAGCAGGTGCCGTGCTGGCTCACCTATACCAACGAAGAGACCCACCGCATCATCCGCGAGAACATTGACCGCTCGCCGCTTTATGCCGGGGAGATCGAAGGAACCGGGCCGCGCTACTGCCCTTCCATCGAGGACAAGGTCATGCGTTTTCAGGACAAGGACCGCCATCAGGTCTTTGTCGAGCCCGAGGGCCTTTATACCAGCGAAATGTACATCGACGGCATGTCGTCTTCGATGCCCGAGGACGTCCAGTTCAGGATGTACCGGACGGTTCCGGGGCTTGAGAACGCGCGGATCGTGCGGAATGCCTACGCGATCGAATATGACTGTATCGATGCGGCACAGCTGAGGCTCACGCTGGAATTCAAAGCCATCCGGGGGCTTTACGCAGCCGGACAGTTCAACGGCTCTTCCGGCTACGAGGAAGCCGCCGCGCAGGGTCTCATCGCAGGCATCAACGCGGTGAAGCGTATCCGCGGCGAGGAAGAACTGGTTCTGGACCGTTCGCAGGCCTATATCGGCGTACTGATCGACGATCTGGTGACCAAGGACAACCGCGAGCCTTATCGGATGATGACTGCGCGTGCGGAATACCGCCTGATTCTCAGGCAGGACAATGCGGATGAGCGGCTGACGCCCATCGGCTATCGCATCGGTCTTGTCAGTGAAGAAAGATGGAACAGGTTTAACGAATACATTTCGCAGGTGGAAGCGGAAGTCGCGCGTCTGGAAAAGACTCATACGACCGGAGGCGCTTCTCTGGCGGATCTGATCCGCCGGCCAGAACTGTCATACGAGGCGATCGCGGACATGGATCCGGACAGACCTTCACTCTCGCGGCGTGTCCGTGAGGAAGCCGAGATCCGCATCAAGTACGAGGGCTACGTGGAACGTCAGGAACGTCAGGTCGCCCAGTTTAAGAAAATGGAGAACCGGCGGCTGCCGGAAGACCTGGATTATGAGACGGTGCCCAATCTTCGGATCGAAGCCCGCCAGAAGCTTCAGAAAGTGAAGCCGGCGTCCATCGGACAGGCTTCCAGAATCGGCGGCGTATCGCCTGCGGATCTCTCCGTTTTGCTTCTTTGGCTCAGAAAGAACGGCCTTTGAGAACGGACGGCGCGTAAAAAGTGACATTTTTTGGAAAATCTGATAAAATCATTCTGCCGGTTGTATAGAATGACCGGTCTGAAAGGAGCATACATGCTGGAATATCGTTATGACACACAGCTTCTGATCGAAGGAGAGGATCTGGACGAGGACGACATCCGCGATTATTTTATCGAGAACTTTGACGGCGACTGCCTTCTGGCTGTCGGCGACGAAGACCTGATCAAGATCCACTTTCATACCAATGAGCCCTGGAAGGTGCTGGAGTACTGCCGCACGCTTGGCGAGATCTACGATATCGTCATCGAAGACATGGAACGCCAGTCCAGAGGGCTGAAAGGCTGACGGGGGACGCCTGGCGCAAACGTTTGCGGAACAGGAAGACAGTCTTTGGCAGAGGCTGAATTGTAAGCTATAGCTTGGAAAACAAAGGATCAAATGATGGATGTTCCACGTGGAACAATTTTATTGAATTCGTTTGAGAAAGCGGGACTGAAGCCGGATGAAGAGGCGGCGGACCGCTTTCTTCGCTATAACGATCTTTTGATCGAAACCAACAGATCGCTTAATCTGACCGCCATCACGGAATTCGAAGATGTTGTCGTGAAGCACTTTCTGGACTCCTGCATGATACTTGCGGATCGGAAGGATATCTTCCAGTCTGAATTAGGGTCAGAGGAAAAGGGCCGTCCCATACGCCTTGCCGACGTCGGGACGGGGGCGGGTTTTCCCGGACTTCCGATCAAGATCATGGAGCCTTCCATCCGCCTGACGCTCATTGACAGTCTTAGAAAACGCGTGGACTTCCTCGAAGAGACGGCAGAGGCGCTTTGCCTCAAGGACGTAGAATGCATACATGCCCGCGCCGAAGAAGCCGGTAGAGACCCGGGCCTTCGCGAACAGTTTGACGTCGCAGTCTCCAGAGCTGTCGCAAAGCTCTCGGTCCTATCGGAGTATGTGCTGCCTTTTGTCAGGGAAAACGGACTGTTTGTGGCCTACAAATCGGGAACAGTCGATGAAGAACTCAAGGACGCGGCGCACGCGATTGAAATCCTTGGCGGGTCGGTGGAGAAGGTGTCTGTGTTCACGATTCCTGGGACGGATTATGAGAGAAGTCTGATCTACATTCGAAAAGTCGCCGAGACGCCCGGTAAATACCCCAGAAAAGCCGGAAAGCCGGAAAAATCACCCCTGTAAAGCAAGAGAAATTTTAATATTTCAAGATCCGCATAAACGCCGGGAAACCAGTGTTTATGCGGATTTTGGCATATCATAAGGAACCCGGATCCGATTGCGTCATGAATTACATGCTGTATAAGATGGCTTTTTTATTTTCCTTATGTTATAATCACATTTCAAGACGAAGTAAGCTTTGTCTTTTCGAAAAACATCCCGTCCGCCGAGGCGGACTGATCTTTGAAGGAGAAAGTTTCATGGGACGTATCATTGCAATTGCGAACCAGAAAGGCGGCGTCGGCAAGACGACGACAGCCGTCAATCTGTCTGCGGCCTTTGCGGAAAGAGGGAAAAAGGTCCTTCTGGTGGACATGGATCCGCAGGGCAACTCCACAAGCGGCCTTGGGATCGAGAAGAATCTTCAGAAAACGGTCTATGACCTTTTGGTCAACGACGCTTCGGCCAAAGACTGCATCCGGCACGGCATCTATAAAGCGCTGGATGTTGTTCCCTCGACCGTGGACCTTGCAGGCGCCGAGATTGAGATGCTGGAGCTTCCGCAGCATGAATTTATACTCAAAAAGAAACTCAAGAATCTGGCCGGGAACTATGACTATGTGATCATCGACTGCCCGCCGAGCCTGAACCTTCTGACCGTCAATGCGCTGACCACGGCCGGCTCCGTTCTGGTTCCGATCCAGTGCGAGGTTTACGCAATGGAAGGACTGACGCAGCTCATGCACACGATCCGGCTTGTGCAGAAGAAACTGAACAAGGGCCTTCAGCTGGAGGGCGTGCTCTTCACGATGTACGACTCCAGAACGAATCTGTCCCGGCAGGTGGTGGAGAGCGTCCGGCAGTATTTTGACGGGAAGACCTACGAGACGCTGATCCCCAGGAACGTCCGTCTGGCGGAAGCGCCCTCGCACGGAATGTCCATTTTCGAGTACGATCCGCGCTCGGTCGGCGCCGACGCATACCGCGCCCTGGCCAAAGAGATCGAGATGTTCCACGTGGAACAATCGGAAAAACCCGAGGAGAACGACCAGTAGGTTCCACGTGGAACATTCTTTGAAAAACATCAAAAGCGCAGGCTGAAAATCGCAGAAAAACGCAGAAGAAAGGCGTCTGAAAACACCGGACACGGCCGGCTGAGAGCCCGAAAACGGCATAAATAAGCCAAAAAGCAAAAAGCATCGGCTCGAGACATCAGCTTGAAAGAAAACAGAGGAAAACGAAATGGCAGTGAAAAATAAAGGACTTGGAAAGGGCCTTGGCGCACTTCTGGGAGAAGAAGCAGAGATCTCCGTAAGAAGGAACAACAACACAAAGCCCGCGGAAAAGAAAGCGGACAGCGGAGAGATCCTCGTGAAGATCCGCCTGATCGAGCCGAACCGCTCGCAGCCCAGAAAGAACTTTGATCAGGAAGAACTGGAGACGTTGGCCGAGTCGATCCGGCAGCATGGTGTCATTCAGCCGCTGATCGTCATAAAGGAAGGCGAACGTTATCAGATCGTGGCAGGCGAACGCCGCTGGCGCGCCGCCAGGCTTGCAGGGCTGCGTGAAGTGCCCGTACTGGTCCGCGACTATGCGGAACAGGCGGCCGCCGAGGTCTCCCTGATCGAGAACATCGAGCGCAAAGACCTCAATCCCGTGGAAGAAGCACAGGCCTTCCGGAAGCTGATCGAAGATTATCATCTGACCCAGGAAGAGCTTTCTGACCGGATGTCCAGAAGCCGTACGTCCATCACCAACTCCTTACGTCTCCTCAGGCTCCCGGAAGAAGTCCAGAAACTGCTTGCGGACGGGAAAATCTCTCAGGGCCACGCCAAAGTACTTCTCGGCATGGAAAACGACGAAGCGGAGACGCTTCTTGCCCGCCGGATCGCGGAGGAAGAACTGAGTGTACGGGAAACCGAAGAGGCCGTGCGCGTCTGGGCCAATCCCCGGAAGCCCCGCACGAAGCGGAAACTGAAAAATGAAGCCGCATATCGGAAGACTGCAAGCGAATTGACGGAAAAACTCGGAACAAAGGTCCGGATCAACCGGAAATCCGAGCATTCGGGCAAGATCGAGATCGAATATTATTCTTTGGATGATCTGGAACGCGTGATCTCGCACATCCAGTAAGAACGGAAGGTGCAGAATATGAACGAAAACCTTGGCTTTTTTGAAAAACTGGCACAAGCCTTATCTGTGGCGGCACCTTATATCGCGCTCGGCGCCGGAATCATTTCCCTGGTGATGATCGTACTGCTTCTGGTGCTGATCCGAAAACAGGACCGACTCAAGGCGCGGATGGATTATTTCATGCGCGGCGGGAAGAAAGAACCCCTCGAAGAGTCCCTCCGACACATGGTGGACGACAACCAGACCATGAAACAGCAGCTTCGCACCGCAGGGACCGAGCTTGGCAAGCTCCGCGCGGAAATGCAGACCTCGTACCGGAAGACCGGCGTCGTGAAATACAACGCATTTCCCGGTATGGCGGGCAAAATGAGTTCCAGCGTGGCGCTTTTGAACAACGAGAACAACGGCATCGTGATCACCTCGATCCACGGGCAGGACGGTTGTTACACCTATATCAAGGAGATCATGAACGGAAAGTCCATCAACCCGCTGACCAAGGAAGATGAAGAAGCGCTTCGGATCGCCATCGAGATGCAGGTGTGAACGTCTGGAAAGCGCATAAGCATAGGAAAAACGCCCCTCGCGGGGCGTTTTTCCTTACGTGGGAACGTTTTATTCTCCGAAGCCCTGCATCCTGTCCAGAAGCTCGAAAAAGGCCAGTTTGCGGCTTGATTCCGGGATGATGGATACATTTTCGCCAAGCTCGAGAAAATACTTGGGATGGGTTTCTGGCCATTCAGGAAGGCCGGCTCCGTTGGGATCACCTGTCTTGATGTAGTTCGTGAGATATCCGAAGGCCGTGTCCATCAGGGCGCGGTCTTTTTCATCGAAGAGGCGCGACTTTTCAGGAATGGTTCCGTAGAAATAGACTTCCTCGCCGCTGTGGAAGCTGCCGATGCGGCCGTTTTCCTTGGTGAAAAAGTATTCATGCACCGGGATGCCATTTTCGATGGCCAGGCGGTGCAGGCAGTGGTGCGGATAATCGAAGAATACCGCGCCGTAGATCTCGGCCCACATGTCCTTGGCCTCTTCGTCCGTCGAAGCCGGATAGAGCTTCAAAACCTCGTCCGCATAATCTTTAAAATACGCTCTCACGCGCGCCTCATAATTCTTCATCGACGCGTTGGAGAAGATCAGGAAGGCGGCGCTTTCCTGTTTGTTGTAGCCGTGCAGGATGGCTTTCTCGTTGTGAATGCCCTTTTTATAGGATTCATAGGGCGTTTCCGTGAGGGCGTAGCCGTCCACGGTCATGTGATGCTCCGTGGCGGTCGAGGCGACGAGTTCAGAGGCGGGGATGGCCCGGAGATCGGCGAGGGTCTTGGCGCCCCAGCGCTTTTTCAAGGCCTCGCCGGCCTCAAGCGCTTCGGGAAGAAGACGGAAGGAGTGAGGGGGCTCTTTAGAGGCCACCGTGGAGCTTTCCAGGAAGACACGGTTGAACAGGCCTTTTGCGAGCGGGGAGGTGCAGAGCGCGCTTACGGCCGCCGCGCCTGCGGATTCGCCGCCCAATGTAATGTTGTCCGGGTCTCCGCCGAAGGCTTCGATGTTGTCGCGGACCCATTCAAGGGCTTTGATCTGATCGAGGAGGCCGTAGTTGCCGGTCGTGCCGTTCGGGGACTCCGCCTGAAGTTCCTCAAGCGCCGCATAGCCGAAAACGCCCAGCCGGTAATGCATGTTGACGTAGACGATGCCTTCCTTGGCCATGCTCTGGCCCTGATAGTCCGCAAACCACGGCTGGCCGGTCTGAAGCGAGCCGCCGTGAACGTACACATAGACCGGAAGACCTTTCTGGCTGCCCGCAGGCTTCATGACGTTGACGTACAACGCGTCTTCGCTGACCGCCGGCTGATAATTGTCGGTCATGTCGAACCATTTGTAATCATGGTAGCCGATGATCTGATACAGAGAATAATAAAGGGGCAGGTTCCGGGGCTGCTGGAACATGGGCGCAAAATGATCCGCTTCCAGCACGCCTTCCCAGGGCGCCGGATCCTGCGGCTCCTTCCAGCGGAGATCGCCCACGGGCGGCGCGGCGTAAGGAATTCCGGTGTACAGTTCCACGTCGCCGGTCTCATTGAGGACGCCGCGGACTTGTCCGCCGGTCACGGAAACGACCGCCGTCCGGACCGGATCCTTTGTGCTGACAGCCGGAACGCGCTTCATGGGCGGCCAGGTCAGGAAAAGGATCGCGGCGAAAGCGCCGAAATATAACAGCCAGCTCAGGATCTTCAGTGTCCAGTGCTTCCTAAAGACGCCTGTTTCCCACAGAACGAAAAACAAGACGGTCAGAAGAAGAACCAGGATCCATCCCAGGAAAGAATTCTGGTTCAGTTCCAGAACCAGAAGGAAGAGGAGAAACAGCAAAACCGTGATGATGCGTCTTGCGATCATATTTTACCCCCTGCGTGCTTCACGAAGCGGCTTGTCCCAGAAAACTTTGCCGTCAAACTGTTCTGCCAGACGGTCAATCACTTCGTTAAACCCAAGAAGCAGCTTCTGCTCCCGCTTCTTGGAACGGCGGCCCTTGCCGTCGAAGAGCACTTCTTCGGCATAGGCATCGTAGGAGACCGCATAGTCTTCTTCGTCCCGATGCGGGAAAAATGTGACCGCGGCCTTGTAGCTGATATGCCCCTGTTCGGAATCCGAGATCAGAAGGACCAGTGCCGCATGCCGTTCCACTTCATTGTAAACGGCTTCCGCTTCCAGATACTGCTCAAACACATTGACAGTCATAAAAGGACTCCTTTATTTCAGTTTCTGCTGTTTCATCCAGATCGACATCACGAGGCTGTGCGGAAGGATCTTCACCAAAGCCACCTGCGCCTTGGCCTTGAAGCCCGGCACCACGTGGTCTTTTCCGCGCGAAAGCGCCTTCCAGGCCTTATCCACGATGAAAGACGTTTCATACATCGCAACGTATTTCTTGACGACGGCATCTTCATTTTTCCGGACTGCGCGGTCAAAGAAGGCGGTTTTCGTCCAGAAGGGGCAGAGCGCCATGACGTGGATGCCGCGCTTTTTGACCTCCCGGTTCAGCGCTCTGGAAAAGCTTAAGACAAAAGCTTTCGAAGCGCCATAGACGTTGATATAGGGGATGGGCTGGAAAGCCGCGACCGAGGCGATCTCGATGATCCGCCCGCCGTTGTGCATATAGGGCAGCACAAGCTTGGTCATGGCGGTGAGCGCACGGCAGTTCAGATCGATCATGCCCAGGTCATCTTCCATCGAAAGCTTCTCGACGGCGTCGAATTTGCCGTAGCCGCTGGCGTTGATGAGAAGACGGACGTCCGGCTGCTCTTTCTGGAGAAGGTCTTCCATTTTCCCGATGAAGGAAGGATCTGAAAGATCCAGAGGCACGGGGCGAACGGGGACCGGGGTCTCGTCCTGAAGCGCGCGGAGCTTGTCTTCCGTACGCGCAACGGCCCATACTTCCTCCACGTTCATGTGGTCTTTCAGGGTCTTTACGAATTCGCGTCCTATGCCGCTGGACGCACCGGTGATGATGGCAATGTTTTTCATAAAGCGGATCCTCCATAATGCCGGATATCGAACGGTCTTCAAAAAACAAACCGGGCGCATGCCCGGTCTTAACTTCCTGAAAAGCCTCTCGGCTGAAGAGCGAAGTACGGGAGTCGAACCCGCCTCCTCGGCTTGGGAAGCCGATGCACTACCGATGTGCGAACTTCGCTTTAGCTACCCTCTCAGCGGCCGCCGAAGTCCCTTCAACGGACACCGGAGAAATAGACCTTTTAATTTTATCAGCGTTTTTCGGAATTGTAAAGGGTTTCTTTCGGGATTAAACAGTGCGGCACCAAACAGGGGCAAAACTATTTGTTGCGTGGTTTCCTCTTTTTCAGGAGAAATGCCGCCAGAATGGCGATTACGATGATCACGGTACAGCCGCCGGCAATGGCGGCGATCACACCGGGCGGAAGTGCCTTCTGTCCCGTAGAAATATCCTCCGGCTCGGAAGGTAGGGCTTGGGAGGAGGCCCCACTGCCGCCATTGAAAATTTCTTCGGTAATACCTTTCGCGGAAGCTTCTTCTATTTGCTTCAGTTCGTATGAACACTCTTTGGAAACGACCTCTGAGACCTCCACTCTGGTATAAAGTTTACCGGTTCTCAATTTAGTAAAATCAGGCCGCAAAGGGAAAGGAACCAGGAATTCGCCCTCCTCTGCCTGAATATAAACGAAAACAGCACGAGACATTCTGGAACAGTCAAAAGCAATGATATTTTTGACCGTCAGAGAGGAGACTGCATCCTGCAACATACTGATACGGATGTGATTCGTGAAAGCATTTTTCGGAGCCTCCCCGAACTCACCCACCTCCCAGTTTCCGCCGGTTTTACTGATTCTGATCTGAGCCAAAGTATCCGTCAGGAGAATCCAACTGTATTCTTTTGAGATACCTTCCGAGACAGGTACGGAAGAATCCGCGAGAAACAGAAGACTTCCGCCATGCATCTTATAAGAATAGGAGAGTTTACTCAGATCCTTTCCGTCCGGGCCGAGAATATTACTGAGACTGAACAAACCCGATCTCTTCGAAACAAGTTCGGTGATCTCGTTAAACTCGGTCTCATCATAAAAATCAGTATAGGAAAACACATCTGTTTCGGCAAATGAAACAGAGGATGAGAACGAAAATACTAATAGAAAACCGAAAAAGGATGTCCAGAACCTCTTAATAAAACGTCGAGTTCTCATATTACTACGCCTCCTCAGTTTGAGACATATACGGTTTGTATATAAGTAATTGTGTCATTGTTTACTGTTTCGTTGCAAAAAGCGCTAAATAATATACTGTAGTTATTACCATCCAGAGGATCTATATTAAGAAACCTTCATGGCGAGATCCTCTATAAAAAAAATGTATCACAAGTGGAAAAACCTCTAAAACGACACCATTCAATCTGTTTCAATAATAAATCAAGAGCAAACTATACGTCAATGAAAATCATAAACAAGAAGGATAGTCCGATGCAGGGCTATTCAGAGGAGCCTTGGAAATGCGTTGCCAAGGAAGTGCCCGAAGAATATAATGGGCTTATCAGATCAACCAAGGAGGGAGAGACATGCCCGGCTGGCTAAAAGATGCTGTATTCTATGAGATCTATCCGCAGTCTTTCTATGATTCGAACGGCGACGGGATCGGGGACATCCCGGGAATCGAGGAGAAACTCGATTACGTAAAAGGCCTTGGCTGCAACGCGATCTGGCTGAATCCCTGCTTTGACTCGCCCTTCATGGACGCGGGCTACGATGTCAGGGATTACAAAAAGGTTGCTCCGCGCTACGGGACGAATGAAGACCTGGAGCGGCTGTTCCTGAAGGCGCATGAAAAGGGCATGCATATCATTCTGGACCTGGTGCCCGGACATACCTCCGATCAGCACGAATGGTTCCTCTCGTCCAAAGACCCGGACCAGGACGCATACAAGAACCGCTACGTCTGGACCGACAGTGTCTGGAATGCGCCGCCGGAATACAAATGGGAGCGCGGCCTTGCGGACCGGGACGGCAGCTACATGGTCAATTTCTTCAGTTCCCAGCCGGCGCTGAATTATGGCTTCAAGGAGATCACGCATCCCGAATGGCAGCTTCCGACGGATCATCCGGACTGCAGAAAGACGGTGGAAGCCGTGAAGGACGTCATGCGTTTCTGGCTTGACCGCGGCGCGGATGGTTTCCGCGTGGACATGGCGGATTCTCTCGTGAAAAACGACGACGACGAGAAGTCCGCGACTTCGGCTATCTGGCGCGAGATCCGGGAAATGCTGGACCGTGAATACCCCGAGGCCGCATTTATCTCTGAATGGTCGAATCCGGACCTCTCATTGAAGGCCGGCTTCCATGCGGATTTCCAGCTTGATCACGGAGACAACTGGTATCACGCGCTCTGCCGCGCAGGACTATGGGGCGAGGAAGGGCCGAAAGCGCCGGTCTTCAGCCCCGACGGCAATGGTGACGTCACGCATTATCTCACGCGTTATCTCCGGGAGCTTAAAAATGCGGAGGGCAGGGGCTATCTCAGCATGATCACCTGCAACCACGACACACCGAGGCTTTCCGCAACGCTGACGCCGGAAGAGAGACGGCTCGCCTCCGCGTTCCTTCTTCTCATGCCCGGCGCGCCCTTCGTCTATTACGGCGACGAGATCGGCATGCGTTATCGGGACGGACTCCGCTCAAAAGAGGGCGGCTACCAAAGGACCGGGAGCCGTACGCCCATGCAGTGGGCGACAGGAAAAAACCTGGGCTTTTCCACCGCCGCGGCGGAAGACTTGTACCTGCCGGTCGATCCGCTTCCGGACGCGCCGACGGTCGAAGCGGAGGAAAAGGATACGGATTCCATGCTCTATCTGTTCCGGAGAGTGCTGGCCTTCCGGAAAAAGCACGAAGAACTGCACGCGGACGGCGCGATCACGCCGGTCTATGCGGAAAAGGGGAAATATCCTTTCGTCTTCCGAAGGGACCGCTTCCTCATTTGCGTAAACCCCATGTTAACGCCGCGTGAAGCAGAGCTTAACGCAGAACTCAAAGGGACGCTTGCGCTTCTCGTGGAAGGAAAGCCTGGGAAGAATATGCCCACGGTGAGTTTTTCCGACGGAAAGGTCACGCTGGGGCCTCAGGTAATGGCGGTGTTTGAACTGAAATAACGGTCCGACATTTTCGCCCGATGATTCGTATTCATGAATGAAGGGAAAAGAATACCCTTCGATGCATTCTAACGAAAACGAATTCGAAGGAGACTGTCATGAAACGCATATTCATTCTCATATTGATCGTATCCCTGGCAGCGGGTCTTCTTTCGGGCTGCACGGGACCTGGGACGTCTGGAACGGAGCCGCTAGACCAGGTCACGCCGGTAGAAGATGGACAGCCATCAGAGAAACCGGCAGACAACGAGACAGAAGAAACCTTTGAAGTCGCGACCGGTTTTCCGTATTCGGGAGTCGTTTATGAGTACTGCTTGTTCCATTTGAATACGCTTTATACAGGAAAGGGTATTCTGGAAAAGCTTCCGGAAGGCGCGGTACTGATCGGAAAGATCCGTTCGACCAATGCGGAAAAACTGCCGGACAAAGAACTCACGGCGGCGCAGCTTTATGAGGGAATGAAAATCTACTCGATGGAAGGCGGCAAGAAGCTGTTTGCCGTATACGACGAGACCCATGTCATGCAGCTGGAACCCTATGAGGGGGATAGAGAGGACCTGTACATCCCGCCCTGGATGCGGAGGGATCCTTTCCCGCCGAAGCTGTCAGGCGACGTGGATCCGAGCCGGCGCTTCTGCGTTTCGGTATTTCCGAACGCAGACAGGGATCTGGTCATTGAAAAGATCGTCAAGGACCTTCGGGCCGGACTGATCTATGATCTGATTGGAGAAAAGACCTTCTATGTGTATGCCGCGGACGTGGTCGAAGGCAAAGAAGACGGCGCGATCTGGATGCGGTCGTTATTGGGCATTGAAGGCGTGATGGGGGTCGAAAGACCGCAGGACCTCTTCCCGGGCGAGAAAAAGTCGAAACTCATATCGGCACCGGAGATGGAAGGCGTCGTCACGAAGCCGGGATGGCGGGAGTATCCGACGCTTGAAGAAGCGGAACTGGCCTTCGGAAGCACATTTGAGATCCCCGAAAATGATCTGCAGAAGATCTTCCGGATCGGATCCGGCTACGACACCCACGTGCTCGAAGTGCTTTTCCTAAAGGACGGCAACGAGATCTTCCGGATCCGGAAAGCCACCGGCTACGGCGATCCGAGCGGTGACAAAGAACACACCCGGCAGTATTGCTTCATTGACAGCGCGCACAAGGATCTGGAGACCATTTTCAGAAAAGACAAAAACGGTACGTACTTTACAGCCTATAGGGCCTACACAGACTATAGTTATTCGGTTTATGCACCCGAGGGAATGACGGAGGAAGAACTGTTGAAACTGTTCAAAGACGATAAACACAAGCATCCGGAGTCCAGAGACTATCCGAACAGCCGGGACGTCACGGACTACCTCCCGCAGAACTGGGAGAACAGGGCGCCGATCAAGCCCCAGGAGCCTGTCACGAAAGGGGAAGAGGACGTCCCGATGCCGACGGATGACACCGTCCGCGAGAAGTTTACTTTTCCGAGATCCGGAGAGAGCGGACGGGAGTATTCGCCGGACACACTCATTGTGACGATCGATCCCGCGTTCGACAAGGAGGCGGTCAAGGCAGCCATCCTGAAGACCTTCCCGGTGGAGCTGAAGTACGACTTCCGGCTCGCGGAATATGTGATCGCGGTCACGGCGAAGGAAGCGCCTTCGGAAGACGCGCTGCGGGATCTGGCCGTGAAGATCTGGAGCACCACGGGGGTCTCAAAGGTCGAACGCGACGCGCTGAACGAGCTTAATACAGTTCCTGTGACCACACTTTCGGATATTTAAGACAAAACAGCCTTCTCAAGCGGCGGACCGGCATCCCGGCCCGCCGCTTCTCATTGACAGAAAGCCCTTTTCATGGTAGGATTTTGGGCAATGCTGAAGGGTGTAAAACCCTGTGGAAAGAGGTATGAAATGGCAGAGAAAAAAAGTGTCCTGACAAAGTCCGGCGCAGAGAAACTCCAGGCGGAGCTGAAGGAACTGAAGGAAGTCCGCCGCGCAGAGATCGCTGAGAAGATCAAAGAGGCGCGTGCGCAGGGCGACCTGTCCGAAAATGCGGAATACGATGCCGCGAAGGACGAGCAGGCCGAGATCGAAGCGAGGATCGCCGAGATCGAGAATACCCTGAAGAACTCTGAACTGGTTCAGGAAGCCACGGATACCAAGACGGTCTTCGTCGGCGCGAAGGTCACGGTCCGTGAAGAGGGCTCGGACGAGGATGAGGTATTCTACATCGTCGGTTCCAAGGAAGCCAATTCATTGAACAATAAGATCTCGAACGAGTCTCCGCTGGGCGCGGCGCTCATGGGCGCGAAAGTCCGGCAGAAGGTCAGTTACGAGGTCCCTGCAGGCAAGTTTACCTTCACCATCAAAAAGATCGAGAAGGCCTGATCCTTCTTGTTGATCAGGGCCGCCGGGACTGACACGGCGGCCCTCTTATTTTCAGACACCATAAAGGGGAAGACTATGGCTAATGAGAACCGAAATGCCGAGGGGCAGGCGCAGGACATTCATCATCTGATTGCGATCCGCCGCGAGAAGCTTCAGGAGCTCCGCGCGAACGGGCAGAATCCGTATGTGATCACGTCCTTCGACCAGACTGCGCATGCGCGTGAGATCAAGGAACGCTTTGAGGACTTTGAGGGCAAGACCGTCCGCATCGCCGGGCGCCTCATGTCCAAACGCGTCATGGGCAAGGCTTCATTTTCGGATGTGAAGGACCTGACGGGCTCGATCCAGTGCTACGTCACGCGTGACGACCTGGGCTTGGACGCCTACCAGGCCTATAAAAAGTTTGACATCGGCGACAATGTGGGCATCGAAGGTTTCGTGTTCCGTACGAACGCCGGCGAGGTGACCGTGCATGCGACGAAGGTGACCCTGTTCACCAAGGCGCTGCAGATCCTGCCTGAAAAATACCACGGCCTGACGGACACGGATCTCCGTTACCGCCAGCGCTACGTGGACCTCTTCATGAACGACGAAGCGAAGGACGTTTTGGTGAAGCGCTCGCTGATCCTTGCGGAGATCAGAAACTTCCTGAACGGAAGAGGCTTCCTCGAAGTCGAGACACCGATCCTCGTATCCAACGCGGGCGGTGCGGCGGCCAGGCCCTTCATGACACATTTTAATGCGCTGAATCAGGACATGAAGCTCCGCATTTCCCC
>JAEEGF010358801.1_pt1 | contig 14592 bp, 11 predicted proteins | sample 9134171 | NCBI WGS metagenome assembly JAEEGF01 (sample SAMN16246542, study PRJNA631951) | gut metagenome | biome: gut microbiome; feature: rumen; material: AP-attached | host: Bos | place: Iran: Karaj | collected 2018-10
TAGTTGCTACAAATGCAAACAATTGTACTGCAGAAGCAACAACAACAGTAGTAGTAAATACAACACCTACTGTAACAGCATCGAACACTGGCGCATATTGCGCAGGCGAGACAATCTCGTTGAATGCAATTTCGGATGCAACCTCATTCGCATGGAATGGTCCTAACGGATTCACATCAGCATTGCAGAATCCAACAATTGAAAATGCTGCCACCACAAATGGCGGTTCGTACACAGTTGTAGCAACAAGCGCTGCTGGTTGTACGGCAAATGCAAGCACAGTTGTAACTGTAAATGCAAATCCTGTGGTTGATGCATCGAACACTGGTGCATACTGCGAAGGCGCAACAATAGCATTGCAGACAACAGCAACAGGCACATACGCATGGAGCGGTCCTAACGGATTCTCCTCAACCTTGCAGAACCCGACAATTGCTAATGCAACTCTTGCTAATGCAGGTGTTTACACCTTGGTAGTTTCAAACGCAAACAATTGTACAGCCGAAGCAAGCACAACAGTAGTTGTAAATGCTAATCCGACAATTGAACTTGGTAACAATGTTACAGTATGTACTGGCGAAAACGCAACTCTTGATGCTGGTGCAGGTCTTACCTATCATTGGTCAAACAATGCAACAACCCAGACTATTTCTGTTCCAGCAGGCGACTACTATGTAACAGTTTACAATGCAAACGAATGTTCAGCTACCGATAATATCTCGGTTGCAAACTATCCGCAAACAACACTTGTAACAACATCGACAGCAGAAACACATAATAATTCTCACGATGGTACAGCAACCGTGACGCCTACTGGTGCTTCTCCGTTCCAGTACAACTGGTCGAACAATGGCAATACCGCAACAATCAGCGGACTTGCAGGTGGCAACTACAGCGTTACCGTAACAGATGGCAACGGATGTGATGCTACTGCAATCGTAAATGTTGCAACAATGAATACTCCTCCAGTTGCTGATTTCTCGGTCAACAATGCCGAAAATGTAACGATATGCCTCGGTGCTGATGTCGTATTTGCTGACCTTTCGACAAATACTCCTACACAGTGGACTTGGAACTTCGGTGATGGAACAACATCCAATGTACAGAACCCAACCCACACATACGCAGAGGCTGGTAGCTACAATGTTTCGCTCACAGTTGCAAATCAGGACGGAACAGACAGCAAGCAGATTACAAACTGCGTAGTTGTAAATGCAGTTCCGACAGCAAATGCAACTAACACTGGTGCATATTGCGCTGGCGAAACAATAGAACTTTCTGTTTCAAGCGACATTGCAACCGAATACCAGTGGACTGGTCCTATGGGCTTCAGCAGTGCAATGCAGAATACTACTCGTCCAAATGCAACGACCAACCACGCTGGAACCTACTCGGTTGTCGTAACAACAGCAAACGGATGTTCGGCAGTTGCATCAACCGATGTAGTTGTTAATGCTAATCCTATAGCCAATGCATCGAACACCGGTGCTTACTGCGAAGGCGCAACAATAGCATTGCAGACAACCGCAACCGGCACCTACGCTTGGAGTGGTCCTAACGGATTTACATCAACCTTGCAGAACCCGACAATTGAAAATGCAACTCTTGAAAATGCTGGCGAATACACGCTTACAGTTTCTAACGAAAGCGAATGCTCGGCACAGGCAACCACAATGGTAGTAGTCAATGCAAATCCGACATTAACTGTTTCGGTTGATGCTACATATTGTGCAGGCGAGACCATTTCACTGACAGCAAATTCGGATGTAACTTCATTTGTATGGAATGGTCCTAACGGATATATTTCAGCAATGCAGAACCCGACTATCACTAACGCAACCCCAGCAAATAGCGGTACATATAATGTAGTTGCAACAAGTGCTAATGGTTGCTCGGTTGAGGCAAGCACAAATGTTACTGTTGGTGCAAATCCTGTTGCTACAATTACAAACAACAGCGGAACAACAACATTGACATGTTCAATGACATCCATAGAACTTGTTGCAAACGGCGGAACATCTTATTCGTGGAATAACGGCGTTGCTAATACAGCAGAATTTACAGCATCAGCAGCTGGTGACTATACAGTAGTTGTTACAAATGAAAACAACTGTACTGCTAATGCATCAGTAACAATAACAGCCGATGGTGATGTTCCAACAATTTCTATCGATGGTGCTACAGCATACTGCGAAGGCGCATCAATTTCACTATCTGCTAGTTCGAATGTTCCAGTAACCTACACATGGGCTGGTCCTAACGGATACACCGCATCTACTGCAGCAATTAATATTTCGAATGCAACCTCAGACAATGCAGGTATATACTCGGCATCGGTAGTTGCAGCAAACGGATGTGAAGCAAGCAGCACAATTACAGTAGTTGTAAATGCTAATCCAACAGTTGAAGTTTCAAGCAACAGTCCAGTTTGCGAAGGCGGCGATGTAACATTCACCGCTTCAAGTGCTGAATCATTGAGTTACTCGTGGAGCGGTCCTAACGGATTTGTTTCTACAGAGGCTTCTCCTGTGATTTCTGGCGCAATCTTGGCTAATGCTGGCACATATACTCTCGTAGTAGAAAATGTCGCTACAGGCTGTGGGAATACCTTCCATACTGAACTTGTGGTCAATGCTGCTCCTACAGTAAGCCTTGGCGACGATGTTACGGTTTGTGCAAATGTTGAGGCAACACTCAATGCAACAGCAGGCTTTGTATCCTACACATGGAACGGCGAGGCTGGTTCGCAGTCGTTCGCCGCAACAGAAGCTGGCGACTATACCGTAGTAGTAGCCGACAACAACGGATGTACTGCAAGCGATGTCGTAACGGTTAGCCATTACGAACTGCCAGAACTTGTAATGTCGTCAACTCCAGAATCAGGTCACGGTGTTGCTGACGGTACTGCATCGGTTGAAATTTCAGGTGGTACTGCTCCATACGCAATCCTCTGGAACAACAACGAAACCACAGCACAGATTACAGGTCTTACAAATGGTCACTATACTGTTGTGGTAACCGATGACAACGGATGTGCAGTCAATGGCGCTGTTGATGTCAACTCGCTGAATACTCCTCCAGTTGCAGCATTTACTGCCGATGTGGAATCTGGTTGCGCACCTCTTACAGTCAACTTCACCGACAACAGCACCAATTTCCCGCAGACTTGGACTTGGGATTTCGGCGGAACAACTTCGTCGGAGCAGAACCCATCGCACATATTCAGCGAACCTGGAACATACAATGTATATCTCACTGTTTCCAACCTCGACGGTAGCGACATTGCAACAAAGGTAATCACTGTTTATGCTAACCCGACTGTAATTATAACCGAACAACCGGCAATTTGCGAAGGTTCTTCAAGGACAATAATAGTTGAAGAAGGTTTTGCTTCGTATGAATGGAGCAATGCATCAACAGAAAATTCGACTGTTGTTACTGAAGCAGGTGTATATGCTCTTACAGTAACCGATGAAAACGGTTGTCTGGCAACTGCATCTGTCGAAATGACAATGGCTCCGGTTCCAGAAGTTTCTCTTGGCACCGACATTGATGTCTGTGAAAATTCGGAAGCAGAAATAAATGCTGGTGAAGGTTATGCTTGGTATAACTGGAGCACTGGAGAAACAACTCAGTCGATAATGGTTTCGGCAGCAGGCGAATATTCGGTAACCGTATTCAACGAATATGGCTGCGAAGCATCCGATACTATTGCAGTTTCAATATTGGCTGCTCCTACATTTGCTATCAGCGATACTTCTGTTTGCGTAAACGAAGAAATCATTTTGAACATTGACACCGAAGACGAAGTATTGTGGTTTGGCGAAACAGAAGGTAACACTTACGCCCAGACTTATCCGTCTGCAGGAGAATATCTTGTTTGGGTAACGGTTAGCAACGGCGAATGTGAAACCACCGATACAATAACGGTATCGGTAGAAACTTGCACTTCAGTTGACGAAATGGTAGCAATGGAAATTCAACTCTACCCGAACCCGGTACGCGACATGGCAACATTTACCGTAACTGGCTACGAAGGTGTAGTTTCATACTCAGTTGTTGACCTGAGCGGTAGGGAAATGACCTTCGAGACTGTTGTCGTAGCAGGCGAATCGGCTCACACCGTTGATGTAAGCACTCTTGCTCCTGGTGTTTATGTTCTCAGAATAACAACAGGTACAGAAGTACACAATCTGAAGTTTACCAAAGAGTAAGCGGAAAGGATTTCAATAGAAAAGGCGGATTTTGGTCCGCCTTTTTTATGTTATTTTCTTTGTTGCTGTTTGTCTTCCTTGCCCCCAATCCTTTATGACATTAAAGCCATTAAGGCCTTTATGGCAGGGGGCAAAGAAAACAGCAATAAACTATGCAATTCCTTTTGCTTTCAGCAATCCTTCCATTTGCTTTTGCAGTTCCTCTGCTTTCTGTCCTGCTACCTTTGCAAAGTTCTCGGTATTATCGGCAAAGATTATTCCGCGCGAAGAATTCACTAGAAGTCCGCAGTGGTCGTTCATTCCGTACTTTGCAACTTCTTCCAATGAGCCGCCTTGTGCGCCAACGCCTGGCACAAGCAGGAAATGTTCGGGAACAATCTTTCTGATCTCTGCAAGCATGTCGGCCTTGGTTGCACCAACGACATACATCATCTTGTCCTTGCCTGCCCATTGCTGCGACTTGGTAAGCACTTCTTCGAAAAGTCTTTTTTCGCCGTTGTTGAACATTTGAAAATCTTCAGATCCCTTGTTGCTGGTAAGTGCGAGCAGAATCACCCATTTGTCTTCGTAGGGCAGGAATGGTGAAACAGAATCTTCGCCCATGTACGGAGCCACGGTGACGGCATCGAAGTCCATTTTCTCGAAGAAAGCACGGGCATAAAGTTTCGAGGTGTTGCCTATGTCGCCACGCTTTGCATCAGCAATTATGAAGATTTCTGGATAATTCTTGCGAATGTATGCAACGGTATCTTCGAGAGCCTTCAGTCCTGCGGTGCCTTCGCTTTCGTAGAAAGCCAAATTTGGCTTGTATGCAACCGAGTATTTTGCGGTAGCATCAACGATTTGCTTGTTGAATTCGAAGATTGGCGATTCTGCATCAAGTAAATGCTTTGGCAGTTTCTGAATGTCGGAGTCGAGTCCGGTGCAGAGGAAACTTTTCTTTTCCCTGATTTGCTGGAATAATTGTTCGTAGTTCATGTGATGAGTTATTTTGTTGCAAAATTAGACAATTTTGTTTTAATCGTGGAAGGTCTGATTTTATTTTTTATGTACTTTTGCTCTTAAATTATTCAGCAATTTTAGATATGTTATTGCTAATGATTTAAAAATGTTTAACGAAAAGAATTAAGAATTATGTTAGGAGCAATTATTGGAGACATCGTTGGCTCATCACACGAGTTCAACAGCATCAAGACAACAAAGTTTAACCTGTTTGACAATAAAAGCCGCTACACCGACGACTCGGCAATGTCTATGGCTGTAGCAGAGTGGCTATTGGACGATGCAGAATATACACATAAAGTGCTGGAAGACAAAATGGTAAAGTACGGTTCGCTGAATCAGGATGCAGGTTATGGAGGAATGTTTTTCATGTGGCTGTTTTTACCGGAAAGAACTTTCGAGTCGGGGAAACGATTGCCATACAACAGCTTTGGTAACGGTTCGGCAATGCGAGTAAGCGCAGTCGGCTGGCTGTTCGACACCTTGGAAGAAACTGAAAAAGTTGCCGAAATCTCCGCCAGCATAACCCACAATCACCCCGAAGGCATCAAGGGCGCACAAGCAACGGCAGCGGCTATCTGGTTGGCTCGCAACGGCAAAAGTAAAGCAGAGATAAAGGACTATATTTCAGCAAAATACGGCTATAACCTTGACCGTACCTGCGATGAAATCAGACCAGACTACGAATTCGATGTAACCTGCCAAGGTTCAGTTCCCGAATCCATCATCGCTTTCCTCGAAAGCACCGACTACGAGAGCACCGTCCGTCTTGCCGTTTCGCTTGGTGGCGATAGCGACACACAGGCCTGCATCGCAGGTGGCATAGCCGAAGCATTCTACAAGGACATACCACAGGAAATAGTAAGTAGTGCTATGTGCCTTTTGCCTGATTATTTCAAGGAAACATTGAAGAAGTTTTACGATACAGCAAACTATTATCCTAAATATATCGATATGGAACAAAAAGAAAAACAATCAGAGCGTTGCACACCGGATTTTATTCGCTCGCTTGAACCAAACGAAATATTTGTTTTTGGAAGCAACCTCGCAGGTGCACATGGTGGCGGTGCGGCACGAATCGCAATGGACAAGTTCGGTGCAGTATGGGGACAAGGCGTTGGCTTGCAGGGACAATGCTACGCAATTCCAACCATGCAGGGCGGAGTGGAAACCATAAAGCCGTATGTTGATGAGTTTATTGAGTTTGCAAAGATGCATCCCGAATACAAATTCCTTGTAACTCGTATAGGCTGTGGAATTGCTGGGTTTACCGATGAGGAAATTGCTCCGCTGTTCAAAGATGCGCAACCTCTCGAAAATGTCTGGTTACCAAAGAGTTTTCGGTAGAACAAAACAAAAAAATCCGCAAAACTGCGGATTTTTTTTATGCCTTTTTCACTTATTAGTTTCCAAGTATCAGTGGCATACCATCGCTACCCGAACCTATTACAACGGTCTTTGTGTTCTGTGAGTTAGCAAGCTTCAATGTTGCTTCTATACCACGCATTTTCAATAGGTTTGGTGTCAAACTCTGGTTAATGATATTGTTAGCTTTGGCTTCACCTTCAGCCTCGATGCGCTTACGGTCGGCTTCCTGCTTTTCCTTTTCAAGCTTGAACTGGTAAGCAAGAGCTTCCTGTTCCTGTTGCAACTTGTTTTCGATAGCATTCTTGATTTGCGGTGGCAGGTTGATTGAACGGATAAGCACGGCCTTTGTTTCAACTGAATTGTCTTTCAGTTTCTTGGTTGTCATGTCAACAATTTGCTGCTCAACCTCGGCACGGCGAGTAGAGTAGATTTCCTCGGCGGTAAAGTTACCCATTACCTGACGAACTGTAGAACGAACTTCTGGAATAATGAGCTGATTTACATAGTCTTCGCCAAATTGCTGGTGAAGGATCGGCAACTTGTTTGGAATCGGGTTGAAACGCACCGAAATCTCAACATTGATGGAAAGACCATTCTTGTCGAGGACATCGAGGGTTTCCTCGGTCTTGCGTTCCTTCACATTGTAGATGATGAAGTCGTTCCACGGAGCAACCACATTGAAGCCTGGATTATAGATGTTTGTCGTATCCAAACCAGAACCAAAAGGACGGAAAACTATAGCCCTTTCGCCAGGATTGACGATATAAAACATTGAACTTCCGAAAATTACCAACAGTATTATGCATACTGCAGCCGAAATAATGATACCTTTGTACTTTTTCATAAATATACTTAATTATTTGTTATTCAATTCTTTAGAACTAACGCATACAATCGGGACATTTGCCTTCTTGATGAGTTCGGTTGCCATGCTTCCGACAAAAAATTTCTGCAACTTGGTTTCCTGATGTGTCATTATTATTATTGCGCTAGCCTCAATGTCATCTGCAAAGTCATTTACCGCATTTGCCATCGATTCCACATGCGATTCTGTTTTTAAAAGGCGAGTTTCGCATTCGATTTGCAGTTTGTCGAATATGGCTTTCACTTCCGACATTTTGCCTTCGAGTTGCTTTAGTGTTTCTGCATCGTGTGAACCAGTTGCCGAAACAGCATAAACTTTTGCTCCGTAAATTTTTGCAATCTTCACGGCAAGGTCTATTTTCTGTTTGGTTTCTTTTGTAAGGTCAACAGGAAGTACAATTCTATCGCAGCCAACCTTGTCGTAACGACCAGCAAACACAACCATCGGACATGAAATCTTGTCAATTAGCTTTAGGGTTATCGACCTGTTGTGATCGTTGCGGGCGGCATCGCTTCCCATGAATATGAAATCAGGCTTTATTTCTTTTTCAACATTTACAATCGTCTGGTTGACGGCACCATATTCTATCCTTGTGTGTACTCTGCGCCTTATGCTGTCATCGTAGTCATCGAGCAGATTAAGGACTTGATTCTGAATTATATCAATTTCATAGTCAAGGTTGTCGCGATTGCTTTTCTGTGGTATGACATGCAGAAGATAAACATCGCCTTTGGTTCTTTCGGCAAAGTTAATGCTCTGCCTGTAGGCCAAATTAGCCCTGCTTGAAAAGTTGGTCGGTACTAATATTACATTCTTTGCCATAAAAAAGACAAGTTCTCTTTTGTTTCCTCAAAAATTATTACTTTTACATTTTTTACAAAAGTACAACTTTTTTTGAATATGAAACAAATCGAAGCATCAGAATTAATAGTTAATGCCGATGGAAGCATTTTCCATCTTCACCTTTTGCCCGAACAGCTTGCCGATGATGTTATTCTAGTTGGTGACCCCGGGCGTGTTGCATTGGTTTCCAAGCATTTCGACAACATAGAGTGCAAAGTACAGAACCGTGAATTCATCACTCATACTGGCACATATAAGGGCAAACGAATTTCTGTTTTAGCTACAGGAATCGGCACCGACAATATCGACATTGTAATGAACGAGCTTGATGCTCTTGCCAACATCGACCTAAAAAAGCGCGTTGCCAAGGAGGAACATCGCACTTTGAACCTGCTTCGCATAGGCACATCAGGAGGCTTGCAGGAAGACATGGCTATTGGCACTTTCCTACTCACAGAAACAGCAATTGGATTCGATGGGCTGCTGAATTTCTATGCTCGTCGCGATGAGGCTTGCAACCTTGACATGGAAGAAAAATTCGTTAAGCACATGTCGTGGAATCCGCGTTTGGCAACACCGTATTTTGTTGATGGTTCCTACTTTTTCCTGAAAAAGTTCGGCAGTGAGTTTCGCAGAGGCATAACCATTTCTGCCCCCGGCTTCTACGGCCCACAAGGACGCGAACTTCGTCTCGAAATCCAAGACCGTGAAATAAACGACAAGATTCGCAGTTTCCGCTACAATGGTCGATGCATAACCAATTACGAGATGGAAAGTTCAGCGATTTTTGGTCTGTCGAAACTTTTGGGGCACAATGCCGGTACGGTTTGCCTTATCATCGCCAACCGCTACGCAAAGCAATTTGTAAAGGATGGCGCACCGCTAATGGAGGATTTGATTGAGAAGGTGTTGGAACAATTAGTAAATTTGTAAAGACGCAAAATTTTGCGTCTCAACAGAAACGGCGCAAGCCACAGAACCCCAGAAACTTGAAACCCAGAAACGGCCCCTGAAACAGCGAAGCGTTAAAAGCGCGTCAGTCCCTAGTATGTCCAAGAATAACTAATTGTATCTCTTTGTTCGCAGATGTATTTCCTGCTTTTGTATTCCGATGTCCCATTGCGTACAAGGTAGCGATTTATTGTAATTTCATCGCCAGCGACAATGTTGCAAACAAACTCTTCGTTAACGTTTAGACCTTCGAACGAATAGTAATCCGATGAGCAACATTCCGAGCATAATGGATTTATTCCATCCACTTTAATTCTAGCAACATCGTTTTCGTCGCCAATGTGAGCTCCGTATGCGTTGTGAATCTTAAATTTAATATAGCCAGCCTTGGGAATTGCGAGGTTCTTTTCGTATTCGGCAGCAGTTTCTTCGGGCATAAAGTCGGTAATGTTGGAATGATAGCCGTCTTTCGACAAGCGTAGACTGTATTCTCCTGCTGCTACGGGTTCAAAATCGAGGCTATAGTTGCCTTCGGCATCGGTAGTTGTTGTCATGTATTTCTCGAAAGTTCCCGAAAAACTGCCCGAATTAATCTTTGTCAAGTACAAATCTACTGTTACATCGCTTACTGCTTCGCCAGTTGACATGTCGGTAATTTTACCGTAAATATGATTTTCAGCCTTTTTGCACGAACTTGCACTTATTCCAAATGTTATGATAATCAATACGATGAAAAAAATATTTTTTATTCCGTTCATTTTTTTTGCTGTTAGTCCGATAAGTATTAATTTCGTTGTCAAAATTAATAAAAATTTTTCTATGGAAGTATTAAGTAATCTTGAGCCGAAAAAAGTTTGGCAGTATTTTGAACAGATAACGAAAGTTCCGCGTCCCTCGAAGAAAGAGGAGAAGATGGTGGAATTCCTGATGAAGTTTGCAAAGGACAATAACCTCGAAGCGCGTCGCGACAAGGTTGGCAACGTAGTAATCCGCAAGCCCGCTACAAAGGGCATGGAAAACCGCAAGACAGTGGTTTTGCAGTCGCACATGGATATGGTTTGCGAAAAGAACCGCGATGTAAAGATTGACTTCGACAACGAAGGCATCACCCCGTACATTGATGGCGAATGGGTAAAGGCAAAAGGCACAACCCTTGGTGCCGACGACGGCATTGGCTGTGCTGCCGAGATGGCAATCCTTACCGACGACAGCGTTGAACACGGACCAATCGAGTGCCTCTTTACAATCGACGAGGAAACCGGTCTTACTGGCGCTTTTGCTCTTGAAGCTGGATTTTTCGATGGCGAAATCCTCCTCAACCTCGACTCCGAGGACGAAGGCGAAATGTTTATCGGTTGTGCCGGCGGTATCGACACTGTTGCCGACTTCGCATACAAGAAGGAAGCCGTTCCCGAGCATCATGTTGCTTACAAGTTCATTATCAACGGCTTGGCTGGCGGACACAGCGGCGACGAAATCAACAAGGGACTTGGCAACTCCAACAAGATAGCCAACCGTTTCCTGCAGAAAATCACAAGCAAGTACTTTGCTCGCCTTGCACATTTCGACGGTGGCAACAAGCGCAACGCCATTCCGCGTGAGGCAGAATTTGTTTTCACCGTTAAGGCCGACTTTGCCGAGGATGTAAGGAAGGAATTTGCAAAGTTCAAGGAAGACATTATCAAGGAAATAAAGATAACCGAGCCTAACATCAACATGGAACTTCACGAAGAGGCTATGCCGGCTTTCGTAATCGACGAGGAAACTCAGCGCAGACTTGTGATGGCGGTTTCGGCTTGTCCTCACGGAGTACACGCTTGGAGCCCAGCAATAAAGGGCTTGGTCGAGACATCAACCAACCTTGCTTCAGTAAAGTTCTACGACGACAAGATTCAGGTTACGACCAGCCAGCGTAGTTCGCTCGAATCGGGCAAGGAAGACATCAACACTATGGTTCGCAATGTGTTCCTGCTTGCAGGTGCAAAGGTTGAATCGGGCGACGGCTATCCCGGATGGGCACCGAATACCGATTCGGAAATACTGAAGATTGTTGTTGCTTCGTACGAAAGGTTGTTCGGCAAGACTCCTGTTGTTCGTGCAATTCACGCAGGACTTGAGTGCGGTCTGTTCCTCGAGAAGTACCCGAACCTCGACATGGTTTCGTTCGGCCCGACTTTGCGTGGCGTTCACTCGCCCGACGAGAAGGTCGAAATCAAGACCGTGGACATGTGGTACAGGCATCTGCTTGATGTACTGAAGAATATTCCTGTAAAATAGGAAACAACATACTGGAAGGCGAGAAATCGTCTTCCATTTTTGGAAAAAATATTACAACTATGTTTAATTACAAAAATCAAGAATTATGCCTGTATTAAGATTTGATGGTTTAAGATGGCGATCCGATGTCGTTTTTGATAACCATGATACCATACAAAGTATAGCAGTTTTGGGAATGGTGGCGGCAGGAAAAACTCAATTTCTTGCTAACATTAGAAATATAGAACGCAAAGTTTATGAGCCAACACTATTTCCAGAAAGATATGATTCTTTTTCCATTAATTTAGGAAATAGGGAGGTAAAGATAGAAAAAGGAATCGATATTTCTGGAGCAGATGAGTTTGTTAGATATTATTATAAAGATTTAATCAATCGTAGCAATATAGTATTTTTCCTATTTGATAGTTTTATGTATCTGAACAAAGAAGAATATGCTAATAATGTTCAGGCTCGTTTGGAATTTATTCATAGGCATATAGGAAACAAAAGCATTGAAACTGTTGTGTTTGGAACTTTCGCCGATAAATTTAAAGATAATGATGCGGTAAATAATGCTTATTCTGAAATAAAAAAGTCAATGAGCGAAAAGGATTATGGCAAACTTTTCGGAAATAATTTACACTTGTTGAATATGCTTGATAAAAAAAGGTTAATGGAACTATTGAAAAACATTCTTTGCTAGAATAATTAGTTAGATTTTCACACAGTCATTATAAATTAATATTGAAATGGAATATTTAATAACAGATTTTGTATTTCAGCCACAAGAGGCTTGGTTTTGGATTTTAATTCCTCTAATATTACTAGGATTAGGTACTACTATTGTAATAACTGCTTTAAAAGGTAAAAATATAGCAGTTTTAGGAATGCTGGGGGCCGGGAAAACACAATTTCTTGCAAACATTAGAAATGTAGATTACAAAAAATATGAGGCAACATTAGGTCCAGAAGGATATGATTCTTTTTCCACTCATTTAGGGAATAGGAAGGTAACGATAAAAAAGGGAATAGATATTCCTGGAGGAGATGATTATGTTAAAGATTATTATAAATATTTAATCAATTGTAGCGATATAGTATTTTTCCTTTTTGATAGTTTTAAGTATCTAAACGAAGAAGAATATGCTAATAATGTTCGGGCTCGCTTGGATTTTATTCATAGTAAAATAGGAGACAAAAGCATTGAAACTGTCATATTTGGAACTTTCGCCGATAAATTTAAAGATAATGATGCGGTAAATGATGCTTATTCTAAGATAAAAAAGTCAATAAATGGGAAAACTTACAGTGACCTTTTCAAAAAAAATTTTTTGCTATTGGATATGCAAAATAAGGAAGAATTAATGAATTTGTTGAATAATAAATTATTTAAATCATGAAAAATATCCTATATACGCAAAATGAGTCTGCTACTAAACGCAATACCATCATTGTGGATGGCATCGTTTATCCTGTTGTTGACGAAAGTTTACGCGATGCTTTTAGATATATAAACAAAAGGGCTGAAGAAAGAAGCAATCGTAAAAACCGTATCGAGAAATTCAAGAAACAAGGAAAAATTTCCTCAAAGAATTTTATGTACCTCAATGATTCTAAAGGTATTTTTATTAAGTCTTGTTTTAAAGAAAAAGATGATTTGGGAAGAAATATGCCATTTTTGTTTTGTACGGACACCAAAGATGTAAACGAAGCAAAAAAAATATTGAAAGAGTACGCCTCTATGATAAATAGAAGTTGTTTCGAAAATGAATTGGAGTCCTTGGTTGAAATAGATAAACATCGGTTTTCTCTTAAAGCGAAGTTGATTACGGGAGTTGTGTTAATTAACATATTAATAATCATTTTAATTGTTGTATTATGAGTGAAAATGTTCAAATGAAAGATGTTTTGTATGTTACAAGTAATGAACGTGCAATAAACTATAAGTGGGAAGATGATTGTAATAAGTTGGATCGTGGGCTACAAGTAGTTTCAATTGATGATATTATGAACGAGGATATTGTTTTCTTTAATAAGCGCAAAAATGATATTCAGTTGGATTCAATATTTATCAGACACCCTTTGATGCCTAATACCTATGTTGATATTAATTCTGCCGAAGATGTATTCATGAAAATAAAACTTGATTGCTTGGGACATATTGCAAATCTGCTTGGCGCAAAAGAATATGAAACGACTTATTTAATTGAAGAAAAGGGAGAAAGAAAAGTAGATGTTAATGGAAATATGGCAATTTCAAAGGTAAGTGCTGAGGTAAGTGTTGAGATAGATAAAAATAGCGAGAGAACAAGAAAATATTATAGGCACGAAAAATTTAACAGTATCCTTACCGAAGAAAGTTATGCGTTGGCAGAACTAAAGGCAAAAGAGTATAATATGGACAATGGTGTTGATATTAGGTATTTAATAAACAATCGTAATCCAAAGTTGCCAAATAATCAATTGACAAGTCAGATAGTGAAAATGGAATTGTATGATGAATTAAACAGTAAAATGGATATTGCATTCAGTCTTAAAGTTGCTAATATATTCAAATTGAGAGGTGAATATTCAGAGGCAATGTCTAGCAGAAAGAAAGTTGTAATTGAAACAAAATTAATATTTTAGGTAACAAAGAATAGCACAAACGCTTTCATGTAAAAAAACGAATGCATCGTAACTGGCGCATTCGTTTTTTGTGTGGTTACAAATATTTGCCGCCGCACTATCGCATAGTTAATTCAATCCCACTTTTTGGGACCTCATTCCGAATGAACCCAAGAATTTCGCTTGCTTGCTTTCTGTTTAGTCCGACATTTACGGCAAGATCGATTAAGTCATTGTCGATTGGTTCTGTGCGGTCGTTGAATGTGGTAGTGTGGTAGCCGTTGAAACCTTCGCTCGGCAGTATGTCGTAGGCAGGGGCAAAGTGCCAGTCGCCATCCCTATATATAAATGCAAAGTTCTTCGCGTGGTCGTCCTTGTTGCCTATCAGATAGTTGAACACCATTAGACGATAAATTTTCCACATTTCGTTTATGCTGTGCGTTAGCATTTTACAAGCCTGAAATATGTGCAGGTAGTCGATGCTCG
>JAEEGF012460308.1_pt1 | contig 14592 bp, 14 predicted proteins | sample 9134171 | NCBI WGS metagenome assembly JAEEGF01 (sample SAMN16246542, study PRJNA631951) | gut metagenome | biome: gut microbiome; feature: rumen; material: AP-attached | host: Bos | place: Iran: Karaj | collected 2018-10
ATGAATGACCAGTCGATTGCCTTATCAATAAGCCTGAGCATATGGTCCTGTGGAACAAGGTCATCCATGCTCACAAACTGCATCTGCTCACGTTTTCTTTCTGTATTCGAAGTCATCATAATTGCGATCCCCATCCCCAACTTTGATACTTCTATTATAACAAAAAACGCCTCAATCCCAGATGAATAGAGGGCTTGCGGCATTTTTACATAGAAAAATCCACGGCATTTTCAAGACCATTACTTTTTGTGTCAATCTTTGATAGACACGATATAGGGAACTGGTTCCCTGCTGTCGTGTCTTTTTCTGGCTCTTTGAACACAATCGTACACGATATATAGAACTGAGCCCTTGCTGGCGTGTCTTTTTCTGGCTCCTTGAACGCAATCGTACACGACACAGAGAACTGTGCCCTTGCTGTCGTGTCTTTTTCTGGCTCTTGGAACACAATCATACACGACATAGAGAACTGTGCCCTTGCTGTCGTGTACCTTTTGGAAATATGTAATCAAAATGTACACGAAGGTAATAAGGAAGGCCTATTCATCGTGTCAATCAGAGACCGGCACAAAAAAGTCAACGGTCTGAAATACCGTTGACTTTGTCTTCACTCTGAAAGCTCCCCTTAATGGGGAGCTTTTTGTGAATATACTAATTTGAATTGTGACAAAATCGGGTTCTCATTGTTGTAATCTAATCTTCAGATCTCTTCCGCTGAATGCACAAGCTTCGCATCAACAGATGCTGCACCGCGAACATACTCGCTAAGCTTCTCAGCTGTCTTGCCGATGCCGCTTCCGCCGGAAGTTGCGAAAGCATGGATGGTCTTTCCGGTCCAGTCATATCCTTTGCAGAATGTATAAACTACTCGCGGTGCCTGGCCGTACCAGATAGGGAATCCGATGTAAATAGTGTCATACTCATCAAGATTCTCGATCTTTCCATATACCGGAACATCCTTCTTGCCAAACTGTTCTTTGTTACATCTGGCCAAAGGATTGGTCCACTTGATGTCTGCTGCCGTGTAGGGCTCCTGCGGAACTATCTCGTATAATTCAGCTCCTATCTTTTCAGCAAACTCTTTTGCCACCTTGGCTGTTGTGCCTTCGGCACTGAAGTATATAACTAAAGTACTCATCTCTTTTTCTCCTTACTCAGCGTAATAAACGTAGTTAGCTTTTCTTGGAGCAGCGTCCTTTGCAGGCTCAGCTGCATAACCGAGTGCGCAGTGTCCGATTCCCTCGAAATCGCCTTCTATTCCAAGCTTTGCCAACAGCTCTTTTCCAAATTCAGATTCAAACTCTTCCTTGGCTCTGTGGATCCAGATGCTTGCTACACCAAGGCTCTCGGCTGCGTTCATGAGATTGCCCATAACGAGTGATCCGTCATAGACGTGAGTAACTACGCTCTTGTCAGCAAGTACGATCAGGATGACCGGTGCTCCGTAGAACGGGTCAAAGCCTTCGTTCCAGCCTCCGATTTTTCTGTTTTCCTCTGAAAGCTTATCTCTGAGGTTTTTATCTGTAACCGCTATGATGATCGGGCTCTGCTTTCCCATGCCTGTTGCGGCGTAGGTTCCAGCTTTAATTATTGCGTCGAGTTCCTCTTTGGCTACCATATCCGGTTTAAAATTTCTGCAGCTTCTTCTTGATTCTAATACCTTTAATGTCTCGTTCATGGTGGTTGCACTCCTTTCCGTTTTGGGTAGACTAACTATAGCATATTTATGAGGTTATCCGCAATTGTATTGCGCACAACCTCTGCCATTTTCTCTTATTTCGCAAGCCACTCAATAAACTTAACTATTTCAATATCCCAGAATTGCCATTCATGCCCCAGACCGTCCATCTGGTCGTAAGTGTAGCCATAATCAGGATCATCCAACTCTTCAAAAGTTTCTTTTACCAGAAGATTGAGATTGAGCCATGGGTCGAGGCTTCCGCATGCATGGTATATTCTGGGTTTCTCTTTGCCTTTTGCCGAAAGTTCTTTTGCCAGCTGCCGTATGCTGTACCTGGTGCCTCTTATATCTTCGCTTCCAAACATACGGATTCTTGGCGTCATCTCGTCGCCCTGGGCTTTTTGGTATTTAGCGTCCGCCTTGTCACCTGCTGAAAACGCTCCGATAGCAGCGTATCTCTGCGGATATGTAAGGCCGATGATGAAGCATCCATAACCGCCGTTTGACAATCCGCTGATGAAGTTGTCAGCTCTTTTCTCAGACAAATGTGGAAACATGGTGTGCAGAATATCCGGAAGCTCCTCGCCTATATACTTGGTGAAATCGCGGCCATGCGCCATGTCTACAAAGCACGAGTCCTCTGCGTTGACGCATACTACCGCCATGTGATAGCGGTCCGGGACTTCCGCAATTTTCGAATGATAAAGCCAGTCATTCTCATCACCTGATCCGCCATGGCACAACCACAGGGTCTTTAGCTTCTCATCAGGAAGGATCTCATCCGGAAAAAGAACTCTCAGATCACTGTTCATGTAGAGGACATTTGAAAAGATATTCAGCTTAACAGAAATCATTTCCGCACCTCCCCATAAAGTAGCCGTTTCTTATCTCATCCGGGCAGAACCACATGAACATTTTTTTGAGCTGCTCGTTCCAGTAGATGAAGTCGTGGCCGCCCTCTCCCCAGTTGACAGTTACATCATAAAGACTCTTTATTTTCTCATAGAATCTTTCGTTCATAGGCCTCAGGAAATCGGAATCACCACAACACATGAATATCCTGGGACGATTTTCTTTTTCTATTTTGTCATAAAGGTAAAAGAGATTGTTGCTGCTGTCGGAGAGATCTTCATAGCCCGGTCCGAAGAGCTGACACATATTGACTTCAGGTATCTGCAGGACATCATCAGTGATATCTACTGCACCACTAAATGATGCGATATTGCCGTAAACCTCTGTATGGTTGAGGCCACAGACCAAAGCACCGTATCCGCCCATGGAAGAGCCTGCGATGAGCCAGTCATCCTTTTTGTCGGATACTCTGAAATGAGTTTTTATGAACTCCGGAATCTCTTTTGTAATATAATCCATGTAGTTATAGCCGGTGTAGGTGTTTACGTAGAAGCTGTTTTTGGCTGAGGGCATGAAAACAAGAACAGGAAGCTCTTTTACCATCTCAAAAATCTGACTCTTGAGAAGCCATTCTGTTCTGTCATTGCGAACTCCATGTAAAAGAACGATCACCTTATAGTTTTCTGTCTGGCTCAGGCTCTTGTAGCTTGACTGAGGGATCAGTACCTCAGCTTCCACAGGCATATTCAAAGCTTTTGAGCGAAAATTAAATGTTCCCCACGCCATATAATGTTATCTCCTATGATCTGCTTATTCCACGTTTTGTTAAAACGGTCCGTCAGGTGAGTCAAGCTCCACGTAGCCGATTTCATATTTACCATTCCTGTAGGCAAGGTTAAAGCCAAGGCTGTCTCCGCCTCTTGGAAGTGGCTCAACATAACATCTTACTACCGGATAATTCACTTCCAGTATTTCTGCCCAGTAGACGCTGCGCATGTTGGTGGTCCGTTCGGTAGTCCACCAGTTGTTTATATAGTCGTCGCCGACATCTTCACTTCTTGAAAGGCCGGCTTCTTTGATCGAGTACCTTATTACGCAGCCGTCAGGTTCATCATAGTCTATAGTGAATCCTTTGGCGCCGTTTTCTCCGGATGCAAGGGGAAGGGCCACTTCCTTGTACTCACCGGATGCATCCTTATCAAAGAGCCACATATCGCCAAAAGACGATGGATCCGTGCTGGTGTCATATGACAGGGTAACAAGGATTTCTTTTTCCCCGTCTTCGTCGAGGTCTCCGCTCTGAACATGAGGGAAGCCTGTCTCCCAGCCCGGAGGAACGGTGAGAGTATCTCCGTTGCCAAATTCTATGGTGTAGACGGCAGTTTCGTCCTCTTGGGACCAGCTGCGGTTTAGTCTGTCCGGCATTCCATCCGCATCGTAGTCACAGTTTTGGAATTCTTCCTGCCAGAAATAGCCGGCACACTCGTCAACATAGCCCTCATATTCCCAAAGAATGAAAGGCGACTTCTCTTCTGCGTACTGCTCCTCTTCTTCAGGCAGAGTATAGTCCGGAAGACGCCAGTCAGTGTAGGATTCGTCATTTGTGGCAAACAGGTCGCTGCTGTGGAAGAAATAATACCTGCCGTCTTCAGTGATGATCATTTCGTAGCCTGTACCCATTGTAGGTACGGTGCACTCTATGTGTCTGCATATGGTTCCGTCTGAAAGGACGGCTGCTTCCGATGTGAGATTTCCGATTTCGGTTTCGTTTAGGAAGAGTTCATTATATGTTTCTTCCTTCAACAGCTCTTTTAACTGATCAATATCATCCCCGGAGAAGTTCTCTTCCATGACATTCCAGTTAGTGTAATAGGGTTCTTCCTGTACGTAGTCTCCGCTTACTACGACGTTCATGCCCATGCCTTCAACAAAACCTGAAGTGATTACGTGAAGGCAGTTTTCGTCAATGGTGAATCCAATGTATGCGGGTTCGTTGTCGATATCATCTTCTTCAAACTGCTTGTATACTGCCTGGTTTTCAGAGACATAAAAGGCCCTGCCGGCTGCTTCACCTGTATGGGAGTAATAATAGAATTCACCGGAGAAATCGAAACCTTCATCATCGCCTTCATTTATCACTATGTCCGCACTAAGGGATGAATGAACCGAAGTTCTTTTCCATTGTCCGGAAAAGTCGGCGTGATCAGGCATACTTTTCCTGTTTTCGTATATCTGTGCAAGGTTAGACTCTGTGAAGTCAAGGTCTGGAACAGTTTTTTCATCTGCTGTGGATGTTACTTCTTCCAGTGCGGGTTCAACCGGCTCACTAACTGTATTTGTATCAGGTGTTTTTCCACACCCGTATGAAAATATCATTAAAAATATAGCCAAGGCTATTGTTCTTTTTTGCATGCTGCATATCTCCCACGCTTACTGTTTAATCATAGAACTAGTATACTATGATGTATTTATACTGTTAAATTATTTAGCCTTATATTGGATTAACACAGTGGATGGCATACACAAAAAGGTCTTCTGGAAAAATCTTAAATTCTGATGTCAGGAAGCTTTGCTGCAAAATATGATATACTTTAATAGTCGAGATGTTTCCTGAAGGAGGGATTTACAGGATGAGTACAAAGGAACCTACGATAGATGAAATGTTCAAAACCACAGAAGCTTTTTCCAAAAAGATGCATGAATATATGGAAGGCAAAAATTTTGACGAAAAGTTTTCGCGTGCCATGCTGAATGCGACAGATCCTGACAGCAGATTCAAGGCAGATATTGCAATGAAGCTCTCTTCCATACTGAATCTGATAGATCTTTTTCTTGGTTATATAAACAAACCGGTAAAAAAAGAAGGAATCCTTCAGCGAAAGCTTGACGGCACAGCCATGCTTGATAATGTTCCTGTCGCTGCAGGCGAGCTTGTTGAGTTTTGGAAGGATGATAAATGGAATCTGGGAAAGCTGGCCCAAAACCCACAGACAAAGCAGCTCTATATAACAGATGTTGTCTCAAAGAAGCCTTTATTAGAAAAGATTGAGCTGGTAAAAGCGCGCATAAGATGATCAGATTATCTCAATATCGTAAAACCGAATCTCTGCGCTGATATTTCCGGAAGTTTCAAACAAAATGCTTTTTGATTCAATAGGTGTATAAATCATGGATGACATGGCCTGCATTCCGTGATTAGCAAAAACCTCTATACCGTGATGATCCATTATAATTCTTAAAGCTACCTCATTATCATTAACATCAATTTTGCAGGTTCTTTTGCTTACGATATCCCTTCTTCCTCCTGAGCAGGCTCTGTCAAAGGTCATGGTTTTATTGCTCAGGTCTACCGTAAGTGTAGTCTCGTATTTTTCAGATTTTGCAAGGCTTATCTTTATTTCTTTTTTGGTATCCCTGCCTGGCGCCTTTATATCCAGTTCCATATCGAAAACACGCCCGCTGACATCATCAAAAGTAGCGTGATAACATCCCGGATCAATAGTATGAGTTTTTGCCTTGCTTCGATAGCTTATCAGCTCACTTACAGGATACTGGCATAGTCTTCCATCAACAATACTTAGTTCTCTGGGAAATGTCATCTGCCCGTATATATTTCGATCTTCATGATTCTGATTACAGGTATCCCAGTTCTGCATCCAGGCTATCATTACCCTTCTTCCGTCAGGAGTAAGAAGAGTTTGAGGCGCATAAAAATCAAGGCCGTAATCAATTGCGCCTGCGCTTTCACGTACAAATCTTTTCTCTTCTCCTGCATGTCCGATAAGTACCACAGTGCCGTTTCCTGCATGGAATTCATACCCATCAGCCTCCATGTCCTGGGGACTAACGAGAAGAACCTCCTTACCATCCAATCTGAAAAAGTCAGGACATTCCCACATTCTTCCGTATCTGTTTTCGCAGCTGTCAATTGTCTGATCATACTTCCAGTCTTCGAAATTGCTGCTTTCATATAATAGAATATCCCCACTTCCATCGGATGCCCTGTTTCCTGCTACAAGATAATACTTTCCGTTCTCTTTCCATATTTTAGGATCTCTGAAATCTATTTTGCTTCCATCACCCGGAATAAGCTCAATGGGAATAATCGGGTTTTTATCTATTTTTTCGTAATTAATGCCATCTCCGATTGCTGCACACTGCTGCTGAATGTCAACATCTTTACCATCATGAAAAGCCTCGGAAACCCCAGTGTATATCAGAAGTTGTCTTCCGTCGTCAAGCTCAATGGCACTCCCGGAAAAACAGCCTTTGTTGTCATATTCTTCGTCAGGTGCAAGTGCTACAGGAAGCCTCTCCCACTTTACAAAATCCCTGGTTTTAACATGTCCCCAATGCATCGGCCCCCAAAAAGTGGAATATGGATGATACTGAAAAAATAAGTGATATTCTCCTTTGTATACCGAAAATCCATTAGGATCATTTATCCATCCTACCTGTCCTGTAACATGAAACTCCGGTCTTTCCTGGCTTTTAGCCTTTGCGCTGTTTTCACATTCATATTCTCTGGCTCTTTTTAATGTATATTCACTCACAAGTTCACTCTCTCTTCTATATTTCTTATTTTTGACTTCTTGCGGACAAAAGCAAAAAAATCTGCAAGAAGTCATAGGCTGTCCTATCTGCCTTTAACTGTTAAACAGATATCCCCATCACCATAAGCAGAAATGGTATATCCTTTTTCATAAGAGTATTTTCTTAAGGTCATACTCTTTTTATTATTCAGGTAAATTTCTATAATCGAATGATCAACAATAATATCCATTTCTATGGAATCATCTTTTATGTCAACTTCGTCCATAGTGCCTCTGAATATGGATACTTCCTTATTTGTACTGATATCTACTGCATAAAATCTGCATATATTTCTGTCATAGCAGATTTTATATCCGCCTTTTTCATCAGTCAGTCTAATCTCTAGCGTATCGCCGGGCGATGATACCAAAACTCTGTTTTCCAGAAGAATACTGTCTTTATCACATTCCTTTGGGAAATAGTTGCTAAGTTCCTTAACAGGCATTACACAAAGCTCACCTTTTCGCAGATAAAGCTCAACCGGCATTCCGCCGTTATGTGCCCAGCCTGCTTTATACTCGTCAGGTCCGCGTCTCCCCTGCGCTATGGTGAAAAGAACGCTTCGTCCATCAGGAGTAACAAAACCGCTTGGTCCTGTAAACGTACCATGACCCAGATCTATGAGCCTTGGTTCTTCATGTAACTTACTAAACCTTCCGGTGCTTTCATCAAAATGCCCCAGATAGTAATATGTTTCAACGAGAGCATTTTCTACCTGGCATGCACAAAGTAAGAGAATATCACAGGCATGCTCACCCTTTTCGTTTCGAAGAGGCAAAAGCACCGGCAATTCCCATACATGCCCTACTTCGCTGAATTTTTCATAATCATAGTCAGTCAAAAAGCCAAGCTCTTTAAAATACTTTAAATCTGTGGTTTCGTACACAAGAGCATTTCCACCGCCGTTGTTTTTATCACCGGTTCCAACAAGAACAAAATACTTATCGCCCCGTCTAAATACGAATGGATCACGGAATTCTCCCAAAAAGCCGCTACCCGGATTTTGCTCTATAGCCACTCCCAATTTGTTCCATTTTTCAAGCTTAATATCAGAAGTATCAGAAGGAACCGCTTTTGCTACACTTTGATTTGGAAGTTTGCAATTATTACCTGCTGTATAAAAGATCACAGGATTCCCAGAATAATCAATGCATGCACTCCCTGACCAGCAGCCATCGGGATCTATGTCATTATCATTTTCATCGTCAGGATTTAAGGCTATTCCCGCATATTCCCACATGACCATATCCCTGCTCACAAGATGTCCCCAGCAGAGATTATCCCAGACAGGGGCATGAGGATTGGACTGATAAAAAATATGGTATAGCCCTTTATAAAAAAACGGAGCGTGAGGCTCATTCATCCATTTCCCCGGAGGCATAAGATGAAATGCAGGCCTGTAGATATCCTTTGCAACCGCGTCTTCATTGTATAAACATATTTTTTTCTCGGGAATCAGAATTTTTTGATGACTTTCCATAACCTTTTGATATGGTATATAGTCATTGAAAAAAAGAAAGCTGTGAACGCTTCCGTGAAAGTATCCTCTTTTTGTATCTTTAACAAAAAGTTCTCCGTCTACGTATTTTCCAAAAATATATTCAGTTTTCGGGAAAATAATCTCTGTATGCCTTGGGAACTGTAATCTTCCTGCAAGTACTCCGTTTATGCATAGATCACACCATCCGGCATCCGACCAATAGGAAAATGTTATGACATTTACTTTTTGATACAGTATTTTTGCATTAATATTCTCTATGCTGTAAACATTTTTCCCGGTTCCAAAGATTACCTTTACTTTGCCTCTCTTCCCAATAGCTATGAGCAGCCCCTCCTTCCCCACTCTGTTAAAGCAGGAAAAGAGGCCACTAAGAACTGTCTCATATGTAAAAGGGGTAACAACCAAAGTGATGGTAAAGTTTGGTGATATTTTTTCCAAAGTTCCAACTGTATAGTTGGTATATCCATCAAATGTCTGCATATTATTTTGCTGCTTCTTCGTATCTGTCATAAGCTGACTGCCATGCTGCAACTACATCATTCATTCCCATGTCCTCAAGCTGCTTAACATAGGCATCAAACTCTTCATCTGCTCCGCCACCGGTAATCCATCCGGCACTTGTTTCCTTAACATATTCATCAATATCACTTATGAACTCATTAATTGTTTCTGTTTCTTCAAGTGTGTATACAACGCTGGGATAAGATTCAAAATTGGTTACTTTTTCAAACCATACATTTGCAAGATCATCAAGTCTCTGCTGAGCCCTGTCTTCCATATGGTAGTAGGTCTGGAAATCTGAATTGAGCTGACGGCTGGGAGCTTTAAACTCAAGTCTTGCTTTTAAATCTCCACCTGCCTCGGGTTTTTCAACATAGAAACCTTCTGCATCAGGCTCATCTTCAAAGTATTCACCAATAGGTCCATAAATTATCTGCATACTTGTAATCGGATCATATACCTGATCAACCCATTTCATGAGCAGTTCAGGATTTTTGCAGGCACTGGTAATTGCAAATAGGCCATGTCCTGTAGTACCCTGCTCGTTGAGATTTACACCGATTTTGCCATCTGCGCCGGACAGGAAAGTAAGATATTCATACTCATCAGCATGGTCTCCCGCTACTTCCGGAATCTCCCACCATGCAAATACTCCGAGTCTGTCGTCTGCACCCTTGGCAATGTACTGGCTGTCTGTCTGAGAAAATACTTCGGAGTCAATAAGTCCCTCTGTATACCAGTTGTGGAAATACTCCATAGCATCTTTATAATTGTCAGTTGCTGCCTGGAAATATACTTTTCCATCCTGGATTGCGCGGTGATCAGCATTATAGTCTGTAAAGCCAAATGCTGAGAACAGTGAAGTCATGTTTGCGCACCAGTGTCCCCATTCAAAAGAAAGAGGAATCTCATCTGTGGTATCACCATTTCCGTTACAATCATTTTCCTTAAAAGCCATAAGAACATCGTGAAGCTCATCAATTGTTGTGGGCATCTGGAGTCCAAGATTATCAAGCCAGGTCTTGTTAATAGCCATAAACTGCGGGATGGCACCTATGAAATATTGCTTTCCATCCTTGTAGTCGAATCCCATCTCACTGATGTTAGGAAGTGAATAGATGTGACCATCAGGCATTGTACATGTAGCAAGAAGCTCCGGTCTTTCCTCAATAAGCTTCATAAGATTAGGAGTTGTTTCTTCATTTATGTAGTTTTCCAAGGGAATAAATATACCATTTGTGCCATTTGTTATAATCTCATAATCAGTAAGATCGGCGCCCATGAGAGCATCGGGAAGCTCATCTCCACCGGCATTCAGAATCAGATTCTTCTTCTCTGTAAGTGTATCACCTGAAACGCAGTTCCAGTTTACAGTTACACCCATGTTCTCATTCATCTTCTGCACCACAGGTTTTTCTGCATTATCTGCAGATAATGCACTGATTCCCGCAAAGATATTGAAATCCTTTACACTGTTGTCAGAGGTTGCTGCTTCGCTATCGCTTTCATTTTCTGTACTAACTGCAGATCCTGCTGATGAGCTGTTTCCTCCGCATGCAGCAAGTGAGAATACCATTGAAGTAACCAATGTGCATCCTAAAATTTTCTTGATCATTTTACTTTTCATTTTTCCTCTCCTTTATAAAATACATATTAGTAAGGCTATCAGCCTTTAACTGCCCCAATCATGAAACCTTTTTCAAAATACTTCTGAACAAATGGGTAAATAATAAGCATCGGTGCCGCACCTACAACAATAGATGAAAACTTGATCAGCTCTGTGATTCTGTTAGCCTCTGCATATCCACCGTCCATTCCGCTAAGTGCACTGGCAAGGGCCTCACTTTGTACCAATATCTGTCTAAGTGCAAGCTGCAGTGGATATTTCCCTTTATCGTTCATATAGATCAGCGCTGTAAACCAGTCATTCCAAAATGCCACCATTGCAAATACAACCATTACTGCCATAACAGGCTTGGATAGCGGAAGAACTATATCTATAAATGTCTTTAAATATCCGCAGCCGTCTATTTTCGCAGCTTCCAGAACGTCACCCGGAATACTGCTCTCAAAGTAAGTTCTTGTCACTATCACATTGAATACGGATACTCCACCGGGCAGAATCAAAGCCCACATGGAATTAAGGAGACCTGTTTTGGAAACAACTATATAAGTTGGAATGAGACCACCTGTGAAATACATAGTTATCAGATAAAATATCATTACCAGATTTCTTCCCGGCAGTTCCCTTCTTGATAAAGGAAATGCTGTTATAAAAACCAGAGCCGTGGTGACTATAGTTCCAATTAGTGTGTACAGAATGCTGTTAATGTAACCTTTAAATATGGCACTTTCTCTAAAAACCTTTTCATATCCCTCAAGGGTAAACTGCGAAGGAAGAAAGAATGTTTTTCCGGCATATACGTCGTATGGATCTGATACAGATGCGACCACAACATAGTAAAGTGGATACAGCACCGTTATTACTATCAGTAAAATCAAAGCGAGCATTATAATCTCTATTACTTTGTCACTGCCTCTCATCTTTGTTTTCTTAATCATTTGCTGCAATACTCCTTCCCATTAGATAAAGCTGATTCCTGCAGCCTTTTTGGAAATGCGGTTTACGATAATCAGTAAAACTATATTTACTATCGTATTAAACAGTCCCACCGCTGTTGAAAAGCTGTACATACTCTTGAGCATACCCTGCTCATATACATAAGTAGCTATAATCTCAGATGAAGCCGAGTTAAGATCAGTCTGAAGAAGAAAAGCCTTTTCAAAACCTACATTCATCAGATTTCCAAAAGACATTATCAGCTGAATCATTATCATAGGAACTAGCGCCGGAAAATCTATATGGATGATTCGCTGCCATGTATTGGCACCATCCACTTTAGCTGCCTCATGGAGAGCCGGATCTACTCCTGAAAGAGTTGCCATGTAGATTATCATTCCCCAACCGGCATCCTGCCATATTGATGAAGCTATGTAGATTGTCCTGAAATATTCAGGTCTGTCTAGAATTCCTACCGATAAATCTGCCCCAAGCGCAGAAGCAATCATTGATATAAGTCCACCATATGGAGAAAGGAAAATCCTAAGCATACCACATACGATCATTACTGAAACGAAGTGTGGTGCATAGAGAATTGTCTGAGACACTTTCTTGAACTTTTCAAATCTAAGCTGGTTCATCATAAGTGATAATATTATTGGAATCGGAAATGTCCATAATATGCTGTAAAGACTTATCAGAACCGTATTCTTTATAAGTGCCATACATTTATAGTTAGTGAAAAATTTTTGAAACCACTTGAATCCTACAAAAGGGCTGTTCCAAAACCCCAAGGATGCATTGTAATCTCTGAAGGCTATCTGTACGCCATACATTGGAATGTATTTATAGATTACTGTGAGAAGAATCCCCGGTATCAGGAGCAAATACAATTGCCAACATGAAGCCATTCGTTGTAATAGGGTCTTTTTGTGAATCATGGTCATATTATTAGATGCTTTGGTACTCAAAATCTCGCCGTCCTTTCATGTAACGTTTCACGGAATGTCATTATAATATATTTCTCAGATGTTTCCGTCAAGAGAGTTTGAGCAATTTCTGCTGTAAAAAGCAATATTTGGTGAATTCAAACGAAATATTATATGACTTTTTGTAGAATGTATGATAATTATTTCATGAAATATATCTGCATTATTTCATGAAGCATCTTGCCTTTAGCATTTTTATTGCATATAATAGAAATGAAGTAATGAAATGACTATGGAAAAGAGGTCTTACTATGTCAAATCCCACAATGAAAGATGTAGCACGAGAAGCCGGTGTAGCACTTGGAACTGTTTCTAAAGTAGTAAATGGACTTCCTGTAGGAGAACCCTACAAGTCGAAAGTTGAAGCAGCTATCAAAAAGCTGGATTACAGAATTAATACATATGCCAGAGGACTTAAGAACAACAAGACTTATACTATAGCTGTTCTTGTTCCTAATCTCCTTGACCCTTTCTTTGGAAAGCTTGCATATTATTTGAATACTTCACTTGCTGCCTGCGGATATCAGATGCTTATTTACAGCACAGACTTCGATCCTGAAATTGAACAAAAATATATTATTTTGGCAGAACAGAAGAAGGTAGATGGAATCATTTGCCTGTCTTATAATCCTGGTCTAAAAATATCAGAAGGAATGTCTTTTGTTTCAATTGACAGACATTTTGGCTCTTACCCTTGTGTCTGCTCCGATAACTACAGTGGAGGCCGCATTGCTGTGCAACAGCTATATAATAATGGTTGCAGAAATCTCGCATTTATGCGAACCGGTTCCAGGCTTTCCAGCGAGCCCAACAAACGTAAAGATGGATTTGTAAACGCATGTGAAGAGCTTAATATCAGCTACACCATGTGCATTTTGAATGACAATAGTTCATTCTCAGAATTTGATGCATTTCTGCATGATCACTATCATAAGGGAAAACTTGATTTTGATGGTATTTTTTGCGTAACAGATACCATTGCCTATAAAGTCATCAGCTACTTGCGGGCAATGGATCTGAAAGTTCCGGAAGATGTTCAGGTAATTGGTTTCGATGGCATAAGGCATTTTGGTACCCTTGAATACATTTGCTCTACTATAGTTCAGCCTGTCGAAACCATAGCCAAAACCTGCGTAAGTCTTGTCCTTAGTGAAGACAGCCCTTATACATCTCCTCTCATATGTCTTCCTGTCGAATTCGCTTACGGAGGAACTACCGCTTCATAAGAAAAATGCCAAAACGATCAGCGCGCTGACAAGTACGACTTCTTAATACCCTCTTCCTCCGATACCATTAGTCATCAGAAAATCTATCAAAACCCATATGCCCGGTATCATAGCCATGGTCAATTTTAACGGTTTTCATACTGACTTCGCCATCTTCTGAAACAGGATAGTAAAGGTACAACTGATCCTCCTGCCACTCAAATTTAGGTTTATCCTCGGCATTACCTGTATATGGCCATTCCTCATATACGTAATTGGCATTATCGTCTGTTCCGTCGATGGTATCATCCAAAATAATCCCATAGCATCCTGCTTCTTCACTGATAACGCCAAATGCTTTATATCTTCCGGTAGAATCCTCTGCCCAGGAAATGAGGGCATCAGCGCCTTCTTCCAAATTCACTTCACTTCCCCAGTCAAGGGCCTCAAAGTTATACTGGCCAAGAATCCTGTCCATTACCTGGTAATAAGTTGATTCATCCATCGGATCAGCGTAATCTGTTTTCTCTTCATCTGTCGTAGATGGTAAAAAAATAGATGTCGGAGCATCTGCTCCACCAATGATTTCTGTATTGCTATCCTTTTTTGCCCCGCATCCGATTCCACCTAATATCGCGGCGGTTGACAGCATCATTATAACAGCTTTTTTCATACGTTTTTACCTCACAATTTATGTAACATTTTAATGT
>JAEEGF010882627.1_pt1 | contig 14591 bp, 10 predicted proteins | sample 9134171 | NCBI WGS metagenome assembly JAEEGF01 (sample SAMN16246542, study PRJNA631951) | gut metagenome | biome: gut microbiome; feature: rumen; material: AP-attached | host: Bos | place: Iran: Karaj | collected 2018-10
GTCTCTATATCCTTGGCATACACCATCAGACCACTGGTGTCCCGATCCAGTCGGTGCACCACATGCGCCGTACATTTCTGGCGCGACTTCTTGAAATAGTCGTCAAGCACCGTCTTGACATTCAACGAGGAATGTCCAGCAGCCATAGAGAGGATACCCTCTGCCTTCTCTATCACAATCAGCCATTTATCCTCATAAACGATTTTAACATAGCGGCTTTTGAAAGACTGCTGGTTACGTTTTGTCTTGCTGATAGCGACCTTCATTCCCGGCTCCAACTGGAAGTCGAACTGACTCACCGTCTTACCGTTAACCTTGATACCCCTACCCTGCAGAGTCGCCTTGATCTTATTACGACTTTGCTGCACATGAGTCAACAGCCATTCTAACAACGGCATCGACTCGTTGACTACCAGGTGTTCATAGTCACCCTCACGGTTATATCCTGCATTATATCTCATATTGGCGGCAAAATTACAAAAAAAAACGCAGACTCAAAAGAATCTGCGTATTTTTTGCAATTATATTACATTCTTGTTTAATAGAACTTGAAGTAACGACGGGCATTATTGTAGCTGATATCCTCAACCATACGACCAAGGATTTCCATATCACAAGGCAGAAGACCTTTCTCCACATCGTTTCCAAGCATGTTACAGAGAATACGACGGAAGTACTCATGACGTGGATAGCTCAGGAAAGAACGGCTGTCGGTAAGCATACCAACGAAACGGCTCAGCAGCCCCAGTACCGAAAGGGCATTCATCTGGCGAACCATGCCATCCATCTGATCGTTGAACCACCAGCCAGAACCGAACTGGATCTTGCCTGGCTCGCCACCCTGGAAGTTACCCAGCATGGTAGCAATCACCTCATTGGCGCAAGGATTCAGTGTATACAGGATGGTACGTGTGAGCTTATCCTTCATGTTAAGCTTATTCAGGAAAGTCGACATGGCCTTAGCGGTATTAAACTCTCCGATAGAGTCGAAACCGGTATCAGGGCCGAGCTGGTTGAACATCTTGGTATTATTGTCGCGGATCGCACCATAGTGGAACTGCTGGGTCCAGTCAGAATCAGCATCCATCTCAGCCATCACCGTAAGGAAACAGTTCTTGAACTGACGGATCTCCAACTTAGAGAGCGACTGTCCACGCATCGCTTTCTCGAAGATTGTCTCAATCTCAGAATCGGTATACTCCTCATCATAGAACTCCTCGATACCATGGTCAGAAAGCTTACAGCCATTCTCCGCAAAGAAATCGTGACGCTTCTGCAGCGCGTCAACCATATCGGCAAACTTCGAGATGTTTACGCCACTCACCTCACCCAGCTGCTCAACATACTTTGAGAACTCGGGCTTTTCGATGTTCATCGCCTTATCAGGACGCCAGGCAGGAATCATCATAGGATCATCTGCTGCCTTGGTCTTGGCATACTCGATATGATGATGCAGATCATCTACAGGATCATCGGTGGTGCACACACACTCTACGTTATAGTGTTTCATCAGACCACGAGCAGAGAATTCTGGCTGCTGCAACTTCTCGTTACACTCATCGAAGATCTCACGGGCTGTCTTTGGCGAAAGCTGCTTGGTGATACCGAAAGCAGTCTTCAGCTCCAGATGCGTCCAATGATACAAAGGATTACGGAAAGTATAAGGAACCGTCTCAGCCCATTTCTCGAATTTCTCCCAATCGCTGGTATCCTTACCAGTGCAATACTTTTCATCAACACCGTTGGTACGCATGGCACGCCACTTATAGTGGTCGCCACCCAGCCACAGTTCGGTAATACTCTTAAACTTGTGGTCTTTTGCCACCATCTCAGGAATCAAATGACAATGATAGTCGATAATGGGCATCTTTGCCGCATGATTGTGATACAAGTCCTGTGCCACCTGGGTCTCCAGAACGAAGTTATCATCATTGAATTGCTTCATAAAACTGTATGTTTATTAGGTTCTTCTAAAATTTTTCTGCAAAGATAATTAAAATCTCGGATAAAAGCACTATCTTTGCAAAAAAATAAAACGTAAACGATGACGTATCGCAGCAAAGTCCTTCTCATCTACACAGGAGGCACGATAGGCATGAACCGGAACCCACGCACAGGGGCACTGGAGCCATTTGATTTTGAGCACCTTTTATATAATGTGCCCGAGCTGAAGCAATTCGATATCAACATCGAGACCTATCAGTTCGATCCACCCATTGACTCAAGCGACATGTCGCCAAGGATGTGGACCGACATCTCGCACTGTATTGCCGATCACTACGACCGGTATGATGGGTTTGTGGTGCTGCATGGCACCGACACGATGGCGTATACTGCCTCTGCCCTCTCCTACATGCTGGAGAATCTAACCAAGCCCGTGATATTCACTGGTTCCCAGCTGCCAATCGGACAGTTGAGAACGGATGGCAAAGAGAATCTGATCACCGCCGTAGAGATAGCCGCAGCCAAAGATCGTGAGGGCCACGCTCTGGTACCCGAGGTGGGCATATACTTCGGTGGGCATCTGCTTCGTGGCAACCGCACCACCAAACAGAGCGCTGAGGAGTTCAATGCCTTTGAGTCGTTCAACTACCCTCATCTGGTAGAGGCTGGCGTCAACATCACCTATCACCACGACCGTATATTGAAACCCGACTGGAACCAACCGATGATTCCTCACTTCCGCCTGGACAACAACGTGATTATCTTCTCACTTTTCCCAGGCATCCGCGAGGATCTCATCCGTCATATCATCCACACCCCCAACCTGAAAGCGATTGTGATGCGTACCTTTGGCAGCGGCAACGCCCCCCAGCGACCATGGTTATTGAATGCGCTTCGTGAAGGAACACGCAATGGCAAGGTCATCGTTAACATCAGTCAGTGCATGCAAGGGGCTGTTGAGATGGGGCGCTATGACTGCGGCTACCACCTGCAGGAGGCAGGTGTCATCAGTGGGCGCGACTCGACCGTTGAGGCAGCCGTCACCAAGCTGATGTTCCTCCAGGCCCATTATCCCGACGATCCAGAGACGGTACGACAGTACATGCAACAAAGTATAAGAGGAGAGATATCTTTTTAGTGATATCTCTCCTCCTTATTTTTTCCAGAACCTGGCCGTCATATCCACCATGTCGCCATTCTCTTTGATACGATACAGCCGTTGATTGGTAGACGGGCTCTTCAAGGGGCCCAGATGCCGGATAAACGGTCCGATCTTGATATAATCAAAATTGCGTTTATGGATAGCAGATGAGATCAAGGTCTTTCCACTATACCAGGCCACTTTGAATTCCGGATGTGTCTCACGGATATAAAGGGCTAACAGATCGACAGCATTCGGTTCTGCATCGCCCCCCATAAACGAGATACAGGTTATATCGGTTCCAAACTGCTCGATAAACGCCTCAATAGCTTCGGTGTCGAGTGGAAGCCCGATATCTTCCCACAAATAATGGCTATGACATCCCGGACAGCGACACGGGCAATTACTGATGTTAATTGCCAGTGTCACCTCGTCGGGTATTTCTTGAAATACAATGCCTGTATTAACGTACTTCAGCATAGCTTATTCTCCCCTGCATAATAGCGGCGAGCAGCCTCTTCCTGACGAGCCTGCGAGAAATTGCTGACACGTTTCAAGTAACCGATAATACGGGTCATGTAGTCCACGTTCTTAGAGTGACAATGTGGGCACTCTTTCAGATAGCGCTTGTCGATATGGCCGCAGTCGTTACAAACCGTGTTGGGGATATTGAACGTAAAGTAGTTACATCCCTCCTTGGCAGCAACCTTCAACAGATGCATATACTGCTCCTTCGACAGATGTTCATCCAGATTCATGTGGAGGGCAGAACCACCAGTAAGATGCTCAATATATGGCGCACCATGAAGTTTAAACTTATCGATGATGGTCAGCGAGTCATCCTCAACCACATAGAAATAGCTGTTATAACAGTCACGTGGTACGAAATAGCCATCCTCGCGATCCCACTTAGCATGCTTCACACCTACATTTTCTGCAGGAATCATCTCACAGTTAAACATCACGTCCTTAGAGCGATACTGACGGTTATACTTCTCTATCAGTCCGAGGATGCCCTGTACAAAGTGTAGATACTCATCATTAGGCGTAATCTTCAGTCCCATAAACTCAGCGGCCTCAACCAAGCCATTGATGCCAATGGTCAGATACTGACGTGCAATATTGATATAGCCCGCATCAAACAGTGGCAACATACCCTGCTGTTGCAGCTCCTTCAAGTTCTCGTTATAAGCCAACTGAACCTTATGACAAAGATCGATAATACCTCCCAGATACTCCAGATAGTCCAAATGATGGTTCACTGCATACTGAATACAACGGTTCAAATTGATGGTGAGCACACTCTTTGAACCAGTGCTCACGCCACCAGCACCCAGGGTATAGCTGAATCCATTATCGGTAATCTCGTTACGCAGACGACAGCAACTGGAGAGCGAGTCGGCATTGTCACTCATATAAGTAAAGAAAGAATGCCCCTCTGCATACATCTCTGCAGTGAACTCGCCCCATTCCTTATCCTTGCACTCGCCATTCTCGTCAACCAACAAAGCCATGGTCTCCACAGGGAAAGTAAGTAAAGTCTTGGTACGCTCATGGTTAAACCACTTCATGAATCGCTTCTGCAACCATGACAAGCCGTTCCAGTCAGGCTTCGAGCCATCGGGGAAATAGAACTCACCAAAGATACTCTCGAAATAGTAGCGGTCATAGTATGCGATATTCCAGAACACAGCCTGATAGTTGCGTGCACCGGTAGGCTGGTTCAAGGTATAGACAATCTGCTCGAAATAATCGGTGATAATCTTATCAATGGTACGTTTCTTCAGACTCAGGTCAGCCTGGTCATCCGCACGCTTATAGTAATCGAGTCCATACTCCTTACCCATGAAATAGTTCATATACATCAGGAACTCCGGTGTAGCGCAAGCACCACTCAGCATAGAGCTTACCATAAACACCATGTTCACGAATCCACCAGCAAACGACTTCATGTTGGTTGGCGCCGTAGAGTTGCCGCCAATGGCAATCGTACCACCTATCAACCAAGGATACATGGTGATAGAAGCACAATAGTTGGCCAACGAGGTCTCATCGTTCTTATATATAAAATGGTGTGTCAGTTTGTCGATATACTCATCCGACAACTGTTTGCCATACATCTTCTTGATACGGTCCGTTAGCAGTCTACGGTTCAGACGGATAAAGTTCGACTTAGGCAACTCACCTATCAGGGTTGCAATATTCTTATGCTCTACATTGGCATTAGCGTCATACTTAGAGCCAGTAGCAGCATTCACCGATTCACAGTACTCTGAAAGGAACACCATTTTCTCCAGTGTTTCACGATCCTCAGAGTGCAACTGACGATAGAGGATAAAAGACTTTGCCACTTTGTAATACCCTTCGCGCATCAGGGCTTCTTCCACCTGATTCTGGATATCCTCCACGGTAATGTTGTCATGCATATCAAGATGGTTCAGAATCTTAGATACGATTGCAAGGTCAGCAGGTTCCTGAACACTCTCGAAGGCTTTCACGATAGCATTCATGATTTTGTCGAGCGAAAACTGGTCTTTCGAACCATCTCGCTTGGTGATGGTAAAGTTTTTAATCTCCATTGTTATTGTTTAATTATAATGTTATAAATTTCTCCAACCGATTTATATTTTAGGCAACTTTTTTAATTTTTAATTCGGAAAAGTTTTCCAAAAAGAAAAACCGAATACGGTTGCAAAGATACAGAATTATCACAAAAAATCCATTCCCGTCACCCTTAAATATATATAAAAGAAAGTTAATGAAGATACAACACACTGCAATACATGCACGCAAATTACTGATTTTCAGAACCTTTCATTTACCACAACGTAATTTCTCAAATAAGTCAAGTTTTCCAAAACAGAAAAACTCGTCCCATTAACAGATCGACAACATTTCACGCCAATCAATCATTAAGATTTTCTTTTTGGAAAACTTTTCCATTTTTAAAACCAAGAAAGTTTTCCATTTCAACAACTCAACCACAAATCATTCATTTCATTCACATATACCTTAATTATATATAAAAAGAGAGATAAAAATTTGCAGATTAAGAATAATATCCTTATCTTTGCCACAGAATCATTTTTTATCACTCAACTAAACAAGTAATAATTATGAAAGAATTGAAAGGAACAAAAACAGAGAAGAACCTGCAGGAAGCATTTGCAGGCGAGTCACAGGCACGCAACAAATACACCTACTGGGCATCAAAGGCCAAGAAGGACGGTTTTGTGCAGATAGCAGCCATTTTTGAGGAGACAGCCAACAACGAGAAAGAGCACGCCAAGATGTGGTTCAAGCTGTTGGAAGGCGGTGCCATCAAGAGCACACCTGAGAACCTGGAGGCCGCAGCCAACGGTGAGAACTACGAGTGGACCGACATGTATGCCCGTATGGCCAAGGAGGCTCGCGAAGAAGGCTTCAATGAGATTGCCGCCAAGTTCGAGCTTGTTGCCAAGATCGAAGCAGAGCACGAGGCTCGCTATCGCAAGCTCCTTGACAATGTCAAGAAGGAGTGCGTGTTCTCAAAGGACAACGACGTCATCTGGCAATGCAGCAACTGTGGCCACATTGTCATCGGTAAGAAAGCCCCACAGATCTGTCCCGTATGCGACCATCCGCAGGCTTACTTCCAGGTAAAAGCTGAGAATTATTAAGCTAATAGAATCTGAACAATGCGCTCTGCTGTTCGACCATCCCATCGGTCAGGCAGGGCGCATTTTTTCCATTCACCCCTCACCATTTTCCGCATGGCCTCACCGAGCTGTTCAGCATCTTCGCCTACCAGCACATTCGAACCCACATTCACCGTTTCCTGATGCTCCGTATAATTGTTCAACGTAATACAAGGAACACCATTAAATGTCGCTTCCTCCGACACATTACCCGAATCAGTAATAATACCAAGCGCATGGGCTGTCAGCCAGCCAAACTCCAGATAGCTGAGCGGTTCAACGATCTCGATACCCAACCCCATCGCCTCTACAACCCGACGGGCCTCGCCTCGCAATGGAGCGATGATACGCATGCCGTTGGCAGAAGCCACCATCACTTTCAGCATCTTCTCCAGATGATCCACATCAGCGATAAGTGCTTTACGGTTCAAGGTAAAGACCAGGTACGACCGATCCTCAAGTGCCGGAATGGCTGCAGGCATCTTCAATCGATCATAGTTATAACGGAGCGTATCCATCAAGATATTGCCAACCATGTAAGTCTGCGAATTCTCCGACTGCTCACGTGTTGCCACACCCGTGCTCTTCACACCTGCTGTAAACAGATAGTCAGACAGCGCATCAATCACCAAGCGGTTAATCTCCTTTGGCATATTGATATTAAACGAACGTGTACCAGCCACCAGGTGCGCCAAACGGATGCCGCGTTTCTTCGTCACAATAGCCGTCGCCATGGTCGATGCCAAATCATCTACAACGATGACCACGTCGACAGGATGTGCATCCAGGAAAGCATCAAAACGTGCCATCACCTGACTGGTAATCTCATTCAAGCTCGTTGAGTCAACCCCTAAATAGTACTGTGGTCTTGGCATCTGCAGGTCATCAAACAACGAAGGCTCCAAGGTTGGATCATCCTCACATCCTGCATACACCAGCAAGCAAGTGGCCTCTGGGTACTTATTGATAGCCCTTACCAGGGGCGAAACTTTTACGAAATTAGGGCGTGCGCCCGCCATGATACATACTGTCTTTCCCATGATGTTTCTCTTTTTTTGTGCAAAGATAAAGATTTTCTGCTTATAAACCAAGAAAAACGGCAAAAGGTTTGGATAACTCCGGAAATAGTTGTATCTTTGCACCAGAAACAGTGGGTCGTGCCTGATAGATCGGGATACTCTACATTAACAAAACAAATCGGGATCGTTTCCCTTGCCAATGGCGGGCCACGATTATCCTCTACGAGGAGAGCAGCAATGCCGGTGGATTACAACAGCAGGGAGCCCCCACATCGTGTGAAACAGGAGTTTTCACCAAATCATCGGCACGTACCCTTTTTTTATTTTTTACGATTATGTTTTCCGGAATCATCGAAGAATTTGCTACTGTAACCGCTATCCGCAAGGATCGCGAGAATATCGATTTCACCTTAAAGTGTTCATTTGTCGACGAACTGAAGATTGACCAGAGTGTGGCCCACAACGGCGTTTGCCTTACCGTTGTCGCCATCGAGAATGGCACGTACACGGTTACTGCCATGAAGGAGACACTCGACCGCACCAATCTTGGATTGCTTCAGGTAGGTGATAAAGTCAATGTGGAACGTTCTATGCTGATGAACGGTCGTCTGGACGGTCACATCGTCCAGGGACATGTAGATGAGACAGCCCGTTGCATCGCGATCGAAGACGCCAACGGCTCTACCTATTTCACGTTCGAGTATCCCGAGAATAGAGAGATGGCCTTGAAGGGCTATTTCACTGTCGACAAAGGCAGCGTCACCGTCAACGGTGTCAGCCTGACGGTATGCAACCCCACTTCAAACACCTTCCAGGTAGCCATCATCCCCTACACATTCGAGCATACCAACTTCTGCGATATCCGCATCGACTCGGTTGTCAACATCGAATTCGACATCCTCGGCAAATACATAGCCAGACTGCAGCAGCTTTAGGCTATCATTCAAATAACAATTCTGATGGAGCGGAGATGAAAGTCTTCGCTCCATGTTGTATCAGGAAATCGCGGTCACGGAATCCCCATAGCACGGAGACACAGGGAATCCCCGCATTCACCGACGTCTTGAAGTCCACATCACTGTCTCCCACATAGACTGCTCCGTCCTTTTCCACGCCAAGTTCCTTCAAAGCAGCAAAAACGGTATCCGGGGCTGGTTTCTTACGGATTCCCGCAGCCTCATTCTCACCAATAGCCACTTCAATTGTATCCGGAAAGAAATGGCGACAGAGTTCCACCGTGGCAGCCATCATCTTATTGCTGACCACAGCCAACCGACAACCCCGTTTCTTAAGTTCAGCCAACACCTCCGGAATCCCAGGATAAGGTCGGGTGGTATCCAGCGAATGCTGCATATAGTGTTCACGGAATGTAGCAAAAGTAGCTTCAAAATCAGGATGACCAGCACCACCAGGCACCGCTCTCTCCATCAGTAGTCGCACGCCATTACCCACAAACCGACGCACATCATCTATGGAATGTTCCGGCATCCCGTGCGTGCGAAGCGCATAGTTACACGAAGCCGCTAAATCTGTGAGTGTATCCAATAAAGTACCGTCAAGGTCAAATATATAAGTATGGTATCTCATCTTTTAGAACGTTGAATCATGGTTTTCACCTTATTATTATATCTATCCGCCTTCAAGAGGTCTTCGATAGGCAAATGCATCCGGTATTTCCAGCGGTTAAACGAATCGCTGGGCACATTGATACGCTCCTCGCGCGGATTTTTAGACCTCAGTTCCCCATCCATGGCCAACCAGTCTTGCAGCGAAAGCATGCAAAGCATGGACGGACAATACAGATGTCGCGCAATAATCTCTTCAGCCAGATGTGCTGGCAACTGCTCCGGCGCCCTACCCTGCTTCTGCAACATCGTCACATAATAACGCTGCGCACGCTCAGGACTTTCACTCCACCAGAGACGCAGGGGCGACATGTCATGCGTCGAGATCGTGGCTACCGAACGATAAGGATTGGCATCCAGATGTGCAAACTCATAGCCACCCTGCTTCGGCATTGACTGCACCTCAAGGGTTAATATACGCTGCTGATCCAGAACCGGTGCCACACAATCTGGTAACATCCCCAGATCTTCGCCGCAACACAACATACGGGTCGTACCAAACACATCCGTCAGCTTCCGAATAGCCTCAGCCCCCCAGAAGAAGTTATGACGCTGATAATAATAGTTATTATATAATCGTACAAACGCATCCTTCTCCTCTGCAGATAGGGCTTCATAGACCGGTTCACCAATCACCCCGATACGCGGATGATACATATCCGGTTGCCGAGGGTCTTCCAGGAAAAGCACATCACCAATCAGACGATATAATCCATCGCGGATCCACAGGCTATTCTCGTCACACCGCCCCTCAAAATATGCCTGCACCTTTTTCTGGGTATCAAAGGCCGGTTTCAGCTCATACAGGCCATAGCTGCGAGACAGCAGGAAATGCTCACGAACATACGACGCATGCATACCAAAAAGTTTGTCAATCACACGATCATTGATAAACGGACGTGTGAACAGATCTTTCCGGAACGGCAGCCCGAAATATTCAATCTCCCCGACGGTCATAGGCAACGCGGGCGAGAAATGTCCCAGTAAGCCATAGATGGCATCAGCAGGGATTTCCCAGATACGGAAGAAACCCAGGATGTGATCAATCCGGATGGCATCGAAATACTGTTCCATCCATCGCAACCGCCTACCAAACCACGCCACCACATCTTGACTCCAACGATAGGTAGGGAATCCCCAGTTCTGTCCGAACAGCGAGAAGGCATCAGGTGGCGCACCGGTCTGGGCATCCAAATGAAAGAAGGACGGATGGGTAGCCGTTTCCACGCTACGGCCATTCACGCCAATAGGCACATCACCCTTGATAAACACCCCTTTGGAACGGGCATAATCAGCAGCCGACTTCAATTGCAGATGAAGATGGTATTGCGTGTAATAGACGATATCAGCCGGCGAGTCCAACCAGTCGGCATAAGGTTCCAGCCAGTCTTTATTCTGTGCGAACCACTGCTTGAACGCCACCGACTCAAGCGTCTGACGTCCCCGTTCCGCAAAGCAATCCGAGAGATAGGCACGTTTCACCCTGTCCACAGCCTCATAATCGCTATAGCTGAGTGCATTCAGCTCCTGCCGCTGCCGCTGATAAGCTGTCATCTTCTCTTTACGCTTCAATGCGCCAAGTGCCTCCAGGTCGATATAATGTGGATGCAAGGCAAAAGCAGAGACGATATTATAAGGATAGGAATCACTCCAGTTTCCCGAGCAGGTGGTGTCATTCACCGGCAACAACTGAATCGCTTTCATACCAGTCATGACACACCAGTCGACCAACCGTCGCAGGTCTCCGAAATCCCCCACACCATAGGAATGCTGACTCCGTAACGAGAAAACCGGCACCACAACACCTGCTGCACGCCACATCTTTTCTTTCACCCGAAGACTTTCACCATAAGCGACCAACACCGTACCATCAGGCACCGTGGTCTGATCAGACGGCAACAAACCGGCGGTCGTACGGTTATCCCCTTCCTCCCAAGCCACCAACGCATGGGTTTCGTCATCAATAATGACATATTTATATTCAAATGGCAACAGAACCGCATCGACATTGACCGACAACAACCAGTCAAAACAACCGATCTGTTCCATCCGGAGATAGCGTGCCACATTCCAACTGCCAAGTGCCGGGTGCGACCCAAGGATAGCCAACGACTGGCCTTTACGCAACTGAGGCGCAGAGACTCTGAACAGCACGGTCTTACGGTACAACGGCACCCGTAGCGGAGTCACCGTTCCTTCACCAGGCATCCCCATGGTCGTGAGATAAGCCTGACTATACAGATGATATTGCAAAGGGATGTCACGCCATAGATCAGCCATCACATAATCCTTCGACGAATCAAAATAATAGACACGAGGCACGCCTTTCCATTCACAGCGAAGCACGCGTCCGTCAGCATCCTCCACCTGATAGTAATACGAGAATGAGACGATGGGATGCTTACGGGTTTCGAGCACGGTTGTTTCCAATTGCCATTCCAGGCCATCATTAGTCGTCATCAACAGTCGTTCCGACTTCTCGGTCTGGTCTGCACTCCGATAGGTCACAACTACACTGAGTATTTCTCCCCATTGAGTGCCATATTGTATAGAAAACTTAAGTTTCATCAGCTATATTTTAGGGCAAAGATACAAAAAAATGATAAATTAGCGATAAGAGTGAAGAGTTTTTTGTAACTTTGCAGCGTTTTTTCAAGAATATGAAGATGAATAGGATCAAAAAATCACGCTATCTGATTCCAGCTATCATTTGCATCATAGGAATCATAGCCATCGGATATTACTATTTTGTGGGGAGTTTTTCCAAACTCAGCGCCACCGAATACGTGTATATCGACGATGACGATAATCTCGATTCTGTATGTGTTAAGCTAACCCCGATAGCATCTGAGCATGCCATGACGGCCTTCAGATGCCTGGCTCGCCACAGCGGCTATACCGACCAGATTCGCAGTGGTCGTTACGCCATCACGACCAGCCAGAGCACCATCAGCGTTTTCCGTAATCTGAAGAACGGCCATCAGGAACCTGTGCGCCTCACCATCCCCGAGAGTCGCACCATGGATCGCTTAGCAGGCTATCTGTCTCAGAAGCTGATGATGGACAGCACGGCAGTAGCCATACTCCTGAGTGACTCGGCTTTCTGTGCACAGCAGGGATACGACACCGCGACCATCGCCTGTCTGTTCATCCCTAACACTTACGAGGTCTATTGGAACATCTCGATAGACAATCTGATGAAACGCATGAAGAAAGAGAACGCACATTTCTGGAATGTGCAGCGTACCATCAAGGCCGATGCTTTGAATCTGACCAAAGAGGAGGTGTGCACAGTTGCCAGCATCATCGACGAGGAGACGGCCAACAATGCAGAGAAGCCCATGATTGCAGGCATGTATCTCAATCGTCTGAAGGCAGACATGCCCCTTCAGGCCGACCCCACCATCAAGTTTGCCTTAAAGGATTTTGCGCTTAAGCGCATATACCACAACATGTTACAGTTTGACAGCCCCTACAACACCTATAAGCATACGGGGTTGCCTCCCGGCCCTATCAAGATTGCCTCGATAGCAGGCATCGATGCGGTATTGAACCGCACGGCCCACGACTATCTGTACATGTGTGCCAAGGAGGATTTCTCGGGCACCCATAATTTCGCCAGGACCTATCAGGAGCACCTGAAGAATGCAGCCAAATATGCCAAGGCTTTGAATGAGAATGGCATCAAGTAAGAACGAAAAATAAAGAATACATATATGGAAGAAATTATCAAGAACGAAAACGAGGAGAAGCAGGCTCGACCAGAGGTCAAGTCAGTTAGCTTCATTGAGCAGAAAGTCATCAATGATCTGGCTGAGGGTAAGAATGGAGGCAGACTACAGACCCGTTTCCCACCAGAGCCCAATGGCTATCTGCATATCGGTCATGCCAAGGCCATCGCTATTGACTTCGGTCTGGCCAAGAAATATGGTGGTCAGTGCAACCTGCGTTTCGACGATACGAACCCCATCAAGGAGGACACCGAGTATATTGAGAGCATCGAGAATGACATCAAGTGGCTGGGTTTCAAGTGGGCAAACGTCTACTATGCCAGTGACTATTTCCAGGAGCTCTGGGATTTCGCTGTATGGCTCATCCAACAGGGCCGTGCCTACGTCGACGAACAGAGTGCTGAGGTGATAGCCCAGCAGAAAGGCACCACCACCAGCCCTGGCACCAACAGTCCATTCCGCGATCGTCCTGTTGAGGAGAACCTGAAGCTGTTCGAGTTCATGAACAGCGGTCAGTGCGAGCCAGGCAAGATGGTGCTGCGCGCTAAGATCGACATGGCCCATCCCAACATGCTGTTCCGCGACCCGCTCATCTACCGTGTACTCAACATCCCTCATATCCGCACAGGCAACAAGTGGAACGCCTACCCTATGTACGATTTCACTCACGGTCAGAGCGACTATCTGGAAGGTGTCACCCACTCATGGTGTACCCTTGAGTTTGTGGAGCACCGTCCCCTCTACGACCTGTTTGTTACCTGGATGAAGGAATGGAAGGGCGAGACCGACAATATTGAGGACAACCGTCCACGCCAGACAGAGTTCAACAAGCTGAACCTCAACTATACCCTGATGTCCAAGCGCAATCTGCTGGCTCTGGTCAACGAGAAGCTGGTTAACGGTTGGGACGACCCCCGTATGCCAACCATCTGTGGTTTCCGTCGCCGTGGCTATAGCCCCGAGAGTATCATCAAGTTCATCGACAAGATTGGCTATACCAAGATTGACGCGTTGAACGACATGGCCCTCCTTGAGAGTGCCGTTCGTGACGACCTGAACAGCCGTGCCATCCGTGTGAGTGCTGTGCTCGACCCAGTCAAAGTCGTTATCACCAACTACCCTGAGGACCAGATTGAGCAGCTCACCGCTATCAACAACCCCGAGAACGAGGCCGACGGCACCCATACCGTTGAGTTCACCCGCGAGTTGTGGATTGAGCGTAGCGACTTTATGAAAGAAGCAGAGAAGAAGTTCATGCGTCTGGCGCCTGGCAAGGAAGTACGCCTGAAGAACGCATATATCATCAAATGCGATGAGACACTCCCCTGTGACGAGGACGAGAACGGTCGTGTAACCACCATCTACTGCACCTACGACCCAGAGTCACGCAGTGGACTCACCGGTTCCAACCGCAAGATCAAGCGTAAGACCGTCCATTGGGGTAGCTGCAAGCA
>JAEEGF011874877.1_pt1 | contig 14591 bp, 10 predicted proteins | sample 9134171 | NCBI WGS metagenome assembly JAEEGF01 (sample SAMN16246542, study PRJNA631951) | gut metagenome | biome: gut microbiome; feature: rumen; material: AP-attached | host: Bos | place: Iran: Karaj | collected 2018-10
CTCCTTCTGGGGATGCATCTCGGGATCACCGTAAACTTCACTCGTGCTTGTCTGCAGGATCCTTGCACCTGTCCTCTTGGCTATACCAAGACAGTTGAATGCTCCGTAAATACTTGTCTTTGTTGTATATATGGGATCCTGTTGATACCAGATGGGTGATGCCGGGCAGGCCAGGTTATATATCTGATCACATTCGATAAATATGGGCTCTATGATATCATGCCGGATAAACTCAAAATAGTTATTATCCATAAGATGACGGATATTTCTCTTGGCAGAAGTCCTGAAGTTATCCATGCATATGACATCATTACCTTCATTTACAAGACGCTCACACAGATGACTGCCTAAAAAGCCTGCTCCACCGGTTACTAAGATTCTTTTTCTGTCGTGCATTATTATTCCTTCCTTCCCGAAATTCTACATTTCCTGCAGGTTGCATTTTTCCTACCGAACTTATCAATTTCATCATTATATGTCAAGAATGGCAATTCGTAACTGCCGTTGTTTATTTCTCCACCTCTCAACTCTCTTAGCATTCCCCGACTTTTCCTCGAGATCATATACTACTTTTTTATAAGGAAGATACATGGTCACAAGTTCTGTGGTCAAGCCAAGTTCTTTAGCCACAAGACTGATAGAACCAAGCTTTTCATATAGTCTTGCCACTTCCCGGCTGCGTTTTGTGCTAAAACAACCACCCGTTATCAATATCTTCCTGAGCTTGGCAGTGCTCAGATCTATTCCATGTTCTTTTAACAGAGTCTTCTTAAATGATATAAGGTTGCATCCAGGGGATATATGACTTACGATTTCTTCCTTCCGGGACTCCTTATTCATGCAATAGAAAACAACACCCCTGAACATCTTGTGAAATGGGCCGGTGAGATCATAGACAAAGGCATAAGAACGGTGAACATGTTAGGATGCCACGACGGTATCCCGCTCCTTGACTTAAAAGGGCTTCTTTCGGAAGATGAGATCGCAGAACTTATAGAGCTCATCGTGTCACGCGGAGGCTATGTCAAGGATCTGCACGGCAGGAAAAACATGTATTATCAGGTCAATGCCACCTATTACAGCGCTCTGGGCGAAAGCGATAAGAAGCTGTTGTTCGCACGTGCCGTACAGCTGTTCATGCCCGGCAAGCCGCAGGTATGGTATCTCGATCTGTTCGCGGGCAAAAATGACCATAACGCGGTTGCAAGAGCCGGCGAGAACGGACATAAGGAAATAAACAGAACGAACCTTACAACAGAGCAGGCGGATAAATTGCTTAAAAAAGACGTCGTAAAGGAACAGCTCCGTCTTCTCAGGCTTCGTAAAACACACCCCGCTTTTAACAGCAACAGCATCATAACCGTCACACAGGATGAAAGAAGGGTATGCTTTACATGGAAATACGGAACACACCGTATCTCTCTGACCGCCGACTTTAACGATCATTCATATGCGATAGAGTCAAACGCGTAAAGTATATCAGACAAACCTAAACCATCCAAAGTCGAAATTGCTTCCGGGAAGAAAAATGAAAGAAGCACTCCATCTCCCCGAGCGTGGGGATATAGGGAAGTCCATCTCTTTTAAATCCACGCTCTCGGAGAATTCAAGTATCTCCGTCACTTCAGTACCATCCACCGCACTTTTCAGATGAAGATGTATCGTATTTGTTCCGCCCTTTGCCCTTCCATATAACATGATACCGGAAGCTTTGCCGGGCGAAAAATCCATTTCCCCGAATGACAGGGTTACATTATTGCCTATATCTTCTACCAAATCATCCTTTTTCGTGAACCTGTCACCGTATATCGACCCGGCATCGGAAGCACTGATAATGTGCCATGCCCTGTTCTGTTTCTCAAATGAGAAACCTTTTATATGTATCTTATCCCTGACCCTTAAGCTTATCGTATTAACACCCGCAAGCCTTCTGTCAAGCTCCCAGGTTTCCGGCTGATATACATTCCAGATCATCTTCTTGCGGTATACCATGCTTCCCAGAAGCTGCGCAGTTTCAGTTCCGGGAACGCCCCTCCATATCTCAATATCATAAGGTTCATCCGACAGAGCAAATATATCGACAGTTATTTTATCCGAACCATCAACTCCAAAATCAATTCCTTCGTAAGTAACAACCGTTATGCCGTCCCGCCCCGTCGCTATACCCTGCTCATTTCCGGCAGATACTTCTCCTTCAGAGCCGCTGTAAAGACCGGCATATATATATCCGTACGGATCTAAAAATGCGGTTCCCAGACCTTGTGCGCTGAATTCAAGCTCCGAGATAACCCTTGCATGATCCGCCCCGTTATCCGCCTCGCACCTTACCCTGAATTCACCGTCTCCCAGAGCAGTTACGACTGCTTTTGCGCCTTCTCCTTCAACCTTTGCTATGTTGGTCTTTACACCTTTATTATTTAACACCCTGAAGATAAGTCCGCTGTCGTCAGCCCCCTGCGGCAGCACGCTCGCCTTAACCGTTACCGTCCTGTTATCAGGGCTTAATTCCCTGACGTTCTCAGATGTTAAGCGTATAGCCCTTATATCATTAGACGGCACCGGTTCTGCTTCTATCCGGGGCAATATATCTTCGTATGCTTTTTTAACTATGACCAGCGCCCTGCCGGAAAACAGCCTCCGTGTGTCCGACTTATAACTGTCGTAATCCGAGCTGTCACCGTTGTCAAAACCGATAAGGGTTCCGTTCTTTACCGTAACTTTGACATGATCATTGGCATTCTCGACTACGAAGCCGTTCTCATCTATTGCCGTTATACTTGTAAAAACAAGGTCGTCCGCATCCGATGTTTCGTCTGTATTAAGCTCCAGTCCGCACGTTTCGCCAAAGGATCTCTTTACATCCGCAGCAACAGCCTCCCCGTTCTCATCATATGCCCTTGCTTCAAGCACACCCCTTTCAAATATTACGCTGTAATCCGCAATGATATGCTGACCGCTTCCCTCTTCATGGTCAAGCTTCTGCTTCCCAAGGCTTTTACCGTTTAAGAAAAGCTCAACAAAGGGTGCGTTGCTCGCGACTCTTACATCTATCCTCTGACCCTCGTTAAAATCCCAATACGGAAAAATGTGCACAAAAGGATCTTCCTTCATTTTTACCCAGGCGGATTTCCACACATAATAAGCATCCTTAAAGAAGCCTGCCGTATCTATAAGACCAAAATATGAATTTTTCGTATGATAAGGCGTGGGCTCACCTATATAATCGTAGCCCGTCCATATGAACTGTCCGAGCGAAAACTTAAGATCCCTGTCGGTACAGATGCAGTATTCAAGGCTCTTTGCACCCCAGCTCGTATTAGAGTTCCCAAGGGACGAGCACTGCAGATCAGAATCCGATATAATGGTTTCGGCAAGAGGAAAATGATATATACCTCTGCTCTGAACGAGCGAATATGTCTCACTGCCATATATTACCCAATCCGGATGTTCTCTGTGATGCTGCTCATAACATCGTTCGGCATAATTATATCCGACCGCATCAAGCTCCTCAGCACACCTTTGCGCGTTCTTCCAGGGCATATAATCCGAAGCAATGGTCACATACGCATTTATTTCAGGATCATAGCGCCTTACTTCATCCCGGAGAAGCTTCGTTATCTCAAGCCCCCTTTCATCGGCATGCGTATCATATATCTCGTTGCCGATGCTCCACATAAATACACAGGGATGATTCCTGTCGCGCTTAACCCAGCTTGCGACATCCCTTTTATACCATTCGGAAAAAAACCTCGAAAAATCATACTCCGTCTTTGGCCGCTCCCACATATCAAATGATTCCGAAATGACAAGAAATCCCATCTCATCGGCAAGCTCCAATACAGCCGGATCAAAGGCATTGTGTGCAAGCCTTAAGGCATTTGCCCCCATGGCCTTTATTTGCTTGAGTCGTCTTTTGAATGCACATCTGTTAAATGCCACTCCCAGAGCGCCAAGATCGTGATGGATGCATACTCCGTTAAGCTTTAAATGCTCATCATTAAGATAAAGACCTTCATCGGGATCAAGCTTTATGTCCCTGAAGCCTGTCCTTACCGTCTCCGTCTGCATAACCGCGCCGGAATCATCAAGGAGTGAGATTGCAAGATCATAGAGCACCGGTTCCTCTATGCTCCACTCCTGCGGCTCCTTTACGGTAAGAGTGATGTCTGTATCGCCGTGTCTTTCCAAAGACACGATCTGCACCCTTTCCCCGTTTCTGTCACTAAGCTCACAGCTTATCTTATACTTTCCGCCGTCATTCCCTGTAACTTCTGCTGTCACATGCAGAAGATAATCCCTTCCCGACTTCACGGCATGTGTATATATCCCGTTTTCGGGGATATATACATCGTCATATTCACACAGCCACACATTTCTGTAAATACCTGCTCCGGTGTACCATCTTGCGCTCGGATACCTGCATCTTGCCGCTACACAGATCTCATTGACACCGGGGGATACAAGGTGGCTCACATCAAGTACAAACTGTGTGTATCCGCTCTTCCATTCATCGGCTTCCCTGCCGTTTATATAGACGATACTGTCCATATATATGCCGTCAAATATGAAGGTATAACGCCTGCCCTCCACAGCCTCAAAGGAGTTAAGATACCATCCGTTCCCATCTTCATAGAAGCTTCGCGGATCATCGATCATCCAGTCATGAGGGATCAAAACATCCGCAAAATCACCCCTGTGCTTCATCACGGTATCATAATCCGTATCCGGTAATGTTTTCAAAAACCTCCAGTTATCCGTAAACAGTTTTTTCATACTCTGCTTCCCCATCTCCTGAACATCAATCTCTCCTGCCTGCCGACCGCCGCAGTGCTGTCACTTAAGTATAACAAAGCTCCCCGCCCCCATCTCAAGCCGGTCGCCATCCACATCTGCGGTCCCTATCAGGTATACCGCCTTCTTACCGGCAAACTCCTTAAGCGCTGCTGACATCCTCTCATCAGAAGGATTTACCACACATATGGCATTACCCCTTACATACACGAAGGGCTTACCCTTCTCCCCGAGAAGCACGCTAAAATCACTGTCGGCATCAAAATCGCTCCCGCTCCCACGCATCATGAAAATGTCACGCACCACATGAAGAAGTGAAGCCTCATCTTTAAGTGCATCTTCCACATTCGGGGCATCAGCAGATTCATCCACCGGAAGGTACAGCTCGTCCTTTGCTGCTTCCGAAAATCCCCTGTTGGTCCCACCGTTCCACTGCATGGGCGTACGGCTTCCGGTCCTTGTGTAGCCGCCTTCCTTAGTGGCTACCGGCAAGTATCTCATCCCTATTTCATCCCCGTAATACATAAACGGTACGCCAGGAAGCGTGAAGAGCGTCGCGTATGCAACCTTAAGCTCCGGTATGGTAAGATTCTCCCGCGGACGGGTTGTATCATGATTGCAACTGATAAGAGAGATATATCCCCTTCCCTTTATCTCCTCAAGCCTCGGAACATATTCATCCAGAAACCGCGTTATATCACCCTTTCCGTCTGCCTTAAAATAGCTGTGATCCCCGCCCGGGGTTTCATAATCACGAAGCAGTGAGTTATATCCGTTTCCTCTCCAGTTTAAGAAAAAATCCATATCAAAACCGGCACCCATAATTGCCTGATGGGAGTTGTTCCACTCCGCCACAAATGCCGCTTCGGGATAATCCTTTCGCACTGACTCAAAAATATCCCGCCATACCCTGCAGGTTCCGCTCTTCTCTTCATCATCGTCCTTTACCAGGGAATCCGCCATATCAACCCTGAACCCGTCGCATCCCAGCGACAGCCAGAAGCGTATAACATCCTTGACCGCTTCTCTCGTCTTAAGACAGTCAGGATCGTCCATACCCTTCTGCCAGGGCTCTTCGGGATTAAGGAAACCGTAATTAAGTGCCGGCTGGCATTTGAAGAAATTAAGCATGTAGGTTCCGTTACGCTCACTTTCTCCGCCTATATAGGGATGCCCCTTTATGCCCTTTATCCACCAATCCGTCCAGATATAGCGGCCGGAATACTCGTTTTGCTCCGCCTTCCTGCTTTCAAGGAACCACGGATGCTCCTCCGATGTATGCCCGGGAACAAGATCAAGAAAAACCCTGATCCCCTTCTCGTGAGCAGCATCGAAAAGACGACACAGATCTTCATTGCTGCCGTATCTTGAAGCTGTCTTCCTATAATCCCTAACATCATATCCCGCATCCTTGAAAGGGGAATCGAAGCACGGATTGATCCACAGGGCATTTGCTCCCAGCTCCTTTATATAATCAAGCTTCCTTATAATACCCTCGAAATCCCCTATCCCATCCGCATTACTGTCATAAAACGACTGTGGATAAATCTCATAAAATACCGCTTTTTTAAGCCAATCCAACATATTCTCCTCCGCAATACTTAATGGCATTAACCTTTGACCGCGCCGCCGGTAACACCTTCAACATAGTAGTTCTGAAGCACCATGAACAATACCGTAACCGGAATCGCTATAAGTATCCCGCCCGCGCAGAATCTCGTGAAATACCCCTGGTAGTCGTTCGTCCATACCCACCTTGTCATCGCCACCGCAACATTGTAGCTCTCATCATGTCCGAAAGCCACATATGAAGCAAAGATATAATCACACCACGGGGCCATAAACGCTACAAGTGCTGTGTAAATGATTATAGGCTTGCTCATCGGTATGATCATGGTAAAGAAGATCCTTGCTCGGGATGCGCCGTCTATCCTTGCGGCCTCATCCAATGCCTTCGGTATTGTGTCAAAATACCCCTTGCAGACATAGTATCCCATGCCGGAGCTCGCTACCGAAACAAGGATAAGTCCGGGAACCGCTCCTGCCTGCGTCATTCCAAACTGCTTTAACAGGAAGTACAGACAGATCATTGTAAGGAAGCCCGGGAACATTCCCAATATCAGCCAGAACCGCATGAGCAGCTCGCGACCGGCAAAACGCATCCTGGATAACGCATAACTTACACAAAGGATGATCATAGTCTGCAAGATGGATACAAATATTGCTATTACCAGCGTATTCCCATACCATCTTAGGAAATTCGTCTGACCCGAAAACAGAAATCTGTAGTTATCCAGCGAAAAATGCTTCGGAATAAGATAATCAACCATACCTCCGTATTCGACCTTGGGATCATAAGATCTGAAGCTCTGCAGCAACAGTCCGGCAAAAGGGAACAGCCATATAATGCTGATCATTATCAGAACAATGTATGCCCAGACTGTATTTGCCGTTTTTTTCCTGCTCATACTGCTATTATTATCCGTTTTGCTCATTGGAATCCCTCCTCGTCCCTTACAGAAGGCAGCCTGTTATATACGACCATCGTCACCACGGCAGTTACAATGAAGACCATGATACCGAGTACCGCAGCCATCTTGTAGTTTGTATCGTTGACCGTCATCTTATACAGCCATGTCACCAGAAGATCCGTTGACCCTGCTTTATTTGCAAGCTTCATTGACTGTGGTTTGCCCTGTGTAAGCAGATAAATAACATTGAAGTTATTAAGGTTGTTCGTAAACTGCGTCAGGAGAAAAGGTCCGGTTACAAATAACATATAAGGAAGTGTTATGCTCTTAAACATCTGCCATCCCGTAGCCCCGTCAACCTTAGCGCTTTCATACAGTTCCGCCGGTATGTTCATCAGAAGTCCCGTTGCAATGAGCATAAGATACGGGATTCCGATCCAAATGTTTACAACGATTATCGTAATGCGCGCGAGCATCGGATCAACCCAGAACTGTATCGGCGAAGATATAAACCCCCATTTCAGCAGGTATCCGTTTATAAGACCGTCATTTGCAAACAGCTTCATTACATACAGCAAAGATACAAACTGTGGAACCGCTATTGTAAGTACAAGTATTGTCCTCCACAGCTTTTTAAGCTTTACCTCTTTCTTGTTTATCAGTATAGCCACCGCAAGTCCGAGAAAATAGTCAATAAAGGTTGCAAAGAATGCCCATACAAGCGTCCATGCAAGTACCTTGAAAAATGTCGGAGCCATGCCCTGTGTTCCGAAGGACAAAAGGTTTTTGAAATTGTCAAGTCCCACCCATGTAAACAGATTCGTTGGCGCCTGATGTTTGTCATCATAGTTAGTAAATGCGATGCATATCATAAATATGATGGGTACAACGGTAAACAGGAACACGCCGCTTACAGGTATCGCAAGCAGTGTCTTGTCAAAATGTCCGTCAAAGAGCGAGCTTAACACTTTTTTGTTTGAGGGCAGTGTCTTGCCTGCCTTGAGAAGCTCCTCCTGTTTCAGATTGTCCTTAATGTTCAGATACCAAAGAAAAACAAAGACAGCTATGACTATCAGGGTAAGGATCCCGAATAAAAGTATAAGAAACGAATTATCACCATAAACCGTCTTCCGGCCTTCCTTATGCGTCTCCACCGTTCCGAGTGTCGGCAGTTTGGATAAATACACACCTCCAAACCGTATCATATACACTATGAACAGTACCTCTGTGATCAAAAAAGCAAAGCCCTTGATCCACTGCCCCCTCATCATCTGCCCAATACCCATGATCAGAAATGAGAGCCTGGTTTTAAAGTCACCTTTCATATGTAACCTCCCAAAAAATTGCGGTTAAAAAGGTCCGGCAAAAGACTGTTTCTCTTGCCGGATCTTCATCACATAATTACTGTGCGTATGATTCGCAGGTATCCTGGAACTTCTGAAGTGCGGCCATAAGATCGTCATCACTTGAGTATGATGAAAGCTCGCCGTTTCTTATGCTGTCACCAAGCGAAGTAGACAGTGTCCAGTAATCGCCGGGGTACTGACCCTGAGGTATTGAATACTGAAGCTGTTCGGCAAGAGCCGAAAGTGCAGCATCCGACTTTACATCACTCGAAGCCTGAGTCTTGATATTTGAAGGCCCCCAACCTACCTCCTTATATCTCGCAAGCTGAACCTCCTCACCCGCAAGGTAGTATGCCAGCGCATCACAGGCTGCAAGCTTGGCATCCTCAGTCTGAGGCTTAACTCCGAGAAGCTTGAATCCGCCGAAACCGCTCATCTGATGTTCTTTTCCGTTACCATCCTTAAATGTGGGAAGCTTGGCACAGGCGTAATTGTCGCCGAATACTTCCTGAGCCGTTGCGCTGTCCCATGTTCCGTCCACTATAGCGCCCACATTTGTTGCCTCACCCATGGCGGAGCCGTTCTGGAATGCTTTTGATTCACTCAGCCCGATCATTGCCTTAAGGGCAGCAAGACCCTCATCCGATGCATAGGTTACATTTGCCTTAGTGAAGTTACCGTTATCATCTGTTTCATATGAAAGATCACATCCCGCTCCGAAGAAAAATGCCGTCTGATACCAACCGGAATTTATCTCCATATAGAAATTCTTACCTGCCGCCTCGCAGTCAGCAAGGATTCCGTCAAGAGTCGAAGGATCCTTAACTACGCTCTTATCATAGTAAAGGAAATATCCGTTATCCGATGTGAGCGGATAAGCATACAGCTCATTTCCGACTGTGGCGGCTTTGATCGAGCCCTCGTCATTCTCGCTCTTTACCGCGTCAAGCACATCCGGATTAACCGTTTCAAGAGCACCCGCTGCAACAAGACGCGCTATCTGATCCTGAGCAAAAGCGTAGATATCAGCACCCGCTTCAACATCCGTGATCATATTTCCGGCAGCATCACCTTCACCCACAGCCTCAACAGAAACCTTGAATCCCGCATAATCCGGATTGTCTGCCATGAACTTCTCCACCTGTTTGGCGGTAAAATCAACAACCGCATCCGCAACCCATACCTTGATCTCGCCCGAACCGCCGTCACCGACAGTTGCACTCGGCTTTTCCTCTTCGGCTTCTCCGGCAGCCGGTGCTTCTTCTGCCTTATCTTCCGCGGCGGGTTCCGCAGTTTCTTCGGCCGCAGGCTGCGCAGGTTCCGCGGCTGCTCCGCCGCAGCCTGCAAGAAGCGAGCTTATCATAGCCGATGCCAACAGTAACGACAATACTTTCTTTTTCATCTTTGTTTCCTCCTGTCATGTAAATATGGTTTATAGGTTAAAATCTTTATTATGTCATTTATTATATTATATACCGGTCGTTATCTTAGCCTGTATATCAGTGTTCCGTTTGCCTCAAGCTCCCCTTCCTTAAACCTCCTCGAAAAAAGGATATCATCCGCTTCCGGAACCTTTACCGGATCATCCGAAGCATTCAGCAGTACCTTGATCCTCCTGCCCTCTTTGTCAAGCTTGATATACTCTATACATCTCATTGTACTGATCTCGCACGGAAAATGGAAGTACAGACTGCGAAAAGTCGCCTCTTCCCGCCTTAACCGGATCAACGCCCGCACCATCCCGGTCAGATCGTCGTGGATCCCCTTGTCCACTTCATCCCATGGCATGCACCTGCGGCAGTCCGGATCATGTCCGCCTTCCATGCCGATCTCCGTTCCGTAAAACATGCACACACTGCCGGGCATCGTAAACAGCGCCGCAAGTTCCTGAATGAAGATATCCGGATCCTTTGTCCTTGTCATCAACCGATCCGTATCATGCGAATCCAGAAGGTTGAAGAGAACATTGTTTGTCTGCTGCTGATACATTGTATAACAACTGTTCACACGGTATGCGAAATCCTTTTTCGTAAGTGAACGATCCACAAAGAAATCATTGATACCGCTTGTCAGCGGATAGTTCATGACAGCATCATATTCATCTCCGTACAGCCATTGCGACGCATCATGCCATATCTCACCGAGCAGATAGAAATCACTCTTTTGCTCCTTCAGTACCCTGCGCAGCCTCTTTAACAGGCGGTGACTGACTTCATTTCCGACATCAAAACGGATCCCGTCAATATCATATCGTCTTATCCACTGGGTACATACCTTTTCGATATAATCAATGACTTCCGGATTATTCGTGTTGAGCTTCGGCATATTTGCAAAAAATGCAAATGAATAGAACTGTCCGTCACGCGTACTCTTCGTCAGATCAACCGGCCATTCGTTCACCATGAACCAGTCAAAATACCGGGAATCCGGTCCCTTCTCCACCACATCTATCCATGGAAGGAAATTCGCGCCGCTGTGGTTGAAAACCCCGTCCATCATGATCCTGATACCCCTTGCGTGCGCTTCATCCACAAGGCTTTTCATATCCCATTCATTTCCGAACGAAGGATCTATCGTTTCATAGTCCGATGTATCATACTTGTGGTTGGATTCCGCCATACAGATGGGCGTAAGATATATTCCGTTTATCCCAAGATCCTTAAGATAATCCAGCTTCTCGATTATGCCCTTAAGATTTCCCCCGAAGCGTTCCTCATTCCTTACGCTGCCCTTACGCCACGGCACGATATTCTCATCTTCCCTGCTGTCTTTGCCTCTGCGGAAGCGATCGGGAAAGATCTGATACCATACCGTTTCATTCACCCAATCCGGCGTGCGATTGACATCTGCCGGATTCATCCATGGCACTATAAAATACTGGAGCATCTTTCCGGGAACTTCCATCTGCTCTTTTGTAAGGCATCCGTCCTCAAAATAATACAGGATCTCGTCAGCGGCATGAAGCTCGAAATAGTATTTGCACCTTTTGTATTCCGGTCTTATGGTAGTCGTCCACCAGGTGTGATTCTTAAGTTCCTTTTTATATACCACTTCCTCCCGCATGCCGATCCAGTCCTCTGCCCCGCCGGCAATTCCCGCCTGATACGGATCTCCGTATATAAGGTAAACCTGCTTAACATCATGTCCCGTCTTCAGATTGATAACAAGTTCATCATCTAAAAAAGAGTAACTCATCTGCTCGGATGTTCTGTGATAAATTGCGGAATGGTCCATGCTCTCACCGTTCAAATATAATTCCAAATGTTTCGTAAAGTTTCGCTTTAACTGTATACTATTCTATTTATTCGCATTTGTCAACATTCTATTTGATCGTTTTTTACGAAAATTCCCAGTTGATTTTTTTCGCTATGTATTCTATACTATTGACTGATATATAAAGGAAATAATATGGCAACCATAAAAGATATCGCAAAAAAACTTAATATATCAACCGGTACGGTCTCCAAGGGCTTAAACGGTGCAAGAGACATCAGCGAAGCGTTGCGTCACCAGATACTCGACACCGCGGCCGAGATGGGATACACCAAGCGGGGGGCGGCAAAACCCGAAAACAGGAAGCTTTGTATTTTCATCGAAAATATGGATTACTACTTGGAGGATGATTTCGGATATGATATTATCCTTGGCTTTAAACAGGCTGCATTTAATGAAAACTGGGCTGTTGAAGTAATCCCGGTAAGCCATCTCGTCCAGGAGCGTCACACTTATGACCGTTTCATGATCAGTCAGGGGTTTTCAGGTGCTTTGATCCTCGGTTTTGCATATGACGACCCATGGATGACATTCTTTGGCGGCACACACATTCCAACCGTACTTTTTGATCATCATCTTACCGGTAATCCCATGGTGGGTTTCGTAGGAAGCGACAGTGACGAGGGTATTGAATTGGCCGTGTCCCATCTTGTATCACAGGGACATAAGAGGATTGCGTTTCTAAGCGGAGATGAATCCTCAATGATCTCCGAATTTCGTTTGAGTGCCTTCAAAAGGAGTATGAAGACCCACGGGTTCTCTCTGCTTCCCGAGCTCTATGCTTCCTCCAGCTACAGTGCCGGTGCGGATCCCGATACGGTTCTTTCCCTTATCAATAACGGAGCCACAGCCATTATGTGCGGAAGCGATATTATAGCATACAGCGTTATCCGCGCCTGTAATGCTTTGAACATAAGTATACCGGATGATATTAGTCTGGTCGGCTACGATGACCTTCCCGCATCGGCAGCTACCAATCCTGCATTAACCACGATCAGACAGGATCGGCTTATGATAGGTAAATCAGGTTATTATACTCTTTACTCGATCATACAGGGTGTTTCATTAAGCCGGAATCTTATTCGCCCCACCCTGGTGGAGAGAAATTCTACCTCTCCGCCCAAATGAATACGGATCGATCTCAGTGAACATATCCGGGTTTTATTTTCCGCGATATTCCGTTACTTTTTATATGATTTAATCTCTATCTGTTTATACACCTCCGGATCGTTGCGCTCTACAGATTTGCATCGTTTCATTTAACATATTTACGCCGAGTCATCTAACGGATGGTATCACCTTGTCGTCCGGAAGATACTTTATGAACATTTCGATAAGCTGCTTGATCTGTATCGGCTTTGTCAGATAATCGCTGAAGCCCTCATTTAAAAACATTTCTCTCGCTCCGGAGACCGCATCGGCCGTGAGCGCTATCACCGGGAATTTCTCCGTGTCAATTATTCCTTCATCCCGCCCTTTTCTCATAGTCTCGATACCGTCCATTTCCGGCATAAGATAATCCATGAATACGATGTCGTAATTCCCCGATCCGATCATTTCAAGAGACCGGGCGCCGGTGCTTGCGGTTTCTATGGTCATCCCGGAATTCTTAAGGAGCTGCTTGAATACCGCAAGATTTAAGTCCACATCATCCACGACAAGTATCCTCGCGTCCGGTGCGGTAAAGTTCTCACGCGTTATCTCGACATTTCTGCGGCTCTCTTCCTCAGCCATGCTGAAACGACCGACCGGCGTTTCATCCACTACAGCCTGTTCAAGTATAAAACTGAAATCCGAACCCTTCAGATCATATTTATCCAGAATATGCCTGTATATTGCATGGTCAGGTTTTATTGAGTGCACTTCGTATGATATGACCATACCATCCATTAGCGGAAGTACCGATACATCGCGGGTATGCTTGTTAAACAGGTATTCCGAATAATTGGATAATACATACAGGCGATATCCTTTATCTTTAAGGTGTCTTACTTTCTCCCATATGCGTTCCCGTTTTACAGGCATTCTCTCACCCTCAAAGAACATCCTGCGGATTATTTCGGCATCTTCCGGGTATAAAGCGCTGTAATGTTCAATAACAGTTTCAATTGGATGCAGACCCGCATCAAACTCACGCCAGATAGGATCTTCAAAAAGTGCTTTCCCTATTGGATATGCTCTCTCTTCCGGCACCCCGAAATCCTCTGTCAGCATTTCTTTCCAGCGATAGCCTATAAGGACATCGCCCATATCAAAGATAAGATTCTTGATCATTCTTATTTTATCCTTTGCCTAGCTGCTAAGCTTTTATAATTTCTATGTATCTAGCAGGGACTTCCTTTGTAAGCCATACTCCGTTGACAGATCTGTAGAATTCATAGCCAGCCTTTTGCATAGCCCCTGACGAAACACGATACACTATCGGTCTTCCGTGCCGTCTGCCTACATTTACAGCGGTATCTGTATCTGCAGAGAGATGTACGTACAGCCTGCTCTTTGGCTTTAGACCCTCTTTGTCAATGGAGTTCCTGTATTTCTCACCTGTCCCGTGATACAGATATTCCGGAGGTTCCAACTTTTCAAGCTCAACATCTACAGGAATTGAATGCCCCTGATTAGCCCTTATAAGAGTCTTATCATCGTTGCATGAATATCTTTGCTTGTTATCTGTCCGAACGATCTCTTCACGGACATCCATGTTCAACTCATG
>JAEEGF012500627.1_pt1 | contig 14590 bp, 9 predicted proteins | sample 9134171 | NCBI WGS metagenome assembly JAEEGF01 (sample SAMN16246542, study PRJNA631951) | gut metagenome | biome: gut microbiome; feature: rumen; material: AP-attached | host: Bos | place: Iran: Karaj | collected 2018-10
GTGCCCACGCCGGTGAACACTTTGCCGAACAGGTCGGGACGGTGCCATGCCGCGTTGAAGGCTGCAATGCCACCACTGCTCAGCCCGAAGATCATGCGGTCCCATGGCCTGCGCGACAGGCGGATGGGTTTGCCGTTGGACGTCGTCATCTGCTCGACAGCGGGCAGGACCTCGGTCTCGAGAAACAGGGCAAAGTCGCCCGTTGTGTTGTCGAACTCGTAGCAGCGGTTGTAGCGCAGCACCGTGCCGTCGTCCCCCTTAATGACGCCCGGCTGCAGAAACACGCCGATGGTGCACGGCATCTGCCGTGCCGCGATGAGCGAGTCCATGACCTGGGGCGCGTTGCACAGCACGCCGTCCAGTCCCACATACAGCGCCGCGGGCCGCTTGCCGTCGTACTGCTCGGGCACATAGACCTGGAATGTGTGGACCGTGCCGGGATAGATGGTGGACTGATCGAGCACGCCGTCGATGAGCGTGTGGCTTGCTGCCATGCCCAGTGTGGTGGCAGCCAGTATCATCAGTAGAGATAAACGTCTTGAAATCATAGTCATCAGGTTTTGTCTTTTCAACGGCAAAGGTAGATAATAGTTTTCATTTCTATGGATTCGGGAGACCTGTTTTTTGCCCTGCACGGGATGGGACTGTGTGCGGCCTATGTGGCTGTGCCGAAATAACGAAACGTGCGCTCCCGTTATTGGTGGGAACGCACGCTGTGTGGGGTGTACTTGAGTATGGTTTGTTTTACAGAACCCGGCAGGCGCCGACGTAGCGGCGGCTGTAGTAGGACTCAGTGTTCTTGCTCTCGGTCACACCGGTGCTGCAAGCCGAGTGAATGAAGTGGAACGTGTTGTCGTCGTTCACCTTGGTGACGATGCCCACGTGGCCCACACCACCACGGCCCGAACGGCCCTGGAAGAATACCAGGTCACCGGGCTGCAGGTCTTTCTGCTTCACGCGCACGCCGTCAAAAATCTGGCCGCGCGACGAGCGGTCGAGCTCGATGCCGAAGCGCTTGAAAACATAACTCGTGAAGCCCGAGCAGTCAAAACCGCGGGGCGACATGGCTCCGTAGCGATAAGGCGTGCCACGGAAACGATATGCGTAATTGATAACTTGGTCGATGAGATTGTTGCGGCTGTTCTGCTCTAACTGTTCCAGAACGGTGCCTTGTCTGCGGTTACTCAGCTGCTGAGCCTGTGCAGTGAAGCATGAAAGGGAAATTGCAAAGATTACAAATAATGCCGATAAACTACTTATTTTATTATTGATAAAACTCATAAATTATATTTTTAGGGGGCTGGAAGATAGGCATGCTGCCATCGCTTCGTTAGGGGCTGTCGAGAACGATTTCGACGCCGTGCGCCCTGGTTTGCGATGGCAAAGGTAGCCCAAAACGATAACCCGACCAAACTATGTAAACACTTGTAAACATTTGGCGAAATTGAGGATTTAGGAAGATTGTTCCACGCAAATTCCCTTATAATAGGGGCTCACGGCGACTCGGAATGTTTAAATTTTGGAAATTAAAAATGAAAAAATTTACACATTTTAACAATAAATGGCATCCTATAAGATTTGTTTTTTGATTTTTTGCTACCAAAACCGAGCTCGAGAATATGAAAATCGCCCAATCGTCTTGCAAAATGAAAGCAATTTGGGCGATTTTGGTGATTCTGGTGATTGGGGCCCTCGTGACCTGCCTGTCAATCCCCCTTGCTGCTCGTGGAACAATGGCGTTACAGCGCTATCCCGGGGAGGGCCTTTCAGCGGCTCGTTGACTTATCCATGTCTTGAACCGAATCGCTGCAGAAACAAGACAAAACGGGCGACCCGCATGGGGCCGCCCGCCTTGTCTCAAATCTTGCTAATAGCCAAAGCCTAACGGCTAATAGCTAGAAGCTAAGCCTAATTACTTCATCACCTTGGCAGCGTTGGTGGTGCCGTCGGTGTAGGTAGTAACGACGATGGTCAGACCATTGGGCTGGCTCATCTCCTGACCTGCAGCGTTGAAGTAGCGAACATTAGCAACGGTCTTGCCAGTGGTCATCTCTTCGATGCCGGTCATCGGGCTAACGGTGAACTCTACAGCACCGGGATCGCTCGGCAGCTTGCCATCGGCAACAGCGTAGAACTCGATGCGATAGCGACCATCCTCGTATACCGAGAATGCATCAACATACTCCATCCAATCACTCTCGGTAACGTTACCGTCGGGATCGGTGAAGATGATGCGATAGTAAACGACGCCCTCATACGGGGTGATGGTTACAACAACCTCGTGCTGACCAGAAACTACCTGATAGCTGCCATCGGGAGTCTGAGTCTTCTCGGTGGGCTGCTCACCAGCCTTAGGAGTTACGAAGAGAACAGGAGCGGTCCATGCGGTTGTAGCGCGATCATAGATACCCTGTACCTCAACCTCATAAGCGGTTTCGGGCTCAAGACCCTGGATGGTGTAAGGCGGATTCACGTTCTCAATAACGATCCATTCACCAGCGGGCACGTCAGCCTCTTCACCAGCCATGTAGAAGTTGCTGACATTCAAGATGTACTGGTCGGTCACATTGAAGTGACGGATTGCGATGTAACCCATCTGACCAGCGAATTCGCCAATTTCGAAGTTGTAATTGGTCTGAGCGCCAGTGGCAACGATTTCGTCGCTGACAGGAATGAAGTCACCAATTTCGGTACCGGTTACGCTTACATATACCTGGAAGTGCTCAGCAGCATAGCTGGGATCCTGTCCCCAAGCATCGAAGTTCACGTTGGCACCAAGCTTAATGTTGGGAGTGATTACCCAGTTGTCAGGAGTGACGGGACCATAGTTGTTGATGTAGCTGTTCGACGACAGGGTGGTCTGTACAGTACCATCATCAAGAGTCAAGTTCCAGATATACCAGTTCTGGCCGTCACCATCAGCGTCAATTGCAGTCCAGCCATCGGGCAGGTCACCAGTCTGATAACCGGTGAAGTCTTCAACGATACCATTCATAACGGCAGCCTTGCGGTAGCGCAGGTTGTAAGCATCCTGGCTGCCAGCCCAGGTTACTTGAGCAGTCGTGGGAGTAACGTCGACAACCTCCAGATCGCTGGGTATAGCGTCGGCGGGCAGGGTGGTGAAGTTGACAGCTGCGGTCCAAGCCGAAACATCCTCACCATATACACCCTGTACCTGAACCTCATAGGTGGTGCCAGGAGCGAGCGGCTCCATGGTAACGGGGCTATTTACATTCTCAAGAACGATCCATTCGCCCTCGTTAACACCCTCGCCAGCGATAGATACAGCATCAATCAAGAGAATGTAACCTGTAGTGCCATTGGGCTGATGACGGATGGCGATGTAGCCCTGCTGTCCAGCGTATGCGCTCAGGTCAAACTCATAAGTGCCCCATTGGTTGAGAACACCAGCAGTCGTTCCAGTTCCAACTTCGGTGAAGCTCTCGGGGTTGGCGTCGGTGTTCGAAACAAGCACGCTGAAGTTCTCGACATAATTAGCGCCAAGGTCAGCAGCCGAAACTGAAAGTTTGCCACCGAGGTTAGACTTCGGGCTGATCAACCAGTTATCACCAACTACGTTTGTGGCATCACTGATAGTGACAGACTCAGAAACGATGCAGTAGTCGCCATCGGCAGCAACGAGAGGAGTGCCACTCATGTTCCAATCGGTGATTTTCAGTATCTTCCAGTTGTTGCCGTCGCCATCGTTGTCAACCATTTGCATTGTGGTAGCTTCATCCTCGAAGCTCTCACTCAGGTTGGTTTTCTCGCGGTAGCGCAGGTTGTAGGCCTCGGCATCACCGTTCCAGGTGGCCTCGGCACTCTTAGCAGTAATCTTGCCGACTGCGAGGTCGGTGGGGATGGGGAAGCGCAACGGAGTGGTGAATGTGCAAGGCTTGCTCCAGATGCTCATGTCCTCGGGAGTGCAAGCCGAGCGAACGTAAGCCGTGTAGGTCGTGTTCTCCTCGAGTCCGTTGAGCTGCACAGTAGGATCGCCGTTAACGATAACCGGTTCAAGTTCGTTGGGGTTGAACTCGCCAACGCCGTAAACGACATGCCAGAGGTCTTGGTCCTCAGCGCCGGGCGTCCAGCTCAGGGTAGCACCGTTATAAACAATGTCACTGGCAACAAGGTCGGTGGGACGCGGGCAAGTAACTCGAGAAATCGTGAAGGTGGTGAGAACGCCAGCACTGGGTGCATTGTTGGCCACGTGCTCATAGATGATATCGCCATCGGGGGCAATCAACTGAGCGCCGGTCTCGCCAGGATAGCTACCAAGTACCCAAACGACATCATACTCCTCGCCGTAGCACAAGCTGATTGTGCCTTCTTGATAATTTTCACCTGCGGGGATGGTAACTTCGGCAACCACGATGCCAGTCGGATGATAAACGATTTGGAGCTTGTTGCCGTTCCAGCCGTCGCCATAGGAGTCGGTAAGGATGTAGGTGACTTCACCCATGTCCTCGGCCTCGCAAACCTGCGTGTTAAACGTTGCGCTTGTCCAACCACTCAGGTTGCCATCGCCATAGTCGGCCTGCACGCGCACGTTATAGGGCGTGCCATTCTGGAGAACATCGAGCGTGATAGTGGGAACCGATACTGAACCGGCATCGGTCCAAGCCTCCTCGCTTTGCTTCTTGTACTCTACATTCCATGAGGTCTCGTCATTACCAGGAGTCCAGGTAATGTCGGCGCTGGTCGACGTGATGTTGCTGGCCTGCACGTTGGTGGGCCTGAAGTAAACCACACCGCTGCTGGGAAGGAAGGTAAAGGTGGTCTTGGGAACGAAGTTGCGCTGATTGGGGGTAACAGCCTCCAGGTCGGAATAGCTGTAACCCTGCAGTGAGGCGCCCATAACTTCAGCTCCGCTGAATGTAGCGCTCTTGTAAGTTCCCTTCTCAACGCCATAGACACCAACCAGCAGATTGCCGCCATTATACTCAAAAGGAGTATCGAACTGAATTTCCAGCTCCTCTTGGGTGCCATCTAGCGGACCATCATACACGATTGTTGCATTGCCCATGCCCACGTAGGCTTCAAGGGCGTTGAAATCTACTTCCTGGACGAAGATCTGGAAGCGTCCGCCCCAAACATCAGCGGCAGGAGTGCTCAGATACCATTTCATGCTGGTGATTTGGCCTCCTGTCATCGGGGACAATTCATCAGAGTTCATGATGAACTCAACCTTTGTAAATGCATCGGCATAGAAGCCGTAGACTGGTACGTAGACATTAGTGGCACCGCCGTCATACACCGTCAGGTTATTCTGAGCGTTGGATGACGTGGTAAACCCTATGGCCATCAATACCAGGCTTAACAGTAATTTCTTGTACATAGGATAAAGAATTTAGTTAAACATAAAGCGAAATACACAAAAAAATATTTTAGTCTCTTTTTTGGCTTGTTTTTGGAAAAACGGCATTAAAAGCAATAATTTTCCGCAAAGGTAGGGTGTTTTCTTATAAAAAACAAGTATTTCTCATGAATTTTTTTAGTAGTGGTTTTTTTATGGGGTGTGCTGGCCTATGGCTCCTGTCGCTGTTGACGATACCGCGGCAGATGCACAAAAAGCCTCCAGCCACAGCCCCAAGGGCCGTGACAGGATATTCCAATGGATAAAAACACGGGCTACGGGATGATAGCCATGGGGATGAGCCCAATCAATTGGTAATCATATAACCTCCCATCGATGGCGTGACGCGGTACTTGCGCATGCCCAGCTTGCTGTTGATGGCGACGCCCCTGGTGGGGCCGCCGTCGCCGGTGAGGGGATTGAAGTGTGAGCCGCAACGTGGGCAGAAGGCTTCAAAGTTGCTGTCGTCGATGGAAAGGGTGATTTCCGGGCTGATCTCGACGGGGCACGCCAGGTCATAGGCCATGGGACCGTCGATGCCCATCATGAGCAACACGCCGCCGTATCCGGTGTAGGTGTTCACATCGTAGGGGAACTGGCTGGGCAGGTTCTTGTTGCGGTTGAAGATGCGGTAGTCGCCCACGCCCGCCACGCCATAAGTGTTCCAGCGGCCGAAGTCGGCCAGGTTGATGCGCACGATAAACGCCGGTACAGCCTTGTTGTCGATGTGGTCACAGCCAGCGAGTGCGAGCATGGCCGCTAGGGCCACTATGGTCAGGAAAAATTTGTGTAATTTCATACCGTCGTCATTTAATTATGTCTAAATAACGTAAAAAATGGGCTTTTGATTGTAAAGTTCACCAAAAAACTATAATTTTGCATGCTACAAAACCGTTATTGCTAGGCATGGAACCGTTATTTTCCATTATCACCGTCACGTGGAATGCTGCCGACGTCATCGCTCCCACCTTGCAGAGCGTGCGGCAGCAGACGAGCCGTGACTATGAGATGCTCATCATCGATGGGGCGTCGAGCGACGACACACTGGCCATCGTGAACAAGGCATCTATCGCGTCGTTGCGCGTGTTCAGCGAGCCCGACAAGGGCTTGTATGACGCGATGAACAAGGGCATCGACCGCGCGCGTGGCCGTTACCTGATTTTCCTCAATGCGGGCGACCGCTTTGCCGACGATACGGTGCTGGCGCGCCTGGCGCTGCTCACCGCCGACAACCCTGGGGTGATTTACGGCCAGACGCAGCTGGTGAACAACGCCGGCACAGTGGTGGGCAAGCGTCACCTGACCGCTCCCAAGCGGCTGACCGCCGACAGTTTCCTCAAGGGCATGGTGGTGTGTCACCAGGCCTTTGCCGCCCGCCGCGACCTGGTGCCGCACTATGACCTCAAGTACCGTTACAGTGCCGACTATGACTGGTGCATCAAGGTGTTGCGCAAGTCGCCCGCCAATGCCTATGCCGGCCGCGAGCCCATCATCAGCTACCTGGCCGACGGCATGACCACTCGCCACCACCGCGCCTCGCTGTGGGAGCGTTTCCGCATCATGTGCCATCACTATGGCGTGGGCGATGCCGTGCTGCATCACATCGCGTTCATCCCGCGTTACCTGAAACGGCGCCTGGGCCACAGCGCCAACAAGCAGTAGCCCGCCGGCAGCAGTGACGGCCATCACCATTAAGCATAACCTAAAACACATCACGCATGGATAAACAACCGACCGGTAATATCATCACCCGCAATTGGCGCCGCTTCAAGCAGTGGTACAAGGGATTGTACCGTGGCCGCCCCTGGTGGGTCAAGACACTGGCAGCACTGGGGACGTTCATCGTCCTGTTCCTGCTCTATCTCATCGCTGTGGACATCAACTTCCTGTGGCTCTTCGGCAAGTCGCCGAGCACCTACAGCATCATGCACCCCCGCAATCCCGAGGCCAGTTACCTGTACAGCGCCGACGGCAAGACCATCGGCAAGTACTACGACGAGAACCGCACCCCGGTTTCCTATGACTCCATCAACCCGCAGTTCTTCACGGTGCTCATCGACACCGAGGACGAGCGTTTCTACAGCCACCACGGCATCGACTTCAGCGGCCTGGGTGCCGCGCTCAAGGACCTGGTGCTGCACGGCCGTCCCCGCGGGGCCAGCACGATCACCCAGCAGCTGGTGAAGAACATGTTCCGCACCCGCAGTGACTACTCCACGGGCCTGCTGGGGTACATCCCCGGCGTGAAGATGCTCATCATGAAGAGCAAGGAGTGGATTATCGCCACCAAGCTGGAGTTGTTCTACAGCAAGAAGGAAATCCTCGAGATGTATGCCAACACGGTGGACTTCGGCAGCAACGCCTACGGTATCAAGACGGCTGCCAACACCTACTTCAAGACGACTCCGCGCAACCTCAAACTCGAGGAGAGTGCCGTGCTCGTGGGCCTGCTCAAGGCCACCAGCACCTACAATCCCCGCATCAATCCCAAGAACAGCCTGCGCCGCCGCAACCAGGTGCTCAAGAACATGCTCGAGCGGGGCGACCTGACGAAGCAGCAGTACGACTCGGTGTCGTCGCTGCCCATCGACCTGAAGTACACCATCGAGAGCAACTATGACGGCGTGGCTCCCTACTTCCGCGAGGCGGTGGCCCGCGAGGTGGAGACGATAGCCGAGGAGCATGGCATGAAACTCGACCTCGAGCGCGACGGCCTGAAAATCTACACTACGCTGGACTCCAAGATGCAGGAGTATGCCGAGCAGGCCGTGAGCGAGAAGATGAAGGTCGTGCAGCAGAACTTCAGGAGCCACTGGGGCACTCAGGACTGCTGGCTGGATGACAACAACCAGCCCATTGCCAACTTTGTCGAGGACAAGGCCCGCAACACCCCCATCTATCACGAGTTGCTGGCACGTTATCCCAATGACCTGGACTCGGTCAACTACTACATGAACCAGCCCCATCGGGTCCACCTGTTCGACTACGAGAACGACACGCTGTACATGGAGATGAGTTCGATGGACTCGGTGCGTTACATGCTGCACTTCATGCACTGCGGCTTTATCGCCATGGAACCCGGCACCGGCCATGTCAAGGCCTGGGTGGGCGATGTGGACTTCGACACGTGGAAATATGACAAGGTGCGCGCCAAGCACCAGCCCGGCTCCACCTTCAAGCTGTTTGTCTATGCCATGGCGATGGAACGCGGCCTGGTGCCCTGTGACCGCCGCCTCGACGAGTATATCGACACCCTGGTCTATAACGAGGACAAGCAGGAGATGGAGCACTGGCGTCCCACCAACGCCAACGGCACCTTCACCGGCGGCGAGATGACCTTGCGTGCCGCCTTTGCCCAGAGCATCAACAGCGTCACCGTGCGTGTGGCCCGCGAGGTGGGCTTCTCCGAGATTGCCCAGCTGGCCCGCAGCATGGGCATCAACTCACCCATGGAGGCCAAACCCGCCTTGTCGTTAGGTGCCAGCGACGTTGACCTGATGGAACTGGTGAATGCCTATTGCACCGTGGTCAACGACGGCGTGCGCAACGACCCCGTCATTGTCACGCGCATCGTGGACCGTGACGGCAAGGAGATTTACCGTGCGCCCAGCCGCCAGGACCGCGCCATGTCCTATCGCTCGGCATGGCTCATGCAGCAGATGCTCATGGCCTGCCGCACCGATGCTGGCGGAACGGCGATGGCCCTGAACGGGTATATCACCCCGCCGCTGTACGATGTGGACCTGGGTGGCAAGACGGGCACGAGCAACCGCCATGCCGACGCCTGGTTTGTTGCCGTGTCGCCCGGTCTGGTCTGCGGTTCATGGGTGGGTGGCGAGTACCGCCAGATTCACTTCCGCTGGGGCGCATTGGGACAGGGTAGCCGCACGGCGCTGCCCATCTGCGGCCGATTCCTGCAGTTGGTGCTGAGCGATCCGCAGTTCAAGAAGTACCACCAGCGCTTCCAGCCCGCCAAGGAGCCCATCGATCCCGCTCTGTACTCAGGCTGCTCGGCCCTGGCCGAATCGGAGGAGTTTGACTCGACGATGCTCAACATGGAGGACGACTCGCTCTTCGTGCCCCTGACCGACGACTTCATCCCCGACGAGAAACTCGAGGAGCCTGCCGCCGTCCCCGACTCGGTATAGCGTTCAATCGATAGCAAGATAACACATGACGCCGTGGCCAGTGGTCGCGGCGTCATGTGTGTTGATGGCCACACATCGACAGTTGCGAAAATGACACATTTATATATTATAGTGCAAAATCCTGAATTTTTGTTAAGTTTTTTCTTGCGTATGTTGGTTATTTGATATAAATTTGCAGCATATTATTGCAGACTGCTATTTCGACAGCCTGTGATAAGGAGTACTAATTATTATAAAGCGTGTCTAAACAGTTCATGCAACGGTGTGATTGCCACCCTGTGATGAATCCCGGCCAATGTCCTCACGCTTTCAGTCTATCGGGTCCCGACACTTGGGGCCATAAATCGCCGCTACTGTGGGGGACCAGCCTGCGGCACCATCTGAATTTATTATGTCTAAACATTTACTTTTATCCGTGATGATGCTGGTCGCTGCCCATGCGGCCATGAGTGCCCAGGACATCGAGCAGACCGCTGCACCGATTTTGTATGAAGGAGGCGATTCCTACGTTTGGCAGAACGAGCACCAAGAGGATTACTCCAATTTCTATGTCAGCCTCTATAACACTGTAAGCATTGAGAATGCTGATGAATCCCCTGCGAGCATCTATTATCGATGCGTTAGAGATGGCTATGAAGTGGATTGGCAGGTCTACACTGGTGATCCCATCTTTAACCATGGCTTGGGAGAATCCACCCTTGAGGCTTATGCGGTAGCCGATGGCAAACTTCAGAGTGATGTCGTTACCAAGAACTTGTACTATTACGATGATTTGCTCTATGAGGCATATCTCGTTGATGGCATCCATTATTATCATCAAGCCCAATCGTGGAATTGGGATTGGCAAGACCCGGTGTGGGAGGTCATGGTATGCTCCCGCAAAGAGTCCAATCTCTTCTCCCCGCCGTATTCAGGCGAATTGGTCATTCCCAGCGAGATTCAGCCCAGGGACTATTTAGATTCTTTTACTGTGACCGAGATCCGTAACGGGGCATTCGCTGCTACGTTCAACACTCCGTGTAATATCACGGGTGTGGTGCTGCCGAGTACGATTCGTTCGGTGGGCGAATCGGCATTTTCCGGATGTGCTAGTTTGAAGCGCATTGCTATCCATGCCGTGACGCCTCCTGATGCCTATGATGTGTTCTGGGAAGGGTACGACCAGGATAGTTATGGTTATTATAATTATATCGGTAGCAGTGAGGCCCAACTCTATGAGCAGGTAACGCTCTTTGTCCCGAACGAGTCGCTGGATGCTTATGCCAATCACCAGGAATGGAGCAGGTTTGCGCACATTGTGCCGTTTATTGGCGCTGGTCCTGGCGACGTGGACGGTGATGGTGAGATTGGTATCAGTGATACGTCTTATCTGGTAGATATGCTGCTCAATGGCGAGGAACTGCCCGCCTACTACGACGTGGACGGCGACGGCGAGGTCGGCATCAGTGACATCTCCGCCCTCATCGACATGCTGCTGGGCAATCCTTAAGAACTGTGGTTTTTCTCAACGGGAGGCACCCGCTCGGGTGTTGGCTCCCAGAGTATCAAGTTAATCAATACACTGACAGCGGGCTGTGTCATCGTTCCAATTCCAGAAATGGGATCCGTGCTGCGCACGGAGGCCGTTAGGCCGATAAAAACCGGAAACGAATGGTGACACGGCCCGTTGACCGTATGCGCGGCAGTGTGGGTGCGCGCCTAACGGGAATCTGGCATGAGGTTATTGCTTAAGGCTGCTGGTGGGCATCGGTGGCCAGCAGGCGGTGGCCCAGGCGGCAGTAGATGCACTTGCGGGCCTCGCAGTAGTTGCGGCGCAGTTGGATGAGGGCCTGGCTGGTGAGGGCATCGTCACACTTGATGCCGGCGTTGTGGAACAGCGCCACGATGCTGTTCTGCTCGGGACGGATGTCCTCGAGCAGGGCGATGGCGCGGTCGGTCATCGCGTAGTCGTCGGTGATTTCGCCGCGGGCGTAGTAGAGTGGGGCGACGGTGTTGATGAGCACGATGTCGATGCTGCTGTTGGACAGGGCGCGTCCGGCGCTGGGCGAGGGCTTGCCGAAGGAGTAGTGCGTCGTCCAGTAGCCGCTCAGCTCGACGTCAAACAGCGCTCGCAGTGCCTTGGTGTCGTTGGCATTGAGGATGTCGTTCATCAGGTTGAAACCGCCCTGGACAAACTGGGCCAGCAGCGCGATGCGGCGGAATGGGAAGTTCTGCGGTCGGCTGCGGAACAGACGCCATGCCGTGCCCTCGATGGGACGTAGCGAGAATTTGTTGGCCAGGAAAGCATATTCCCGCGTCAACTGCTGGTAGTAGGGCTCATCGTCATGGGCACCGTTGAGCAGGCCCGCCTGGCCAAACAGCAGCGCCTCGACCTGCAGGATGGAGTCGCTGTGCTTGTGCAGCAGGCGCAGCGGCGTGATGCGCGCCAGCCGCTCAAAGGCGTCGTTGTTGATGCCGAAGCCCAGCGTGCGGGCCAGCAGCACGTAGCAGATGTCCTCCCAACTGCCGTGGTAACGGTCGTACAGTTCCTGCACGCGGTCCACCTTGCCGTGCAGCCGTTCAAAGGCCAGTGCCTCGATCCACTCGGTCACCGTGAGCGGCGGCACCTCCTTGAGGCGTGGTGCGCAGGGCAGTTCGATGTGGGCATTGACCAGCTTGTCGTAGCACTCGTTGAAGCGCGGCGACACCCGCAACTCAACCTGTGGGATGACCTCGCCGTTGATGCGGGTGACTGGTGCGTCGTCCTTCTCGACCACATGTAGAATGACGTTGTCATAGGCCGGGTCCTCGTCGTGGTGGTGGCGCTTCCAGTCGCTGGCGCGCACATGAATCTCGACATTGCCCACCCACAGGTGCCCGTCAATCTCAACCTTGGCATTGAAGAAGTCGGGACCCGCATCGGTGTTGAGCAGCCCCGGGTCGATGACGCGCACACGGCGGCCGTCGTTGGTCACCATGTCCTCGCTGAGCCACAGTTTGTGCTGCCAGATGTATTGCAAGAGTCCTTCCATTTGTTGTTGGTTTTTAGTTGTAAGTGCGAATACTATCGCCTAACACCTAAAGCCTAATACCTAAAACTAAAGCCTAAAACCTAATTAACGAGCGAATTTACTGCTTTTTTCACTGCCACGGGCAAGAATGGAGCAAAAATTTGGCATTTCGTTTAACTTGCACTACCTTTGTCACATCATGATTAGCCGGTTGCAGCATATCAAGCAGTGGCTCGACAGCCACTATGGTGCCTCGGTGGGGTGGGCGATTGCCCTGCTCACGCTGTGGCAACTCGTGGTGGCAACATTCGGCGTGGACCTGTGCGATACGGGCTATTACCTCACTTTCTTTGACAACATCTTCAAGGCCCCGGCGAGCGTGGAGTACAACTTCATGTACTACCTGAGCGGTGTGACCGGCGGCGCGCTCAACGCGCTGCTGCCCGAGAGTGGCAGGTGGATGGCGCTGCGTGTGGCGGGCGTGCTGTGCAACGTGGGCGTCATGGCGATATTGGCATGGACACTGAGGCGGGTCGTTCCTGCTACGGCGGTCATCCTGGGTTTCACGATGGTGGTGGACTCGCTGGTGCAGTTCCCTTACACCTTCAACAACGACCTGATGAGTGCCCTGCTGTGGGTAGCCGCGCTGGCGCTGACCTTCAAGGGTTTGACCACGGGGCGCTGGCAGCAACTGTTGCTGGCGGGCATCGTTGTGGGCATGAACACGTTTACCCGCATCCCCAACGTGCTGGCCGTGGGGCTGGCCGTGATGCCGTTTGTCACTCATTATTATAATAAAGGGTCATGGCACGATGCCTGGCGGCAGTGTGGCACGATGCTGGCGGGTGTAGCCGTTGGGGCGCTGGCCATTGTCGGCCTGATGAAGGCGCTGGGGCATTGGGACATTTTTGTGCAGAACATGACTGACCTGCTGGGCGTGGCGACTGGCCGTAGCGGTGCCGCGAGCCACAATGCCGGCGGTCTGGTCATGGCGATGCTGGACTTCTACTGGCAGTGCCTGCTGGTGGGCCTGAAGGCCTTCGGCCTGTGGTGCGCCTACTCGGTGATTAGGCGCTATTTCTCCTGGCCCGATACCCGCTGGCTGCTCTGGTCGTTATGGCTGATGGTGACGGTGATGCTCGTCTATTTCATGAGCCACCAGTCACACCTCATGCACCCGTTGTGGGTAATGTGCGTGGCGGGGCTTGCATGGGCGATCTACAAGGGCGGTCACCGTGCTGTGGCGGCATGGCTGGGCCTGTATATGCTGCTGGTGTTCCCGCTGGGCAGCGACGGTGCGACCAACAACGGCGGCATCATCGCCTGGATGGCGGCGCCCGTGGCAGCCGTTGTGTGGGAGCGGCGCCACAACATCATCTTCCCGCTGGTGTTTATTGCCGTCGGCTTGGTGCAGACGTTGACCTGGGGCGCCTACTTTGACGGCGGTGCCATGTGGCACAAGACCGCGGCCATCAACGACAGCCGTGCTGCGCTCATCCACACTACCCCCGAGCGGGCTCAAATCATCAATGAAACCTTGGCTGGACTGAAGCCCTACGTCCATGAGGGCGACACCCTGCTGTGTTACGGCAGCATCCCCATGATGAACCACTTGACGCGCACCGTGCCCGCCATCGGCTGCTCGTGGCCCGAACTGCTCAGTGCCGAGGCATTCGGTGAACGTATCGAGGGCCTGGATGGAGGGCGTTTCGGAAGCCCCAAGTGTCCTGCCATCCTGCGCCAGAAGTTCAACAACCTGGGCCCCTATTGGAGCGAGGCCAGTGATGATTATCTGCAGGCTTATCCCCTGGAGGATAAGTTTTTGCAGCAGGACAAGGTGCAAACCCTCAATAATTGGTTATTTCGTAGCCGTTATCACATCGTGTGGCAAAACCAATGGTTTGTGCTCTATAAGGCTGAATGATAGTGTGTTGCGTGTTTTAATGAGTTCGGTGGAAAAGAATTTTTAATTTTTTCTGCCAAAAAATTTGGTCACGTCAAAAAGTCGCCGTATCTTTGCACTCGCTTTTGAAAGGTACCTTAGCTCAGTGGTAGAGCAGTGGACTGAAAATCCGCGTGTCCCTGGTTCGATCCCC
>JAEEGF011690068.1_pt1 | contig 14588 bp, 13 predicted proteins | sample 9134171 | NCBI WGS metagenome assembly JAEEGF01 (sample SAMN16246542, study PRJNA631951) | gut metagenome | biome: gut microbiome; feature: rumen; material: AP-attached | host: Bos | place: Iran: Karaj | collected 2018-10
GTTCACGTCCCTTAAGGGATTTTTGGAGGCTGAGGCAAAAGAATATGTTGCAATGCACTGCGTGTTCGACAATGAAGAAGTTGGCAGCGGCACCAGACAGGGAGCGGCTTCCACATTCCTAAAGGACACGTTGGAGAGGATAAATGATGCTCTTGGCAGGACCAGGCAGCAGTATCACACTGCCATCGCGGAGAGCTTCATGATTTCAGCAGACAACGCCCATGCATATCATCCCAACAATGAGGACAAGACGGATCCGGTCAACAAGCCTGTAATGAACGGCGGAATCGTGATCAAGTATAATGCGGCGCAGAAGTACACCACTGACGCATTCTCTGCAGCTAAGTTCAGGCTCTTTTGCAAGGAAGCGGACGTACCCTGCCAGGTGTTTACCAACAGGTCGGACATACCGGGCGGATCAACGCTTGGCAACATCTCAACAACCCAGGTGCCTGTCAGCACAGTGGATATAGGGCTTGCCCAGCTGGCCATGCATTCGCCGTATGAGACAGCAGGCAGCCGCGACCCTGAGTACCTGGCAGCTGTGGCGAAGGTATTCTATAGCAAATGAGTATGTGCAGAAGCAGCTGCTTAGTGAAACATATTATTTCGGCAAATTACAGAAACGATGACCGATATTGTATCGGATATTAATAAGAGATTCGTCGGCTTTTTTATGGCCGCATAGAGCTACGACATAGGAGCTGGTTACCGTTAGCGCATGTCCTTTGGGCGGTTACGGTATCCGCATCTGGCCAGAACAAGTCAGATATAACCTGGCGTTTATAGAGCCGGATACCGTTCGAGGCGTTTTTGGCCGAGTTACGGGATCGGGCCCGAGCGGACGTAGTCAGATAATATACTATCGTTATTAGATGAGGAGGAGTAAATGGCACTTTTTGGATTATTTGGAAATAAGAAAAACGAGGCTGCGGCAGAGGAAGAGCGCGAGGCAGCTCTCAAGGCAGAAGAGGAGAAGAAAGCGCAAGAAGTCAAAAAGGCTTATGAGGGCATGGAGTGGCCCACAATCCCGCGCTTTAACAATATCATAATAGCGGATTCCAAGGAGCAGGCCGAAGCGCTTGCCAGAGCAGAAGCACAAAAGGACCAGTCTGCAGATGCTGAAGTGGGCGATGCCACTGACGCAGTCCAGCCTACAAATGTTTCGGAGGATGGCAATGCCATAGCCGATGAGAAGTTCGGTGACAGTGCAGAAGTAGAGGAGTCCGGAGGCAATGACACAACCGGCGGGCAGTCCGGTGACAGCGCAGCATCCGGAAATGAGTCCGGTGAAGATTCTGCAACCGGTGATCAGTCCGGGAACAGCGCAGCACAGGGCAAGACTCCTGCAGTGACAGTCCTTGATGAAACCGTGTCTCCCGAGAGAAAGGACGAGATCGGCAAGCTGGTCTTTGCCTCCGAGCTGCAGACATCTGATCTCACAGGTATGACCAGTCAGGAGCTGCTGTTTCTTTTGACTGCAATGGAGACATTTCATAGGAAGTCCCCTCTTCCGGGATTTGAGACAAACTCCAAGAAAGTATACTACGAGATCCTTGGAAGGATCAGGGATGCCAAGACCCTGTATATGCTCTACGATAGGAGCACAGGCTATCCCTTCATAGAGAACGGCTATGCCATGGTCTATTTTGAGAAAGAACTCTGTGAAAAGATGGCTAATGTCTACGCGGGGCAGTTCAGGAGGCTTGCTGCCTTAGAGCGCAAGGTTGTGGACGATGAGAACCCCACACCCGGCAAGATTGGCTTCTTCGAATATCTCTACTACATGGGGATTGAGAACCTAGTCATCGACAACGGAGGCTACAGGGCCAGATTCAAGAGAAATGAGATCGTGGCTGCCCCCGGGGAGTGGAGCGACGACGGAAAGGACAAGACCCCTTCAAATCCTGTCCTGAACTTCGCCCTTACTGACTTCGTTCAGGAGGCAAAGTGGCCGGTAAACTATGCTGCGAAAATTAACATCATGAAGGCTAAGGAAATGAGGATGCTGAACCTGATAAGGAACAGTTCATTTATCGTGCCGATGCAGCATGAGGGACCTGCGCAGGTCATGGCTGATGGCAGGATCAGGATCGACAAGGACACCAAGACCAAATTCCTGATCATGAAGACCCAGGATGACAAGCAGTTCCTGCCGGTTTGCACCGATGGCTTTGAGTTTGCCCGTATCAATAAGGACAGGGAGTGGAATGCAGCTGTATTCAAGTACAAGGACCTTCTGCGTCTTGTTAACGACAAGGACGGTATCAGGATCAATCCCGCAGGACAGAGCGTTGCCCTGACCAAACAGCAGATGATGGCCGTGGAGGTTGCCGGGCAGCAGGCAGACCTTTTAAAGGGCAAGAAGGCTCAGGTACAGAGGATCGGAAAGTCCGCTGATGACGCAGTCCAGCAGGCCCTGAACCAGGCTGTGGCCAAGATGCACCAGGAGAATCAGGAAAAGAAATAATCACTTGTTTGAGTTCGTTTATTAGTCTACAATTAAGACAGGGTCGTTATTTGCTATATTTGTTTAACAGGAGTGAGATATGTTTGATCGTTTAATCGGCACTTACCTTGTGGAGCAGGGACTTATCACGCGCCTGCAGCTGGGTGAAGTGTACAAAGCACAGGAGTCACAGAGAGCCAAGCTTGGCGTAATAGCTGTGGCCGAGAAGCTCATGACCATTGCCCAGGCAGAGCAGGTCAATATGCTTCAGGCCTCAATGGACAGGCTCTTTGGCGATATCGCCATCGAGAAGGGATATCTGTCAGAGGCTCAGGTCTCAAGGCTTCTGGAACTCCAGGGCAACAACTATCTCATCTTCCTGCAGACTGTGGTAGACAAGGGATTTCTGACAATGGAACAGCTCACAGAAGCTGAGGAAGATTATCAGAAGCAGCATGGCTTTACAGAGAGCGATATGGCAGCCCTTAAGGCCGGTGATGTGGAGAAGGCAGTCCAGATATTCCTGCAGACCGACAACCCTATGTACAGATCCATGTTTGCCATGGGAATCAAGAACATGTACCGCCTGGTGGACAATCACCTGTTCATCGGCAAATCATATACAGCCAATGTCCTGAAGGAAGAGGTCCTTGGCTATCAGAAGTTCCACGGAGATCAGATGGCAGTAGTGGCCATCTCCGGCAAGTACAACGATGTCAAGAAAATGGCCATCGCATACACCAAGGAGGAGTTCATCGATACCAGGGAGGACGCCCTTGATGCTGTATGCGAGCTCATCAACTGCATTAACGGTCTATATGCCACGGAGCAGAGCCGCAGCGATGTCAAGATCGAGCTGGATCCGCCAAACTTCATGACCAGCTTCTCCCAGGCTACCTGCCAGGAGATGATCGTGATGCCTGTATATCTTTGCGGTGGAGAGGTCAAGTATGCCATCGCGGTTTCAAAGGATCTTGTTATCGGATGATGGATGTTCACTTGCATACAACGCAGCAGTGTTATAATATTGTATTCTTTTGACGATATATATATTGAGCTGACGAAAGTTCTTTTCCCTGCATATGGAGGTGCATAAAATGATCAATGTACTGATAGTTGACGATTCAAGGACTTCGAGAAGAGTCCTTAGGGATATATTGGAGAGAGCAGGATATGAGATTGCCGGTGAAGCCGTAAATGGCAAGGAGGCAATCGAGATGTATGAGAGGCTTCACCCCGACATCGTCACTATGGACATAACCATGCCTGAGATGGATGGAATAGAGGCTCTTAAGCTGATCAAGAAGGACCATCCTGAAGCCAAGGTAATGATGATCACCGCAGCCGGCCAGAAGGAAAAGATGATGGAGGCTGTCAAGATCGGAGCCTGCGAGTTTGTGGCCAAGCCGCTTATTGAGGAGAGCGTGCTGGAAGCTCTTGAACATTGCAAAAAAGAATTGGGATAAAATCGATTTATCGCGCCGGGGAGATTTCCCCGGCGCTTTTTTCATTGAAGTAACAATCTCAGGACTTATTTGACAAGCACTGCCTTTTGTGCAAGAATCCTACGCTGATATTTTGAAAGAAGAATATTTTCTTCGCTGCCGTGGATCTCACTGTGATAGCGGTTTGCCTCAGATGGCAGATAGCGTATCACTGCACCGGTGTCAAAGCAGTTTTTGGCATATAGTGACACGATATTGCCGGTAAATCGCCTGCTCATATCTTTAACCTTTTCTTCATCTGATCTGAAATCGCCTCTGTCAACAGAAAGTCCCCTGGGATCTGCAAAAGCTGCAGATGACAGCGATCCATCCCTCTTCCAGAACATGTTCATGACCTCCGGGGGATAAATGGCCCGATACAGTTTTTCAGTATCCTTAAATGTGTTATCCATAGAATTGAAGGACCCTTTCTGAGATTTTATCTAAAGTATCAGGGATAGTTTCTGTTGACTCTGCCCCAAAGTAATGTACGATAAATATTTCAGCCTGATTAGACTGACCAATTTCTATTTCCATGTGGTCACGTCTTGAATTATCAAACTCCAACTGTATGGTCGACAGTGCTGTCGGAAAGACTTCTGGCTGAATGGGGAGAGCTTCGATGAGCTTTCGCACTTTCTCAGTCACCGCCGGAGGTATTGCAGGGGCTGCGTTGCCGTTCCAGTTATCTTTCAGATTTCTGATGCTTTCAAGTTTATTCAGATTATCTGTCCGGACGCTTGATGCTGCCTGCTTCGGTCCGGATGTCCGGGATGCCGAGATCTCTTTGGCATAAGCACCTATTCTCTCGTTCTGACGGATCCTGTTGTACTCTTCCTCAGAAATGATGACAACATTCCGACTCTCCTTGCGCGGGACAACAATCGTCTCACCTTCGTATGCCAGATCGAAATATTTCTTGATATTGTCCCGTATGTCCATTTGTTTTGCAATCAGCATCTCGATACCTCCGGACTAAAAACCGTACTGTTTATAGTACTATAATAAGGTGGACTTTTAAATCTGTCAATACCTGACATGATTCATGGTACAATATTCATGAGGCGCTGCCTCACGCGGCTGACATATTGATTCACACGACGGACGTACTGTTTTTCTCGACAGGCGTACTGTTTTACTCAACCGGTGTACTGTTTCACGCGACGGACGTACTGTTTTCTCGACAGTCGTACTGTTTTACTCAACCGGTGTACTGTTTCACGCGACGGACGTACTGTTTTCTCGACAGTCGTACTGTTTTACTCAACCGGTGTATTGATTCACGCGACAGGCATACTGTTTTTCTCGACTGACATACTGCATTGTCTGGCGTCGCATATTCAGTAAAGGATACATTAGGAGCACACATGAAGAATAAGGTTTTTATATCAGGAGCATCAAGAGGGATCGGCAGAGCCATAGCAGAGGCCTTTGCCCGGCGGGGAGACGACCTGTTTATTACGTGCCTTAATAATATAGAAGAAATGATTTCTTTTTCAAAAGAGCTGTCATCGAAATACGGCGTAAAATGCGAGCCTTTCCGGTGTGACATGTCGGACTCTGATGCGGTAAAAGAGCTGTTTGAAAAGATAGGGGATGTGGACATTCTCATCAACAACGCAGGTGTGGCCTGGATGGGACTTCTTACCGATATGAAGGACGAGGATTGGCGAAGAGTCCTTGGTACAAACCTGGACAGCCTCTTTTACACCTGCCGCGCAGCAGTTCCGGGGATGGTCAAAAGACATGAAGGCAGGATCATCAACATTTCCTCAGTGTGGGGCAATGTGGGCGCATCCTGTGAAGTGGCCTACTCCGCCTCAAAGGGAGGAGTCAATTCTTTTACCAAAGCCCTGGCAAAAGAGCTGGCGCCCAGCGGCATCAGTGTAAACGCCATAGCCTGCGGTGTGATAGACACTGACATGAACCGCAACGAGCTTTCTGAGCAGGAGCTGTCTGAACTGGAGGAGGAGATCCCTGTCGGAAGAATGGGAAGTCCTGAGGAAGTGGCTGAGCTTGTGCTTCACATCTGCGATGCTCCTTTGTATTTTACAGGCCAGGTCATCACCATGGATGGCGGATGGATCTGATTCCAATGCCTCTGTCATATGGGAGAAGCACAAAATGAGTCTGCACTTTGAAAAGAATTCTTTACAACGGAATAAAGATGTGATATAAATAAATTGCACACAATCTAATAGCACAATAAAAAACATAACCAGAACATTAACATAACTTAACCACAAAAAGGAGGACACAACATGTACGATCTTATAATCATCGGTTCCGGCCCTGCCGGCCTTTCAGCAGCAGTATACGCCAAGAGAGCAGGCCTTAACATGCTCATCATCGAGAAGAACCCCGTAAGCGGCGGACAGATAATAGATACTTATGAAGTTGACAACTATCTGGGAATCCCCGGGGTCAACGGATTTGACCTGGCCATGAAGTTCAGGGAGCACGCAGACAAGCTGGGGGCAGAATTTGTCGATGCCACAGTTTCATCCGTCAAGATCAAGGATGCCGGTTCGGACACCAAGGCTCCTGTCTATGAAGTTGTTACAGACGCAGGGGTGTACGAGACTCATACCGTTATCCTGGCAACAGGCGCTCATCACTCCAAGCTGGGCGTGCCCGGAGAAGAGGAACTCACCGGTAAGGGCGTGTCATACTGCGCAACCTGCGACGGCGCATTTTATAAAGGAAAGATCACTGCAGTAAATGGCGGTGGCGATGTTGCAGTTGAGGACGCAATCTATCTTTCAAGATTCGCAGAGAAGGTATACCTCATCCACAGGAGAGACGAGCTTCGTGCTGCCAAGATCCTTCAGGATGAGATGCTGGCCCTTCCCAACGTAGAAGTTATCTGGGACAGCGTTGTCAGACAGATAAATGGTGACGGAAAAGTTGCCTCCGTTCGCGTTGAAAATGTGAAGACAAAAGAGGAAAAAGATGTTACAGTAGATGGTATCTTTGTTGCGATAGGCATACATCCCAGCACAGATCTGTTTGCCGATCTGGTGGAGTGCGATGAGCAGGGCTATATCATAGCTTCTGAGGATGGTGCAACATCAGTACCCGGAATCTTTGTTGCAGGTGACTGCCGAAGGAAACGTCTGAGGCAGATAGTTACTGCCGTTGCTGACGGTGCCAACGCTGTAACCGCAGTACAGGACTTCCTTGTGGGAAAAGAGAAATAAGCCCAATTATAAAAAAAGTATAAAAACATAATTGACAAATCTTAATATGTGGCGTATATTCTTAAAAGATGTAACAAATTCGTAACAATTAAGTTCGGAGGTCAGTTTTGAACAAGCCACATATACAGTTTGCCGCAGTAGCCATGACAGCTGTTTTAACTTTTACAGGTTTTAGTTTTGATTCATATGCAGCATCCAACAAGGTAACGAGTGTAATGCCTCAGGCAGGTATCACTTATGCAATGGGTAGCACTCAGGTTTCACTTTCAAACCTTCAGGAGGTTGTAGAGCTTGAGAAGGTCGAGGAAGAGTCCTCACCAAACTCGGAGATGACAATTGTTGAAGTTATAAACGAGGCAGAGGATGCGGTAACAAATGTAACACCACTTGCATCAACAGTAACAGACAGTATTCTTTCAGATATTCAGAATGCAACAGGCGCCATCGTAACAGGTGTTCAGGAGGATGACGCAGAGACCCGCAAGGAAGAGGAGATGTTTAAGACCCTCGTAATTGCACAGGTCAATGATTATGTCAATGTCCGTGATATCCCCAGTGAAGACGGAGAGATTCTCGGTAAGCTCTATGATAAGTCCGTTGGAACCTTCATCGAGGAGGAAGACGGATGGTACAAGATCAAGTCAGGCTCAGTTGAGGGATATGTCAAGGCTGAGTACTGCGTGACAGGCGACGAGGCAGTGGACCTTGCAAGAGAGGTCGGAACCAGGATCGCCACAGTAACAACAACAACACTTAAGGTTAGAGGGGGCCCGGGCCTTGATGAAGAAGTTCTTGGTCTCGTTCCCATCGAGGATCAGCTGGTAGTTGTAGAGGAGCTTGACGGTTGGGTCAAGGTTAACATCGAGGAAGGTGACGGATACGTTTCACTTGACTATGTAACTCTTTCAACTGAGTTCGTTAAGGCTGAGTCCAAAGAGGAAGAGGAAGCCCGTCTTGCAAAAGAGCAGGCCGAGAGAGAGGCAGCAGCTGCAGCCGCTTCCAAGGCTACAAAGTCAGGTTCATCCAAGAAGTCAGGATCTTCAAGCTACAACTCAGCAGGATCCTACACAACTCAGTCCAGCTCCATCGGTTCTGCAGTTGCCCAGTTCGCTCTTCAGTTTGTCGGCAATCCTTACGTTTACGGTGGAACATCACTTACAAACGGCGCTGACTGCTCAGGATTCGTAATGAGTGTTTACAACAACTTCGGCGTAAGCCTTCCTCACAGCTCAGGTGCTGACAGAAGCGTTGGATCAGCTGTAGACGGACTTGCAAACGCACAGCCGGGCGACATCGTATGTTACTCGGGTCACGTTGCCATCTACATCGGCGGCGGCCAGATCGTACATGCATCCACAGCCAAGACCGGTATCAAGGTTTCAGATGCAGGATACCGTTCAGTGCTGGCAGTACGTAGAATATTCTGATGATATTCAAATGGGCCGACAACCAGACATAAATATGAAAATGCTTGTTGTCGTACTCGTTGTGATCTTCTAAAACTCAAAAACAGTGGAAGCCCTCCTTTCGTGTTACTCAGAGAAGTCGGCCTTCCACTGTTTTTTCGTTTTGAAGATCATCAACTCGTCCGAGAACTGCGTATTTTCATATTTATGTCTGGCTGTCTGGCTTTTTGATTAAATACGAATATATCTCCACACTGCGATGTTTAGTAATACATTAAGAATTCGTTTTCGTAAAAATGTGTATATAAATTCAAATGTCAACAGGTTTCTTTATTTTTTCTTTATAATTTATTCAAAAGTTTTCCACAATCCCCGATTAAAAAAATGCGTTTTTACGACTTATACACGAAGTTATCCACATTGTCCACAAAACGTAAAGATTTTAACATGGTTTTATACAATAGAAGCATAAGTTATTTTTTGTGCAATTTACACAAAAGGATATTACATTTGCGTTGTTGTATCCATAAATGTTATAATGTGATTAACATACAGAGTCGGGCGGGGACCTGGCGCAGTATGTTAACAACATGTCTTACATACAATAATTGACTGAGCAAAGGGGATGATTGCATGAAATTTACTATCGTAGGAAAGAACCTTGATGTAACACCCGGACTGAAGGCAGCAGTAGAGGAGAAGATCGGCAAGCTCGAGAAGTACTTTACTCCTGACACCAATGCCAATGTGACCCTTAGTGTGGATAAGGAGAGGCATAAGATTGAAGTAACCATACCTGTTAAGCACAAGATCATCCGTGCCGAGCAGGTGAGCAATGACATGTATGTTTCCATCGACCTTGTAGAGGAGGTAATCGAGAGACAGCTCAAGAAGTACAAGAGCAAACTTGTTGACAAGCAGCAGGCAGAGGCCAGCAACTTCAAGAAAGAGTACATTGAATCTGATTATATGGACGATGAGGATATCCGCATCGAACGTATGAAGAAGTTTGATCCAAAGCCTATGTATGCTGAGGATGCATGTGTTCAGATGGAACTTCTTGGTCACAACTTCTTTGTATTTGTAAATGCAGAGACAGATCAGGTCAATGTAGTTTACAAGAGAAAGGGAAACACATACGGTCTTATCGAACCTGAAGTATGACATAGTTAATTCTTTGTCAAAATGGTTAACAATTTATCAATTTATAGATATTTTATAAAATAGCTCCCCATGGGGAGCTATTTTTGTTGCATTTGACTAAGCGCTGTGCTACAATAAATCTGTTCTGATAAAAATTTATCAATCAGAATGAGGAGAGGTTTTCACAAGAAAAGATGGGCGATGGCCCAACAAAATGGAGGTAATACAATATGGCACAGAAAGTAGTTTTAGCTGGTGCAGTAAGAACTGCCATCGGCAAAATGGGTGGAGCACTTTCAAACACTCCAGCTGCAGAGCTTGGCTCAATTGTTATCAAGGAAGCACTTAATCGTGCAGGCGTTAAGCCAGAACAGGTTGATGAAGTCCTCATGGGTTGTGTAATCCAGGCTGGTCTTGGACAGAACGTAGCAAGACAGGCATCAATCAAGGCAGGTATTCCTAATGAGATCCCTGCAGTTACAATCAACGTAGTTTGCGGCTCTGGTCTTAACTGTGTCAATATGGCAGCTGACCTTATCAAGGCTGGCGAGGCTGATATAGTCGTAGCAGGTGGTATGGAGAACATGTCAATGGCTCCTTACGCACTTCCTAATGCGCGTTTCGGATATCGTATGAACAACGGAACAGTTGTAGATACCATGGTAAACGACGCTCTTACAGATGCATTCAATCACTATCACATGATGATCACAGCAGAGAATATCTGCGATAGATGGGGTCTTACAAGACAGGAACTTGATGAGTTCTCAGCTAACTCTCAGCAGAAGTGCGAGAAGGCTATGGCAGAGGGCAGATTCAACGACGAGATCGTTCCTGTTCCTGTAAAGGTTAAGAAGGAAATGGTAGAGTTCAAGGTTGATGAGGGCCCTAGAGCTGGCACAACAGTTGAGACTCTTTCAAAGCTTAAATGCTGCTCTGGTAAAGAGGGCGGACTTGTTACAGCTGGTAATGCTTCAGGTATCAATGATGGTGCTGCAGCAATCGTTGTAATGAGCGAAGAGAAGGCTAAAGAGCTTGGTATCAAGCCTATGGCTACATGGGTAGGCGGAGCTCTTGCAGGTGTTGAGCCTGAGGTTATGGGAATTGGTCCTGTAGCTGCTACAAGAAAAGTACTCGGCAAAACTGGTCTTGATCTTAAGGACATCGATCTTATTGAGGCTAATGAGGCATTTGCAGCTCAGTCTGTAGCTGTTGCTAAGGATCTTGGCTTTGATATGAGCAAGGTTAACGTAAACGGTGGTGCTATTGCACTTGGACACCCTGTAGGAGCATCAGGATGCCGTATTCTTGTTACACTGCTTCATGAGATGGCTAAGAGAGATGACGCTAAGAAGGGTCTTGCAACTCTTTGCATCGGTGGCGGAATGGGATGCGCTACTATCGTAGAAAAGTGGGAAGGCTGATCAGATAACTACGCTTAACATAGTCTGTTGCGACTTTTGACGCAGCAGACTATTGTGGCGTTTTGATAAGGAGGAATTTCAAAATGGGTTTTGTTAATTGTGAAGTAAAAGATAAGATCGCAGTGATCACCATCAACAGACCTGAAGCATTAAATGCTTTAAATTCTCAGGTTCTTGATGATCTGGATGCAGCTTTTTCAGGTCTTGACCTTGAAGTTGTAAGAGCTGTTGTTCTTACAGGTGCTGGTGAGAAGTCTTTTGTTGCAGGCGCAGACATCGGAGAGATGAGCACTCTTTCTAAGGCAGAGGGCGAAGCTTTTGGTAAGAAGGGTAACGACATCTTCCGTAAGATCGAGCAGTTCCCTGTTCCTGTAATCGCTGCAATCAACGGATTTGCTCTCGGTGGTGGATGCGAGATCTCAATGAGCTGTGACATCCGTATCTGCTCAGACAATGCTATGTTTGGTCAGCCAGAGGTTGGTCTTGGAATCACACCTGGATTTGGTGGAACTCAGAGACTTGCTCGTCTTATCGGCGATGGAATGGCTAAGCAGCTTATCTACACAGCTAAGAATATCAAGGCTGACGAGGCTCTTAGAATTGGCCTTGTAAACGCTGTATATCCTCAGGAAGAGCTCCTTGCAGCTGCAGAGAAGATGGCAGGTCAGATCGCAGCTAACGCACCTATCGCAGTTCGTGCATGCAAGAAGGCTATTAACGACGGCCGTCAGGTTAACATCGACGAGGCTCTTGTTATCGAGGAGAAGCTCTTTGGTTCATGCTTCGAGTCAGAGGATCAGAGAGAGGGTATGGCTAACTTCCTTAGAAAGAAAGACGATCCAGCTAAGGTTAAGGTTGTTAACTTCCAGAATAAATAACTCATTTAAATACAATAAAAATTTTAGGAGGAACTGAAAATGAAAGTTGCTGTTATTGGCGCAGGTACAATGGGATCAGGCATTGCCCAGACATTTGCTCAGGCTGAGTCTGTAGAGAAGGTTTATCTTTGCGATATCAAGACTGAGTTTGCTGAAGGCGGATTTGCTAAGATCAAGAAGGGTCTTGATAAGCAGGTTGCTAAGGGAAAGAAAACTCAGGAGGAAGCTGACAAGATCACAGGTAAGATCCAGACAGGTCTTAACGACATCTGCAGTGATGCTGATCTTGTAGTTGAGGCTGCTCTTGAAGTTATGGACATCAAGAAGAACCTTTTCAAAGAGCTTCAGGACAACATCGTAAAGAATCCTGATTGCATCTTTGCTTCAAACACATCATCTCTTTCAATCACAGAGATTGGCTCAGGCCTTTCAAAGCCTATCATCGGAATGCACTTCTTCAACCCAGCTCCTGTTATGAAGCTCGTTGAGGTTATTCAGGGTGCTAACACTCCAGATGACATGGTAGACAAGATCAAGAAGATCTCAGAAGACCTTGGCAAGACACCTGTACAGGTTAACGAGGCAGCTGGATTCGTTGTTAACAGAATCCTTGTTCCTATGATCAACGAAGGTATCTTCGTATATTCAGAGGGTGTTTCAGATATCGCTGGTATCGACACAGCTATGAAGCTTGGATGTAACCATCCTATGGGACCCCTTGAGCTTGGTGATTACATCGGTCTTGATATCGTTCTTGCTATCATGGACGTTCTTTACTCAGAGACAGGTGATTCCAAGTATCGTGCTTGCCCTCTTCTTCGTAAGATGGTTAGAGGCAAAAAGCTCGGCGTTAAGACAGGCATTGGTTTCTACAACTATGCTGATGGAAACAAGGTTCCTACAGATCGCGCTTGATAATTAAAAAATAATAATCGGAGGTTTATATCATGGATTTTCAGCTTGATCAGCAACACGAAATGGCGAGAGCTCTTTTCAAAGAATTTGCAGAAAAAGAAGTTAAGCCAAATGCTATAGAGGTTGATGAGACAGAGGTTTTCCCTATGGAGACCGTTAAGAAGATGCAGAAGTACGGCTTCATGGGTATTCCTATTCCTAAGGAGTACGGCGGACAGGGATGCGACCCTCTTACATACGTTATGTGTGTAGAGGAGCTTGCTAAGGTATGTGGTACAACAGCAGTTATCGTATCTGCTCACACATCACTTTGCTGCGATCCTATCCTTACATATGGTACAGAGGAGCAGAAGCAGAAATATCTTGTTCCTCTTGCAAAGGGCGAGAAGCTCGGTGCATTCGGTCTTACAGAGCCTATGGCTGGTACAGACGCTCAGGGCGTTCAGACCAAGGCTGTCCTTACAGAGGATGGAAAAGAGTGGGTTCTTAACGGATCAAAGTGCTTTATCACAAACGGTAAGGAAGCTGACGTTTATGTAATCTTTGCCGTAACAGGTAAGATTGAGAAGCGCGGAAAGATGATGAAGGAGATTTCTGCATTTATCGTAGAAAAAGGTACTCCCGGATTCACTTTCGGTACAAAAGAAAATAAGATGGGTATCTGTGGTTCTTCCACATATGAGCTTATATTTGAGGATGCTCGTATCCCTAAGTCAGCACTTCTCGGTGCTCAGGGTAAGGGCTTCGGTATAGCTATGCATACACTTGACGGTGGACGTATAGGTATCGCTGCTCAGGCTCTCGGTATAGCAGAGGGAGCTCTTGAGAGAACAATCGCTTATACTAAGGAGCGTAAGCAGTTCGGCCGTTCTATATCAGCTTTCCAGAATACTCAGTTCCAGCTTGCTGATATGGCTACAAAGGTTGAGGCTGCCAAGATGCTTGTATATAAAGCTGCACGTACCAAAGATCAGTACAATCAGGATCATAAGACTTCATATAGTGTTGAAGCTGCTATGGCTAAGCTTTACGCAGCAGAAGTTGCTATGGAAGTTACAACAAAGGCTGTTCAGCTTCACGGTGGATATGGTTATATCAAGGAATATGAAGTTGAGCGTATGATGCGTGATGCTAAGATCACTGAAATATATGAGGGAACCAGCGAAGTTCAGCGTATGGTTATCTCAGGAAATCTGTTAGGTTAAGGAGGGTATGGGCATGAAAATAGTAGTTTGTGTTAAGCAGGTACCTGATACAAAGGGTGGAGTTAAGTTTAAGCCGGATGGGACTCTTGATAGAGCAGCTATGAAGTCTATCATGAATCCGGATGATAAAGCAGGTCTTGAGGCGGCGCTCCGCATCAAGGATGCCGATCCGGAAAACGTAACGGTCACTGCAGTTACGATGGGACTCCCCAAGGCTGATGCAGTGCTTCGTGAAGCAATGGCAATGGGTGCCGATGACGGACTTCTGATCACGGACCGCGTGCTCGGCGGTGCAGACACATGGGCAACATCCTCCACGATTGCCGGTGCGCTCAAGAACATGGAATATGATCTGATCATTACCGGACGTCAGGCAATTGACGGCGATACCGCTCAGGTCGGTCCGCAGATCGCGGAACATCTCGGTCTTCCGGTGATCTCCTATGCAAGAGAGATTCAGGTTGAAGGAGAGAATGTCATCGTA
>JAEEGF010967988.1_pt1 | contig 14587 bp, 10 predicted proteins | sample 9134171 | NCBI WGS metagenome assembly JAEEGF01 (sample SAMN16246542, study PRJNA631951) | gut metagenome | biome: gut microbiome; feature: rumen; material: AP-attached | host: Bos | place: Iran: Karaj | collected 2018-10
CGTTATCAATATAGGTGGAGCAGGTGTTATCCCTATCGACGGCAAAAAGTATGATGTAGATTACAAGCAGGGACTGTACCTCGCAATGGGAGCAAAAGATGTTTCTTTTGCAAGCTGCGATGCTACAAAGCCAGCCAAATTTTATATAAACAGCGCACCTGCACACAAGACATACCCTACAGTTCTTATTAAAAGAGAAGGAACTCCTTCTGAGGATGTTGTTATCATCAAAGATGAGAATAAGAAAGAACTTGGCTGTCTTGAACAGGCAAACCATAGAGTTATAAATAAGTACATTCTTCCAGGACAGGTTGAAACATGTCAGCTTGAAATGGGTATGACAGAGCTTAAACCGGGAAGCGTATGGAATACAATGCCATGTCACACACATGACAGACGTATGGAAGTATATCTTTACTTTGATATTCCTGAAGATGCACTTGTAATGCACTTCATGGGAGAACCTACAGAAACAAGACATATCATTATGAGAAACGAGCAGGCTGTTATCAGCCCAAGCTGGTCAATTCATTCAGGATGCGGAACTCAGGCATATACATTTATCTGGGGAATGGTCGGAGAGAATCAGGACTTTGATGATATGGATGACTGCGCAATGCAGGATCTTAAGTAAATATTTGCAATTTACAGCGGAACTTTAATATTTTAATTCACATTTTTTTAGGAGGATATGAAAATGCAGGACTTTTTAAAGAACTTTTCACTTGAAGGCAAAGTAGCTTGGGTTACCGGAGCTTCTTACGGACTTGGACTTGCTTATGCAGTAGCTTTTGCAGAGAGCGGAGCAAGAGTAGTATTTAACGATATCAATCAGGAACTTGTTGATAAGGGAATGGCTGAGTATCAGAAACTCGGAATCGATGCTTTCGGCGCTGTTTGTGACGTTACAAAGGAAGATCAGGTTCAGAACTTCGTAGCACAGGTTGAAGAAAAGGTAGGAACAATCGATATTCTTGTTAACAACGCAGGTATCATCAAGAGAATTCCTATGATCGATATGACAGTAGATCAGTGGCAGCAGGTTATCGATGTTGACCTTACAGGCCCATTCATCTGTTCAAAGGCAGTTCTTCCTGCTATGATTAAGAAGGGCAGCGGCAAGATCATCAACGCTTGCTCAATGATGTCAGAGTTTGGACGTGAGACAGTTTCAGCTTATGCTGCAGCTAAGGGCGGACTTAAGATGCTCACAAGAAATATCTGCTCAGAATATGGTCAGTACAACATTCAGTGTAATGCTATCGGACCTGGTTACATTGCAACTCCTCAGACAGCACCTCTTCGTGAGAAACAGCCTGATGGATCAATGCATCCATTTGACAGATTCATCCGTTCAAAGACACCGGCTCAGAGATGGGGCAAGACAGAAGACCTTATGGGACTTGCAGTATTCCTTGCTTCTCCTGCTTCTGACTTCATCAATGGTCAGGTTGTTTATATTGATGGTGGTATTTCTGCTTACATCGGACAGGATCCTTCAAACCTCGATCCTTCAAAGATGCAGGACGTTGATTAAAAATGGATCAAGATCAATCATGTAGTCGTGCTGGCACGTAATTACATGATTGATTTTGAGACATGCCCGACAATGAGGAAAAAAGATATGCGAATGAATGAGCATATCGATTTCCGAATTGCCGGTAGCGATTGCGAGAGCGAAGCGAAGCAATCGTGTTTTAATCAAGTTAACAATATTTTTTATAATAGAAAGGCAATAAAATGGATAAGATTTGTGAAGAACTTTACAGAATTGGTATTGTACCAGTAATCGCTATCGACGATGCAAAGGATGCTGAGCCTCTTGCAGAAGCTCTTATAAAGGGAGGACTTCCTGCTGCTGAGGTTACATTCCGTACAGCAGCTGCTGAGGAAGCTATCAGGATCATCTCTCAGAAATTCCCTGAGATGATCGTTGGTGCAGGCACAGTACTTAATGCTGAGCAGGCTGACAGAGCAAAGGCTGCAGGAGCTAAGTTTATTGTAAGCCCTGGATTTAACAGATCAAACATTGAGTACATTCAGTCAATCGGAGTACCTGTTGTTCCTGGAACAGCAACACCTGGCGAAGTTGAGCAGGCTATCGAACTTGGTCTTGATTGTGTTAAGTTCTTCCCTGCTGAGCAGAACGGTGGAATTGCAAAGATCAAAGCTATGGCAGCACCTTACACAAAGATGCACTTCATGCCTACTGGTGGTGTAAATAAGAACAACCTTAACGATTACCTCAGCTTCAACAAAGTATTCTGCTGTGGTGGTAGCTGGATGGTTAAGAAGGACCTCATTTCTGCAGGTAAGTTTGATGAGATCGAAGCTATGACAAGAGACGCTGTAAATGCTATGCTCGGCTTCAAGCTTAAGCACATCGGAATCAACCAGGATAGCGCTGAGGCTGCTGAGGCTGTTGCGGATAAGTTTGATGCTCTCTTCGGTCTTACAAAGAAAGTTGGCAATTCTTCTGTATTTGCTGGATCAGCTGTAGAAGTTATGAAGTCTAAGGGCCGTGGAACATGCGGACACATTGCTATTGGATGCAATAACATCGACAGAGCTGTATATCATCTTTCTAAGCAGGGTGTTAAATTTGATGAGTCTTCATTCTCATATGATGCAGACAATCATCTTAAGGTTGCTTATCTTGCTGATGATTTCGGCGGATTTGCTGTTCACCTTGGCAAGAATGAGTAATTTTGTTACTAAAACATTTAACACATATATCTAATCTACACTTTAGTGCAGTAATGAAAGGAATTAATTATTATGTCAAAGAAAGTTGTTACATTTGGTGAGATCATGCTTCGTCTTCAGCCTGATAACTATTTAAGATTCGTTCAGGTTGATCATCTTGAGGCTACATTCGGTGGCGGAGAGGCAAACGTTTCTGTTTCTCTTGCAAACTACGGACTTGATTCAGTTTACGTTACAAAGCTTCCTAAGCACGAAATCGGACAGGCTGCAGTTAACTCACTTAGAAAATATGGCGTAGATACATCTAAGATCACAAGAGGTGGCGACAGAGTAGGTATCTACTACAACGAGAAAGGTGCTTCACAGAGAGGCTCAAAGTGCATCTATGATAGAGCACATTCAGCAATCGCTGAGGCTGTTCCTGCAGACTTCAACTGGGATGAGATCTTCGAAGGTGCTGAGTGGTTCCACTTCACAGGAATTACTCCAGCTGTAAGTGATTCACTTGCTGAGATCACTCTTGAGGCTGCTAAGAAGGCTAAAGAGCATGGACTTACAGTTTCATGTGACCTTAACTACAGAGGTAAGCTCTGGAGCAAGGAAAAAGCTGGAAAGGTTATGGGCGAGATCTGTAAGTATGTTGATGTTTGTATCGCAAACGAAGAGGATGCTGCTGATGTATTCGGAATCGCTGCTTCTTCTACAGATGTTACAACAGGTAAGCTCAACAGAGAGGGCTACATCGAAGTTGCTCAGAAGCTCACAGACAGATTTGGATTCAAGAAAGTTGCTATTACACTTCGTGAGTCAATCTCAGCTAATGATAACAACTGGAGCGCAATGCTTTACACAGATGGACAGGCTTATTTCTCAAAGAAATATGCTCTTCGTATTGTTGACCGTGTTGGTGGCGGTGATTCATTCGGTGGCGGACTTATCTACAGTTGCGTAAATGAGTTTGATCCTCAGGCAACAATCGAATTCGCTGTAGCTGCTTCAGCTCTTAAGCACACAATCGAAGGTGACTTCAACCTTGTAACTGTTGATGAAGTTAACAAGCTTGCAGGTGGAGACGGATCAGGTCGTATCCAGAGATAATATTTGATATTTTAGGGCCTATCCGGGAAAAGAAATATCTTTTCCCGGGTAGGTTTTTTTATTGAAATAAAGTTGCAGAAAAGCATAAAAATTCTATAAATTATCACAAAGATTTGGACCCTATTTAGTATAATGGGAGCGTAATATAGGTAGTAGTTTAGGCAAAAAGGGGCATTTTATTGGCTATTTCAGGTTGGATCATATTAAATTTTTATACATCACTTTTATTGATTCTTGTTCTCATTTTCCAGGGTAAGACAATTAATACAAAATCAGCTGAGCGTTTTGTTCAGCTTGTTGTGATGACTTTTATTCTTGTCGCAGCTGAAACTGTTGGGCATATCGGAGAGCTTTATCCCGAGAACTATTTGATCGGGATGAAGATTGGATATTATATTATCTATGCCCTTGATCCTGCGGATTATCTTTTTGCCATACTATATATAAACTGTTGGCTGGATGAAACGAAAGCAAAGTTTCAAAAAGAAGTCACTCTGGTTTACAGGATATTTATGGGCCTGAATTTTGTTTTGGTTACGATTTCTGTACTTTTTAATCTTGACTGGTTTTACTATTTTGATGGCATGAACTATGTAAGAGGACCTTACTTCCTGGTTAGGGGAGCTTTTGTGTTACTTCTCTGCGTTTTAGTATCTGTGTATGTGCTGATCAACTATAATGCCATATATGCTGGCTATGTTAAGCCGATTTTGGCATTTCCTTTGATCGCCATGTTTGGAGCTTTCCTGCAGATATTCTTTACAGATATGAATATGACTTATGCCTCAATAACTATAGGTATTCTCATAGTCTTTTTCTATCTGCAGACTAAAAATCTTGATATTGATTACCTTACCGGTGCACTTAATAGAAGGGGGATCGATATCGTCATGGAGAACAGGATTAAGAATTCACTGTCTACAGGACATCAGTTTTCTGCTATAATGATGGATTTAGATAGGTTTAAAGAAATCAATGATACATATGGCCATAATGAGGGGGATTATGCACTGAAAATCGTTTCAGCTATCCTGTACAAAGTTTTTTCTGACGATGCAGCCATCGGAAGGTTTGGTGGAGATGAATTTTGCGTAATAAGTAATATTTCGTCTCAGGATGAGTTGGAGGAGAGAATTGAACTGATTGATGATGAGATGGAGCTTTGGAATTATAAGAGCGAGAAACCATACAAGCTTGAGATAAGTATGGGAAGTATGATATATAATCCTGCTAACTCCATGTCTGTTAAGCAGTTCCAGATAGCAATAGACGAACTCATGTATATACAAAAGAGACAACACCATTTGGCTGATAATAGAAGGTGATGGGGAATGAAATTAAGTAAAACTACAAAACTGGTGACAGTGTTTTTGTCGCTATTCGTTATTCTTGTGGTGGCTTATTATACGCTTGAAATAGTGGCGAGGAATTATGTTTCTTCTGCATATGACGAAACTGTCAGTCTTACAGGAGCAAGGCTGTCAGATGAGTTTTATTCCAGCGTGAGCAGAGCTGCTACATGGAAAAGCGTAAGTGGCTATTCTTCACAGTTTGATTTTGAAATTTATAATACCGGAAAGAGTAATCTTTCCAACTGGGTAGTAAAAATAGATCTGCCTTCTGATGCAACCCTTGAGAATTATTGGGGTTCCGAAGCGGTTTATGATTCTGAGAGACATTGCGTATTATTAAGACCGACTTATTACAATAACATTATATATTCCGGCGAAAATATTGCTTTTGGAATAATTGTTAATTCAAATGAGGTCTTTACTCCTACAGAGATAGGAATCAAGGGATATAAGATATCTTCTGAAATGACGGATATCGCTAAAAAGGTGATACTTATTCTTTTGATGGTCTGGTTCATTGTATTTGTAGGTCTTTTAGTCACAAGAGTTAATGTTAGAAACTATAAAGAACGACAGCGCAACGATGTGAAGATCATCCTCCAGTCAATGAACACTTTCATTAACTTCATTGATGCCAAGGACCCATATACACGAGGCCACTCCAGACGAGTTGCCATGTATGCGGCAGAGATTGCCAAGAGAATGGGACTTTCTGAGGATGAGATACAAAACATATATTACGCAGGACTGCTCCATGATGCAGGTAAAATAAGCGTTCCGGATGCTGTTTTGAATAAACCTGGTAAGCTTTCAGACGAAGAGCGAAAGCTTATACAAAACCACACTGTAGCAGGCGGGAAAATGCTGCTTCAGCTTTCTTCTCTTCGAGGAGTCAGAGAAACAGCTCTTTATCATCATGAAAGATATGACGGAACAGGATATCCTGATGGACTTAAGGGAGACATTATCCCTCTGTATGCGAGAATAGTTGGTGTGGCAGATTCCTATGATGCTATGTCCAGTAACCGTGTTTACAGAAGGCACTTGAACAAGGACGAGATCATCGAGGAAATCCAAAAGGGATCCGGAACCCAATTTGATCCATCTATTGTGAAGTACATGGTGGATATGATCAACGATGGCTATGTCAATGTTGTTAAGATGGAGACCGCGGAAGCTGATGAAAATCACGAGCGATTCCATTTGACAGAAGATGATATACCGGGTGTATATATGGGGTTTCAGCAATAACGAAAAAGTAATAATTATTTAATTATATTTAACAAAATGTTTATCAAGAAACTGCTATTATATCTAGAGAAGGATATAATAGCAGTTTTCTTTTGCCTTGAATTCATTGATAAGGAGGTATTTATTTTGAAAGCTACATTGCTGAAAGCCGGAGAAGAGAAGTATTTCAAAGGACTTATAACAGAAAAGTTATTTGAGAAGATCAAACTTCCCAATATGCAGCTTATCGGTGTAACAACTGAAGAGGATGGAGCGGATGTTCCGATTGGGGTGGTCGTTTTTTCAGGGGTGCCGATGGATACCTTTGTCATTGAGTGGATATATATTGATCCGGAATATAGAGGCAGAGGAATTGGAACATCTTTGGTAAGAAATGTGATAAATCTTGCTAAAGATAATGATGCGCCATGCATTGCTGCTAAGTTTTCAGATTTAATACCGGTTGAAGAGGATAAAGGAGATCTCATCAGGTATTTTGAGGATCTTGGGCTCATTAATGCAGATTACAGAAATGATGAGTGGGTTCTTGATGGGAAACAGATAACAACTGAGCCGTTTATCATGAAGGCCATTGAAAAAAGAAGTAAATCAAATGATGTTGTTAATCTCTCAGATACATCAGAAGAGGAAATTATGAGCTCGCTTGTTCACATGGCAGAGGTTGGCAGGGTCATGCAGCTCTTTTCACCTCATGGAAGGCTTGACTTCTATGATCCAAAATATAGTTTCAAACTGGTAAAAAAGGATAAAATAAAGGGCCTTTTACTTGTGCATATGGAAGGGCATGTCATTATTCCTGTTACTATAGCTGTTGAAGATGTACGTGACCTTGGACATTTTCTTAGAGGAATAGCGAGACTGACTGCTAAAAAAATAAATGAAACAGAATCGCTTAATATCATATGCAATTCAAAAAATGCCATGAAGATTGCAAGTGTTGTATTTAAAAATGTTCAGCCTGTAGAGACTGAGTACAGGTATTGCGATATTAAAGACCTTGAAATTCTTTCAGAGCCTAAGGAGAAGGTTGAACTTAATTCGGGAAAGAGCTTTTTCATTGAAGATTATCCAACTGAAGGTTATGAATATATTGAAGATCTTTACTATACAAGAGAATGGTAGGAGGATTGAATAGATGTTACCTCATCAGAATTTACAGCAACAACATAATAATGATGTTTTTGAAATTAATAATGAACAGCTTGATTTTGCTAATCTGCAAAATGAAGATAGATTAAGACTTCAGAATGGTTTTGTTCCTACTGATGCAAAAGATACAAGAAATATTGTAGCAGCACATAAAGATGCCTGGAAAAAGCTGCCTAAAGCTCTGTCTGCAGAAGAGAAAGTTCAGCTAAAAACAACAAATCAGGAGCTTGTAAATAAGCTGTCTATAAAGACGACTACTGAGACACAGGAAGCTCTTTCTTTTGAAAAAAGGAATGAGACAAGAAGGTCTGTGATTGAGAATCAGACACAGCTTCTTGATCAGGACAGCAAGTGGTATTCCAAGGACTCCAAGTCCATGCAACAGGTAAAAGAAAAGGTGAATACCATCTATAATCTTATGAAAGCTGAGCTTCCTAAAAGAGAAGGAGGTGAACTTGGAGTCAATCCAAGTGCTGTTAAAGAGCAGTATTCAAAGGCTTATGATGATGCCATAAAAGCCTGCAATGATTATATTGACAGCCATAAGAATCCATGGTTTGCTGCAGGAATAAGAAGAAAGCAGAAAGTCATGGCTCTTTATGAGAATCTCCGTGAAGAAAAAGCTCTTATCATTCAGGCTACAGAAATGATGAAGAGTGGTGCTTTTGCAGAGCAAATAGACAATATAAAGACCGGCTCTGATCTTTTGCTTCAAATGCACAGTATTAAGATATCCGAAAGCAAAATGGAGAGAGAAGGTAATACAACCACTGTATACCGACTTAAGGATAAAGATGGCAACGAGTATTACATGAAAGAGAACCTCCCTCTTATCAGCAATGAGCTGGGTTCATATCTCGACAGACGTATCAAACAGGTTAAGAGCAATATCGGGTCAGATTCAAAGGAACAGAGACTTGAAAAGCTCACAGACGAAGAACTTAATAAAGATATGGATGTTATGCAGTACATGCTAAAGAAGCTGACTGTCAATGCAAAGGGAAGTGGAGATGATAAGGTTACTCAGTCTGATAAGATAGCTACTGAAAAGCGCTATCTTAAATTCCTTGGCCATGATTTTAACAAATTCTATGAAAGATTGTCTGAATATAATGAATTTGTAAAATTTTCCAAGTCTGTAAAAATAAGACTTCAAGAGGCTGCAAGCGGAGGCGGCGCTATAGACCCAGCGATGATTGAAGAAACCAAGAAAAAACTGCGATCGCTGGAATCAGCAGATAAAAGAGATGATGGCGCCATAGCATACGTAAAAATGCTTTTAAGGACCATGGAAAATCCTCAGAACGCTCCTGCGGCAGGCGGACAGGTAGCTATTGAGGAAAAGGCTGACAAAAAGTTTGATGACCTTAAAGAGTATACTGAAAAGGATTGGCTGCTAAAAAATGTTACAGACCTTGGCCTTGATAAGAAAAAGGATGCAGGACTAATAAATAAGCTTGTAGAGTTGTGTGATGACCAGGCGGACAAAAAACTTGGTCTTAGAAGGCTGCTTCTTAGAACTATTGGTAAGGATGCCGAGCTTTATGGTCAGATGACAGAAAACAGCGGAGTGATTAATAAAGGTGATAATGAAGAAGTAGTTGTTGCTACCAATAATACAGCTACCTGGAGAATTGCAAAACAGTTCGGCTTCCAGGATGTAATTACATCTTCCCAGTCTTCTGTAGTTAAAATGAAGCTTGCAGGCAGTGAGAAGGAAGAGGATGTCAATTGTACACTTATGAGCGTTGCGCCGGGGCTTGAAATGCTAAAGCTGGTAGAAGTAGCACAAAAGACTGGAAGAAAGCTTCAGTATTCACCAAATGCGGTAAGGCAGCTTACAAGACTTCAGATGCTTGATACAGTCTGCCTTCAGACAGACCGCCACTGGAGAAACTTTAAGTGTAAAACTGAACCAGATCTTTCTGATTTAGTTGGTGAAGACTTTAATGTAAAATATGTATTGGCACAGCTAAATAATAGAAATATTGACACAATAAAAATCGTAAGCATCATGTCATATGACCATGACCAGGCTTTTTCTAAGGATAAAGGAATTGAGAAAAAGGATTTTGAGCAGACTGGTGCGGATGGCAAGAAAATTGCAAAAAAGAATGGTTTCCTGCCTCCAATCTTTACCAATATTGAGGAGAACAGCACTCAGTTTGACTATCTGGATGATAAGTCCGGAACAAAACCGGTTAGAAGAAAATATATACCTAAGAAACTGGACGAAGCACTGATTGAAAAGGTGGGAAAGCCTGTTATAAGGGATAAATACAAAAAAGAGCATGAGTGGAAGTGTAAATTTGGTCTGTACCATTTTACCACAAGTGAGGACGATCCGAATCCATTTGATGACGGTAACATACACTCAAAATTCCTTAATGAATTAGCAAATAAAACTGATGAATATAAGACCTTGTTTAAAAAGGCAGCTGGAATAACAGATGATGAAAAGGCTAAAATTGATAGCTGCTTTGATACTTTTAAAAATTACAGAGAATCTGAGAACGTGGATTTGCGAACTGATGCATTTTTGGCTCTGCAGGATTTAAAAGTAATATATGACAGATGTGTTGCTAAGGATCCCGACGCCTTTGTTAAGGTCGATAGTAATATAAAAAGAAGAGAGTACAGAATTGATAGAAGAGTGCTTGGTTGTTTAACGCAAGCGAGTAAAAACGAAATTATAAAAGAAGACCTTATGGATGCTGGTAAGGTAAAGATGGAAGGTCTGCAGGGCGGCGAATTTGATTTCAAAATGCAGATGATATTCTTTAGAACCTCCAGTTTTCTTAAAAACGACCTGCAGGCTCAGAAGGTACTTAGAAATAAGATCCGTCTGCGGGAAGGTAAAGAACCGACATTAGATGAAAAAGAATTTGAAGCTGCCGAGGATAAGCGCATAGCAGAGATAAATAAGAAACGTGCAAGGCTTAAAGGTGATGTACCAACACTCCTTCATATGGATAGAGCTGCCTATGAGTCAATTAAAAATATGAAGGCTACATGGAAAACTCAAGAGGCAATATTGCTTGATCTTAAGTGGGATACAGAGCGTATAGAGGCTATGAAGAAACGTATTGACTCTTATCTTGACCAGATTGAACAAGCCAGAAAGATAGCAGAACCTTGGCTTAAGGACAGATATAAGAATGCAAATGATCCAAGGGCAAAGTTCTTCCTTGATGAAGGAGATTACGATAAGTTTGAAGATATCACTGAATTTGCGTGGGATCCCGGAATGTCATACCTGTGTAATGAAGATGAAAACTATCTTCTTGCCGAGGAGGATTACAGTAAGAGATTCAGTAGTGAACAGCAGAAGGCTATTGTTGATAAGGTAAACAAACAGAGAAAGAATTCTCCTAGACTTCATGATATAGCTCCTGAAGAAGAAGCAAAGAAAGAAGGAGGTAAGTGGACAAAACCTAAATATAAGTCACTTATCAATGGTAAACTTGCTAAATAACCACAGCGATTAAAAGACTCCTGTCAGACATCTTTTGGTGCTGACAGGAATCTTTTTTTCATTTACCATATTGACAATAAAAAGCATATTTCGTAATATTAAATTTGAAATCGGTTTCAGACAGTCCCCAAGACGGAGTTTCTTATGGAAAAAGAAAAGCTGAATACCGCAAAAACCATAACAATCTATGATATTGCAGAGGAGGCAGGAGTGTCTGCGTCCACTGTTTCTCGTGTGCTCAATGGAAGCGCATCTGTCCGTAAGGAAAAGAAAGAACGAATCCAAAAGATAATTGAAAAATATAATTTTAAGCCAAATGCCCTGGCAAAGGGATTGTCAGACACAGCTACTAAGAATATAGGTATAATAGCTGCTGATGTGCGAAATCCTTATTATTCAGCTCTTTTTGTGGCCTGCGAACTTGCGGCCGAAAAGGCCGGATACAGTGTGGTTCTCTCTAACAGCCTTGGAGAAAATGAAAGAGAAAGAGCTCAGCTTGATATCATGATGCAACAGAGAGTTGATGCTATCATACAGATGGGCGGAAGAGTAGATGACCTTATTACGGATGATTCCTACGCCGAGAAGGTGAGAGGAATCTGCGAAAAAACTCCGGTTATTGTCACAGGAAAGCTTGATAAGGCACCTGTCCACAGCGTGGTCATTGATGAATCAAGTGCTATGGATATACTTATGGAGCATCTCTTTGAACTGGGGCACGAAAAAATAGCTCTTGTTGGCGGCGAGATGAAAGTTGCATCTACATACAACAAATATCAGAAGTACCAGGAAAACTTAAGAAAAAAAGGAATTAAAGAGCGAGGAGAGTATGTGGTAAACGGCACATATGATCCGGAGTCAGGATATGAATGCACAAATAAAGTGCTGGACCTTGAAGAGAGACCGACGGCGATTATCGCAATAAATGACTTTGCTGCCAGCGGAGCAGTAAGGGCAATCAAAGAGCATGGACTCAGGGTTCCTGAAGATATATCCCTTGTGAGCTTTGATAATACATATATTGCTGAGCTTACTATTCCAAAGCTTACCAGTATCGATTATGACTATGAGGGCTATGGAAGGGCTCTTATCGAGACAGCAGTGGCTGCAGCAGAGGGGAAAGATGTAGAAATGACGCAGATGATAAGCCCTAAGTTGGTAGTCAGAGAAAGCTCAGGGAAACTTGCTGGTGATGTATAAATGGTTCCAGGGTTTGTGAAATAATATACAATAATCATACGTGATTTGGCATTTTGAACAAAAAACAGGCGGAGTGGACATAATAACTCCGCTTTTTTGTTGCATATCGCCAAAAATGCAATCGGTTTCAAAAATCGCGTTGAAATAATATGTTAATTGTGTTTAAATATTATTATGAAATCGGTTGCACAAGGTAATAATGCACAATATGGGGACTGTACCGTGATGAATTGCAACTGAAAGAGTATTAGTAGGAGGATATTATGATAAAAAGAAGCAAGACAACTTCTACAGGAGTCAGAAAACGTGGTGTTTTAGAGACACTATGGAGATACAGAGTTCTTGAACTTATGTGTTTGCCGGCAGTAGTTTTTTTCTTTATGTTTAGTTACATGCCTATGCCCGGCATTTGGGTTGCTTTTGTAAAGTACAACTATCGTAAAGGTATTTTTGGAAGTAAGTTTGTAGGACTTCAGAATTTTGAATTCCTTGCAGAATCAGGAAAGCTCTTTTCCCTGACAAGAAACACAGTTCTTTATAATCTGGCATTTATTATTCTTGGTAACCTGGTAGCGGTTCTTATAGCTATCCTGCTTAATGAGATCAGAGCCAAGATGTTTAAGAAGGTATCGCAGACACTTATGTTTTTACCTTACTTTATTTCCCAGGTTTTGGTAGGTCTTTTAGTTTATTCCCTTTTGAACTACGATACAGGATTTGTTAACGAAATCCTTACAGCACTTGGTAAGGCAAAATGGCAGCCATATTCAGATCCGACTGTTTGGCCGTGGCTCATTGTTCTGATCCACTTGTGGCAGCAGACAGGTTACAACTCAGTTGTTTACTTTGCAGCAATCTGTGGTATCGATGCTGAGATAATCGAGGCTTCAAAGGTTGATGGTGCCAATGCATTCCAGCGTATCAGATACATTATCCTTCCATCACTTCGTCCTACAATTGTTATTCTTCTTTTGTTCGCACTTGGTGGAATCGTTAGAGGTAACTTCGGACTGTTCTGGAATATTATAGGTTCTAACTCAGTTCTTTATGAAACAACAGATATTATCGAGACTTTCGTTTATAGAGCTACAATGTCAGATTTCAATTTCTCAACTGCTTCAGCGGTTGGTTTCTACCAGTCAATAGTTGGCTTTGTTATCGTTATGCTTGCTAACTTTGCGGTTAAGAAGATAGATCCTGACTACTCTTTATTCTAAAAAAGGAGAAATTGAAAAATGGCAAAAAGTAAAGATATGGAGTTTGAAGTAGGAAACTCCAAGATTAAACTTGGAAAATCGGATTACGTGGTAAGAGGCCTTGGATATGTACTTGTTACTCTTTATGCAATTGCCTGCGTATTCCCATTCCTCATTATTATCGGAACTTCTTTTACAAGTGAATCATATATCAGAACTCACGGAGTTCAGCTTATTCCAAGAGATGTTACCCTGAAGGCTTATGAGATGGTTATTGGAAGCGGTAATATCTGGAAGTCATATGGTCTTACGATCATGATGACACTTGTTGGAACTGTATGCGGACTTCTGATCATTGCGATGACAGGCTACGCCCTTCAGAGAAAAGACTTCCCACTTAGAAATGCAATTTCTTTCTATATTTACTTTACAAGTCTTTTCAGTGCAGGACTTGCACCTTACTATCTGCTTATGACACAGACATATAAGCTCCTTGACAGCTACCTTGCAGTTTTGCTTCCGCTTATGATGTCACCATGGCTCATCATTCTTATGAAGAACTTCATTAAGCAGATTCCTCATGAGATCACAGAGTCAGGAAAAATAGACGGTGCAGGAGATATGACAGTATTTGTTTATCTTATCCTTCCTATGATCAAGCCTGCACTTGCAACAATAGGTCTTTTCCTTGCACTTGGTTATTGGAATGAGTGGTATCAGTCATCTCTTTTCCTTACAGCCAAGGTAACAGTTAAGCCTCTTCAGTACACACTTTATGAGATCGTCAATAAGCTTGATGCGCTCCGCAACTCAGTTGCAGGACAGTATGTAACACTTACAGATATTCCTGAGCAGAGTGTAAAGATGGCTAACGCGGTACTTGCAACAGGACCAATCGTACTTCTTTATCCATTCGTTCAGAAATACTTCATCGGTGGTATCACTGTTGGTGCTGTTAAAGGCTGAGCTGTGAGAACTTGGCGAGGTCCTTCCGAGCCTAGTTCGAACGTCTTAAGGCGAGCGAAGCGAGAGCTTAAGTTCCTTATTTTAACCCAAATGCAATCCGCTATGCGGATTCAGATACATATTTTCTTATCATCAAGAAGGAGGAAAGAAATGAAGAAAAAGTTATTAGCAACATTACTTAGCGTAAGCATGGT